>JAABUQ010000771.1_pt1 | contig 74062 bp, 59 predicted proteins | sample 5560001 | NCBI WGS metagenome assembly JAABUQ01 (sample SAMN10711888, study PRJNA513371) | rock metagenome | isolation source: Antarctica rocks | place: Antarctica: Victoria Land, Finger Mt nord | collected 2015-12-18 | reverse complement strand
TCGGGCGTAGCCTGCCAAGGTTCCAACGATGTGAAACATCGTTGGAAAGCAGGCGGAGGCGCTCCCATGTAGAACCTAGCCCATAATGCCTCCTTCCACTCAGCCGTGGATCACGCACCATCGAAACTTGGGGTCAAACAAATGGAATTGAGCGTGCAATGTGCGCGCCTGACGATCGTTCGTTCGTCAACCTCACCGTTCTCGCCCTGCCTGCGCGATCGAGGCCGAGAGTGGGCTGAGGAGGTAGGACATGATCGAGCGCGTGCCGGTCCGTATGTCGGCCGTGACGCTCAGGCCGGGCATCAACGGAGTCGCCGCTCCATCGACGTTCAACGAAGGCCGATCGAGCACGATCCGCGTCACATAGGTCGGCCCCAGTTTAGGATCGCCGACCGCGTCGCGGCTGACGGAGACCACCCTGCCGGACGCCGTGCCATACCGTATAAAGGGGAACGCCTCGACTTTGACCACGGCGCGCTGGCCTTCGCGCACGAAACCCGCGTCCGCGTTCAGGACGCGCGCCTCCACCTCGACGGTGCCGGTATCGGGCACGATCACCATCAGCGCGCGGGCGGGTTCGACCACGCCGCCCACCGTGTGAAGCGCGAGTTGCTGCACCGTCCCGCTTTCAGGCGCGGCCAGCGTCTGCAACCCGGACCGGCGTTCCGCCTTGGTCACCTCCTCACGCCGTACAGTCGCGTCGAGTTGTGCCCTGGAGAGGTCCGCCAGCGCAACCCGGCGCGCCTCCTCGCGTGCCTCGGCGATCTGCTGGCCGAACTTGCGCCCGTCCGATATTCCACGCGCCTGCTGCGCCGCCGCCACGTCGCGGTCACCCGCTTCACCACGCCGTTGACGCTGGAGTTCGAGCAACCGGAACCCGGACGCATAGCCCTTGTCGGCGAGCCGCTGCAGCGCGACGATCTCGCGATCGAGGATCGGCACGGTTTCGCCGAGCTTGGCCTCTTGCGCGGAAGCAGCCGCCGCTTCCGACAGCGCCGACGATCGCGCCGCCGACAAGCCGGCGACCGTCGCGTCGACCGAACCGATCTGCGCGTCTATCAAGCGGCGCTGCGTCTCCACGATCGCGGGGGGCGCTCCGACGGGCGCGGCGAACCGCATGCCGCGTCCGGACAGCGCATCGGCGATCGCGCGATTGCGCGCCACGTCGAGTTCGGCCGCCAGCAGCGCCTTGCGCGCCTGTTCCAGATCGGCGCGAGACAGGGTGGTGTCGAGCTCGACGAGCAGCTGACCCTTGCGGACGCGATCGCCGTCATGGACATGGATCGCGCGCACGATACCCGTGCCCGCAGACGCCACGATCTTGACGTTGCCGGTCGGGATGATCCTGCCCGGCGCGGACGCGACGAGATCGACCCGGCCAAGCATAAGCCAGGCGACCGTAACCACCAGTCCGACGATCAGCAGCCAACCGGTAACGCGCGCCGTCGGCGACACTGGTCGTTCGATCACCTCCAGCGCCGCGGGGAGGAACGTCGCGTCGGTGCTGGCCACGCGCCCGGCGTGACGCGCGCGGTCGGCGGCGAGCGCGTCGCGGACCTGTCGCCAGATGCTCATGTCGCCGCGCGTTCCGGTCCGGCCTGCCGGCGATGGAGGTCGGCATAACGGCCGTCCGCGGCCAGCAGCTGCCCGTGAGTTCCCCATTCCACGATCCGGCCGTCGTCGAGCACGATGATGCTGTCGCACTGCCGCACCGCCGACAGACGGTGGGCGATGATAAGCACCGTGCGCCCCTGCGCGATCGCGCGCAAGTTGTTCTGGATAATCTCTTCGCTTTCCGCATCAAGCGCTGAGGTCGCTTCGTCCAGGATCAGGATGCGAGGCACCGTCACGAGCGCGCGCGCGATTGCGATGCGTTGACGCTGCCCTCCGGACAGGTTCGCGCCGCGCTCCTCGACCACCGTGTCATAACCACGCGGCAGGCGCACGATGAACTCGTGCGCGCCCGCGAGCTGTGCCGCCCGCACGACCTGGTCCAGCGGCACCGCCGGATTGGACAGCGCGACGTTGTCGCGGATGGAGCGGTTGAACAGCAGGTTCTCCTGCAGCACCACGCCGATCTGTCGCCGCAACCAGGCCGGGTCGATCTGCGCGATGTCGACGCCGTCGATCAGCACGCGCCCGCCCTGCGGCAAGTAGAAACGCTGGAGCAACTTGGTCAGCGTCGATTTGCCCGATCCCGAACGCCCGACGATGCCGAGCGAGGCACCCGGAGCAATGGCCAGATTGATGCCGTCCAACGTCCAGGCACCCTCCGCCGCATAGCGGAAGCGCACGCCCTCGAACGCGAGCGCGCCGCGGATCGGGGGCAGCGCGGTGCGGCTGCCGCCGCCCGGCTCGATCGGGTGATTGAGCACGTCCCCGAGCCGCGCGACGGCGAGGCGCACCTGCTGAAAGTCCTGCCAGAGCTGCGCCATGCGGATCACCGGCCCCGAGACGCACTGCGCGAACATATTGAACGCGACCAGGCCGCCCACCGTCATCCGGTGCTGCATCACTGCCAGCGCGCCGAAATACAGGATCGCGGCCACGTTGAGCTTGGAGATGAGCTGGATCAGCTGGCTGCCGGTGTTGCCGAGGTTGATGACGCGCTGGCTTGCCGCGCTGTACCCGGCGAGTTGACGTTCCCAGCGATCGCGCCATTGCGGCTCCACCGCGCTCGCCTTCACCGTCTGGATGCCGCCGATGCTCTCGACCAGCAGCGCGTTGTTCGCCGCCCCGCGCTCGAACTTTTCCGCGACCCGCGCGCGCAACGGCCCGCTGACCAGCGCGGCGACGACGACATACGCGGGGATCGTCAACACCGTGATGGCGAACAGCTTGGGCGAATAAAGCCACATCACCGCCAGGAACACCACCGTAAAGGCCGGATCGACCAGCACCGACAACGAGGCGTCGGTCAGGAACTCGCGGATCGTCTCCAGCTGGCGCACGCGGGTGGAGATGTCGCCGACCCGCCGCGCCTCGAATAACCGATCGGCAACCCCAGCAGATGCCGGAACAGCCGGGCACCGAGTTCGACGTCGATCTTCTGGCTCGTCTCCGAGTAGAGCCGGGTCCTGAGCCACCCGAAGGCGGTTTCCCACACAGACACCGCGACATAGCCGACCGCCAGCACGGTCAGTGTGTCCAGCGTGTCGTGCACCAGCACCTTGTCCACCACATTCTGGAAAAACAGCGGCGCGGCCAATCCCAGCAGATTGAGGCACAAGGTGATCAGCAGCACCTCGCCGATCAAGTGGCGATATTTGACGATCTGGGGCACGAACCAGCTGACGTCGAAATGGCGGCCGAGCCCGGGGACGTTCTCGCGGGTGGTCAGCAGGAGCAGCTCGCCCGACCACATCGCCTCGAGTTGCGCGCGCGAAAGTTTGCGCACCGGCAGCGCGCGCGCGCCCGGTTCCGGGGTCGCCAGCTGCACCGCCGCCTCCTCGCCCTGAACGCGGCCGATCAGGAACCATCCGTCGGCGCCGTTCGCCAGCGCCGGCATCGGCGTCCGCTCCAGCCGCGCGTACTCGGTTCGCAGCGCGCGCACGCGGACACCGTCATGCTGCTTTGCTAGTCGGAGCAGGTCCTCGACGGTGGCGGCATGATGGTGGCCGAGTTCGTGGCGCAATTGCGCGGGATCGGCCGCGATCCGATGCATCGCCAGCAGCGTGGCGAGCGCGACCGGCCCCGTGTCGTCGATAACGCCGAACGCTATGGGATCGGCGTCGCTCATCGGACCCGTGGGCTGGGGAGGTATATCGGGCACCAATCGCGGGAGGGTATCGATGCAGCCATCGCGGCCGTGAACCGCGGCACCGACGCGGCACCTTTAAGCCATGTCCACGCTTGATGAGCGCGCCCCCGCATCATGCCGCTACATTGCATCAGTTCGGATTGATCCGCAAGCATCGCACCGCCCGTTCAGGCTTGCCCAAGTGACCGCGAAGGCCGGCCGCGTCGCGCGAACAGCCCATAACGCAGATTAGAACAAGAGGATAGATGCGACGGTCGTTTGTAACGGCCATATACTTGCTTGTAATCCGACGGGAATGGTGCTTACAAATATAGTTAATCTGAAGAGCGGGTCGGCTGGTCGAGTTCGGGGTCGAAAAGGGGAAGTTATGGCTGATGCTGCTGCCCAAGGCGTGAGCGATCCGAGCTACACGTATAAGACGTATAGTGGCGTGTTCGCTTACGCCAACAATGTCGGGCAGGCGATCACAGGCGATAACCGGCTGTATCATGCGGGTAATCTGACCCCGATCAACATGCCCGGCGCTACCAGGACGACGGTGCAGGGCGTCAATGCGTCGGGTATCGCTTATGGGTACGGCGTCATGTCCGACGATTCCACGACCAGCTTCAGTTTTGACGGCAAGACCTATACATCGCTGGCGCTTCCGCATGGCTTCGTCGGTTCGAGTCCGGCATTTTTTCCGCTGATCGAGGGCATCGACGCGGCGGGAGATGTCACGGGCAACAATGTTGGGCGTACCGGCGGGAGCAGCTTCCTGCTCAAGGGTTCCGTGTCGATCTCGATAGCTCCGCCGGATGATTACAGCAAAGGCAAGGGTTCGCCCGATCAGACCTACACGATTGTGGCGGGTATCACGCAGTCCGGCACCGTGTTCGGCAGCTTCTACAACAACAAGACCGCGCAGTTGGGCAGCGGGCCGGTGACCGGGTTCACGTACCGGGACGGCACCTACACCAACATCACGCCGCCCGGCCATTATGAGTCGCGGGTCACCGGGATCAACGGCGCGAACGTCATCGTCGGTGATTACGACGACTATCAGGACGGCTATCTCAGTCACGGTTTCGTCGACGTGAACGGGACCTTCACGGTTATCAATGTGCCAGGTGCCAAGCAGACGTTCGTGCTGGGCGTCAACGACGCTGGAGAGGTGTTCGGCTACGACACGAGCGAGACCGGCTCCTATCCGACATCGACACAGGGGTTCGTCTGCAAGGACGGCGTCTACACCACGGTCGCGGCTCCAGAGTCCACGAAGACCACCATCATGGGCGTGACCGCCGACGGCATGGCCACCGGCGACTACAACGGCAGCGACGGCACGGCGCACGGCTTTTTCGCCGCGTTCACGTCGCCAGTCGGCGGCGCGGGCAACGGCCAGACCTACACGGTGGGCGCGGGCCAATCGCTGACGGTGACGGGCTCCGCCGACACGGTGAACCCCACCGGCGCAGGCGCGAGCGTGATGATCGGCGGCAACGGCCAGTTCGCCAGCGACGCGAACGACGACCTCGTCCACTTCGGCGCTCCCGGCGCAGCGGTGGTGACCGACGGCTCGCGGGTCGAGCTGTTCGGCGATCGGGTGACCGCCACGATTGGGGCGAACGACACGGTTGGTCTGTACGGAAGCGGCAACCGGCTAGCCGCGAGCGGCGCGGACGACCATGTGTTCCTGGGCGGCAACGGCCAATTCGCGACGGACGCCAACGACAACTTCGTGACATTCGCGCAGGGCGGGGTGGCGTCGGTGTTCAGCGACGCGCGTGCCGAACTGCGCGGCGATGGCATCACCGCCGATATGGGCGCGAGGGACACGGTGGGCCTGTACGGCGGCGGCAATACGCTGGTCGCGAGCGGCGCGGGCGACGCGGTGTGGATCGGCGGCAACGGCCGCAATGCCTCGCAGGCGCGGGACGATCTCGTCACGTTCCTCCAGGGCGGGACCGTAACGGTGATCGACGACTCGCGCGCCGATCTGTTCGGGAACGGCATCACCGCGCTGATCGGCGCGGACGATCTGGTCGGGCTGATCGGTCGCGGCGCGAACGTCACCGTCAACGGCGCGGGAAGCACGGTGTTCGTCGGCGGCAACGGCCGGACGGGCGCGGACGCGGATGTCGACCGGGTCGGGTTCGCGCGGGGAGGGTTGGCGATCGTCACCGACCAGGCGCGCGTGGCGGTGACGGGCGACGGCTTGGGCGTTCTCGTCGGCGCGGACGACACGGTGACGCTCACCGGCACCGGCGACACCGTCACCATGACCGGCACGGGCAGCACGGTCAGTGTCGCGGGCGGTGGCGGGCACCTGCTGCTAGGGGGCGCCGGGGCGGATATTTTCGGGTTCGGCGCGAGCTTTGGGAAAGACACGGTTCAGGCTTTCCAGGCGACGGGCACCAACCACGACACGCTCAGCTTCGACCACACCGTGTTCGCCAGCGTCGATGCGATCCTGCGGGCCTCGACGCAGATGGGCGCGGACGTGGTGATCACCGCCGGTCCCAACGACGTCATCCGCCTCCAGACCGTGTCGCTCGCCGCGCTGAACAGCGGGAACCTGAAGGTCACCTGAAATCAGCTCGCCGGCGGCCGCGCCGTGCGCGTGATGAGTGGGCGACCTGCCCCCGACACCGTCCGATAAAGCCGATACCCATCGCTGAGCCGGACGGCCTGCTGCTACGATAACGCGCTCATGGAAAGCTTCCTCCACACGCTCAAGGTCAAGCTCGTCCACCAGCGGCGATGGGCAACCCGCGAGGAGGTCCGGCCTCGAGATTTGGCCTATATCGAGGGCTACCATGACCGGCGGCGGATCCATTCCGCTCTCCGATACCGGACCCCGGAACAGGCCGAAAAACAAACGGCTTAAACCCGTCTCCACGAAAATGGGGGATCAGTACGACCACTACCGCGGCTCTCGGCTCGGCGCGGCGGCGATCGTCGACGCCACCGCCGGACTGTTCGTGAGCGCCTGACGTAATAGCGCAGCGGTCCCCCTAGGCCGGCTCGAAGGCGGCGTTGATCGTCAGGTCGACCTTGTCGGACACGACCGGCAGGCCGTAATTGATCCCCCACTGGCTGCGCTGGATCGAGGTGGTCGCGCGAAAGCCGATCGTCGGCTTCTTGCTGAGCGGGTTGTTCCCCGCGCCGATAAAGCGTGCTTGCAGCACCACGGGCTTGGTCACGCCCTTGAGCGTCAAATCGCCCGCGATCGTCGCCGTGTTGCCGTTGACCGTCACCCTGGTCGAAACGAAATGGCCGGCCGGGAACTTGGCAGCGTCAAAGAATTCCGGCTTTTGCAAATGCTCGTCGAGCGCGGACACGGTGGTCGATACCTTGCCGATCTCGAAGCTGACATCGAGCTTGTCGTTCGCGGGCCGCGCGCGGTCGAGCACGAACCTGCCGGTCGGCTGGCGGAACTGGCCGGTATATTCGGTAAAGCCGAGATGGTTGACCGTGAATAGCACCTGGGTGTGCGCGGGCTCGACCTTGTAGGTGCCCGACACCACCCGCGCCGGATCGGCGGTCCCGGGCAGTTGCGCCAGCAACGGCGCGGCGAGCAGGACAAGCGAGGCGGCGGCAAGGAAACGCATGATCGTTGAACTCCACTGTCGGCCGGAAACTGGCCGCTGATTCAAGTCAAGTCAACGCCGACGCCGCCCGGAACCGGAAGCAACACAGCGTTTCTATTCTGCGGCTACCGCCAACGCCCTCTCGAGCGCCCTCCGCCGGTCGATCTCGCGGCGCACCATCGCCGAACCCACGACGCCCGAGTCGTCCTTGGTGAAGGTCGCGCCGGTCCGCTCCCTGTTGCGCCGCGTCGCCTCGATGGTCGGCTCCCGGCCGAGTAGCCGCTGTATGAACGTCTTAGCCAGCTCGACCAGCTGTGCCGAATGGCGGCGCTCTTGGGAGAAACAGTCAGCCTAGCATACATCCCACCCAGCCCGTCACGGGAGTAGATCCCGTGACGTTAGACGGCGCTTTAGCGCCGCTGGCCGGGCCGTTTTTCTGGCTCGCTTCGCTAGCTATGATCTGCGCAGCTTGCTGCGCAGATCATAGACGGCCAAAAACGGCCTCGAACCCCCTCACATCCCCCGCCGCCAGAAACCTCGCCTGCTCCACCCATCGATCGCGCGCGATCCGCCCCCGGAACGCGCCCAGCTGCGCGTCCAAAGCCTCCGCCTCGTCGTCGGTCAGCATGGCGAGTTGGTCGACGCGGGTGATGCCCAGTTCCGCTAGGCGGTTGGCGACCTTGGGGCCCAGCCCCTTGATGCGAGTGAGCGACGCGGCCGCTTCGGGCAGCACAACGCGCTCGCCGCGCGGGGGGAGCGGATCGTGGCGGGGGACCGCGACCGGCTCGGGCGTTTCGGTTACTTCAACAGCGCGCGGTACCGGACGGAGCGGGGCGGGCGCGTCCGCTCGCACTAGCGGCGGGGACGCGCCCTCCTCCATCGTGCCAAGCGAGTCGATCCGCGCCTGCTCCTCGCGCTCCGCCAGGCGCCGCCTGGCACGCTGGCGGACGCCGTAGACGATCAGCGCGATCGTCAGCAGCGCGAGCAGCGCGAGCAGCGCGAAGTGGACGGTCGTGACCGTCCCCATCATGCTGAGCGCGTCGCCGGTCGGGGCGGGAGCGGCGGTGGGGGCGGCGGACATCGGCTGCGTCGATACTCCGGTCGTGGCCGCTTGTGAGAGTGCGGACGAAATCTGCATAGCGCGCAATCTCCCAGCCTGTCTTAACCGTCAGCAACGTCCGCCGATGTCGCGACGATGGAAACCGCCGGGAAAGCCGAGAAGGTCCACCGCGCGATACGCCCCCGCGCGCGCCCGCGCCAAGGTCGGCGCGCGGGCGGTGACGCCGAGCACGCGCCCGCCGCTCGCGACGAGGCGGTCGCCTTCCGCCCGGGTCCCCGCGTGAAACACCTTCGCGCCGGTCGCCTCCGCCGCCGCGATGCCGGTGATCGCGCCGCCGGTCTCGGGCGTGCCGGGATAGCCGCGTGCCGCGATCACCACTACCAGCGCCGCGTCGGGCGACAGCACCGGCGCGGGGACGGCGGCGAGGCGGCCGGTGGCGCAGGCGTGGAACAGCACCGCGAGGTCGCCCTCGTACCGCATCATCAGTGCTTGGCATTCCGGGTCGCCGAAGCGGACATTGTATTCGATCAGCTGCGGGCCTGTGTCCGTCAGCATCAGCCCGGCATAGAGCACACCGACGAACGGCGTTCCCGCCGCCGCCAGCGCGTCGATCGTCGGCTGGACGATGCGGCGCATCGCTTCCTCTTCCAGCGCGGGGGTGAGCGCCGTCGACGGGCTGAACGCGCCCATGCCGCCGGTGTTGGGGCCGGTATCGCCCTCGCCGACGCGCTTGTGGTCCTCCGCCGTGCCGAACACGCGCGCGGTGAGGCTATCGGAGAGCACGAACAGGCTCGCTTCCGGGCCTCGGAGACACGCCTCCACCACCGCTTCCGCCCCCGGCGCGGTGAACAGATCGCGCAGCGCCGCTTCCGCCTCTGCGCGGGTCGCGGCAACGGTGACGCCCTTGCCCGCCGCGAGCCCGTCCGCCTTTACGACCACCGGCGCGCCGAACAGATCGAGCGCGGTTAGCCCCTCGCCCAGCGAGCGCACCCGCCGGAACGCGGCGGTCGGGATGCCGACGCGCGCGCACAGCTCCTTCGTGAACGCCTTCGACCCCTCCAGCTGCGCCGCCGCCGCCGATGGCCCGAACGTCGCAACCCCGGCGGTGCGGAGCGAGTCCGCCAGCCCGTCGACCAGCGGCGCTTCGGGGCCGATCACGACGAGTCCGATGTCCTGCTCCCGGCAGAACGCCAGCACCGCCGCATGATCCGCGACCTCGAGCGCGACCAACTGCGCGCACTCGCCAACGCCCGGATTTCCGGGCGCTGCGAACAGCTTGGCGACGCCGGACGATTGCGCCAGCCGCCACGCAAGCGCATGTTCACGACCGCCGCCGCCGATCAACAGGACGTTCATGCCCACCCCCACATCCTCCCGGCTGGTAGCCGAGCCGATCCCCGGCGACAACGCGCTCGCGGTTACTGTCAGCGAGCTGTCGGGCAAATTGAAGCGCATGGTCGAGGGCGAGTTCGGGCACGTCCGGCTGCGCGGCGAGATCAGCGGCTACAAGCGCGCGACGTCGGGCCATGCCTATCTGTGCCTCAAGGACGAAGCGGCGGTGATCGACGCGGTGATGTGGAAGGGGCAAGCGGGCGCGCTCGCCTTTCGCCCGCAGGACGGGGTGGAGGTGATCGCGACCGGACGGCTGACTACCTATCCGGGCCGCTCCAAATACCAGATCGTGATCGAGCGCATGGAGCTGGCGGGCGCGGGCGCGCTGATGGCGCTGTTCGAGAAGCTAAAGGCGCAACTGGCGGGCGAGCGGCTGTTCGACGCGACCGCCAAACAGAAGCTGCCGTTCCTACCGCGCGTGATCGGCGTCGTCACTTCGCCGACCGGCGCGGTAATCCGCGACATCCTCCACCGGCTGGAGGACCGTTGCCCGACCCACGTCGTCGTCTGGCCGGTCAAGGTGCAGGGCGCGGGCGCGGCGGAGGAGGTGGCGGCGGCGATCCGCGGGTTCGATGCCTTGCCGGAGGGTGGCCCGGTGCCGCGCCCCGATCTGGTGATCGTTGCGCGCGGCGGCGGCTCGATCGAGGATCTGTGGGCGTTCAACGAGGAGGCGGTGGTGCGCGCGGTCGCGGCCTGCTCGATCCCGCTCATCTCGGCGGTGGGGCATGAGACGGACACGTCGCTGTGCGACTTCGCCGCCGATCTGCGCGCGCCGACGCCGACGGCGGCCGCCGAGCTGGCGGTGCCGGTGCTCGCCGACTTGCGGCTCACGATCGCCTCGCACGCGCAACGCACCGAGCGGAGCGCGCGCCGCTATGTCGAGCGCGGGCGCGAGCGGGTGGAGGCGCTGGCGCGGGTGCTGCCGACGCGCGACCGGCTGCTGGGGGCACAGCGGCAGCGGGTGGACGAGGCGGCGGGGCGGCTCGACCGCGCGCTGGAACGGCGGGTGGCGCGCGACCGCAGCGCGCTCGACCGGTCTGCGGGTGCGCTACGCGTGGCGACGCTCGACCGCCAGCTCGAGGCCGCGCGCGGGCGGCTCGACGTGACGTGGAAGCTGGTGGAGGCGCTCAACCCGCTGGGCGTGCTCGATCGCGGCTATGCGCTGGTGACGAAGCGGGACGGCGGCGCGGTGATCGCGGGCGCGGACGAGGCGCGGGCGGCGGGGGCGCTGTCGCTGCGCTTCCGCGACGGCACGGTCGACGCGGATGTCGTCGGTTCGGAAGGGGCGGGCGTTGAGCGCGCCCGCCCGCGCGGCTATGCCAAGCGCCAGACGGCCGCGCAGCCGCAACTCCTGTGAAGCGATCTTCCCATGCTGATGTCGAATACCGACCGCCCGGCCCGGTTATATTACATGGCCAACGGCTTCCGCGTCCTGACCCCGGGCGATCATGTGATCTGCGTGGCGTCGGGCGCGGTGATCCCGATGGAGGAGCTGCGCTATTGGAGCGTCGCGCGGCAGGCCCCCTATGCCACCGCCGCGCTCGCAACCGAGGCGATGGCCCCCGCATGAATCGCGCGGCGCTGTTGCTCGTGGCGGTGAGCGTGAGCGCCGCCGCGCAGCCGGGCGCGTCCATTATCATAGCCCCTGTTGCCAGCCAGGGTGCTCTGCTCACCGGCACGGCCCCGGTCGGCGCGTTGTTGACGCTCGACGGGCGCGCGGTGCCGGTGGCGAGCGACGGGCGGTTCGTGATCGGGTTCGACCGCGACGCCGCGCCCGGCGCGCACCTGCTCGCCGCGACGACGCTTGACGCGCGAGTTACCGCCAATTTGCAAGTGATACCCCGCGCATGGGCGATCTCGCGCCTGTCGACCTTGCCCAAACTCCCGGTCCCCGCGCCCGCGTTCGCCGCCATCCGCCCGGCGGAGCTGGCGCGGATCGTCGCCGCGCGCGCCACCGTCACCGACGCGACGGGGTGGCGGCAGCGGTTCCGCTGGCCCGCGACCGGGCGCTTGTCGACCGCGTTCGGGTCGCAGCGCGTCTACGCGAACGGCGAAGCGGGCGAGCCGCACAGCGGCGCGGACGTCGCGGTGGGGGAGGGCACGCCGGTGGTCGCGCCCGCCGACGGGGTGGTGGTGCTCGCGGCGGACGCGCCGTTCACGCTGGAAGGCAATCTGCTGATGCTCGATCACGGCATGGGCGTGAACAGCGCGCTGCTGCACCTGTCGCGCATCCTGGTGCATGGCGGCGAGCATGTGCGCCAGGGGCAACTGGTCGCCTATTCGGGGCGCACCGGCCGCGCGACGGGGCCGCACCTCCACTGGTCCCTGCGCTGGGGCACGGCGCGGGTTGACCCGTTGCTGGCCGTCGGCGGCGCGCCGGGCTGAGCGGGGCTGTGGCATTCCGGGCACACTTGCCGCCAAACCGGCGCGCCAGTGATCCACGCGCCTTTACTTAACCGCATCCGGCCCGCAATCACGACGGTATAAAGATCGGGAACCATTTCGAGAATTGGTTTTCGGATCGATCAGGACGCCCTGGTTGGCGGGGACGCGGGAACGCGCTTCGACGGCGGGCCATGTAGGGAATGCCATCTGTGACCAAAGCTCTCGGACTCGCGCGCACGCTGACGCTGGGCGTATCGTCGGCGGCGTTGTTGATCGCGCTCGCCAGCCCGGCGAGCGCGCAGACCAACGCCGGCCAGGGTACGCCCCAGGCACCGGGTTCGGCGACACCCGACGCGGCCACGCCCGGCGCGCAGCAGATCGAGGCGCAGCGCGACGGCACCGACGCCGCCAAGGATAACACGACGTCCACCGACGTCGTCGTCACCGGCTCGCTGCTCCGCCGCACCTCGACCGAGACGCCGTCGCCCGTCACCATCCTGACCTCCGACACGCTCGCCAAGGCGGGTATCAACAACATCAACGACGCGGTGCGCTCGATCTCAGCGGATGGTGCCGGATCGATCTCGACCGGGTTCCAGAGCGGATTCAGCGCGGGCGGCGCGGCCGTGTCGCTGCGCGGCCTGGGCGTATCGTCGACGCTGATCCTGATCGACGGGCTACGCTCCACACAGTTCCCACTCAACGACGATGGTCATAACGCCTATGTCGACCTCAACTCAATTCCGTTCTCGATCGTCGATCGCGTCGAGGTGCTGAAGGACGGAGCGTCCTCCTCCTACGGCGCGGACGCGATCGGCGGTGTGGTCAACATCATCACCAAGAAACACGTTACAGGCATTGCGGGCCAAGTCGAAGGCGGCATCTCCGACCGCGGCGACGCGGGCCAGTACCGCGCAAATCTGACAGCGGGATACGGTGACTATGACTCGCAGGGCTTCAATATCTACGTCAATGGCGAGTATCAGCATTTCAATGCTTTGTCGGCGCAAGACCGGAACTTCCCGTACAATTCCGCGGACCTGAGCTCGATCGGCGGATTGGACCAGAACCCGGCCGACAACTCGTTCGGGACAACGACCGCGCAGCAAACCACCACCGCTGTTGTCCGCCGTACGACCCAGAGCGATCCGAATAACCCGCTGACCGGCGGCGTGGGGACGGGCCAATATATCGCGCTAAACACGAGCAACTGTCAATTCGGCACTTTTACGGTGCAGGGCGCTAATGGCGGCACCTCTTGTCGTCACGATAATACTTACGAATACTTGCAGATCATCCCCAAGCAGGAGCGTTATTCAGGTAGCGCCAAGTTGAGCTTTAAGGTGAATGATCAGATCGAGGGTTTCCTGGAAGGGATCTACACGCACAGTGAAGTGCTCACGCGCAACTCTCTGCCCGCATCGGCACGCGCGACGCAGCCTTTTGGTGGCTCACCAAACCTCGCGTCCAGCAATCCGGGCATCGTCTTGCCGGTGTACGTCTGTGCAGCGGGCGTGAACTGCGGGACTGCAGCCGACCGCACACTCAACCCGAACAATCCTTTCGCGGCGCTCGGCTCGTCGGGACAGCTTTTTTATCGTTTCGGCGACATCCCGATCTATACGGATCGAAAGAACAACCTGTATCGAGTGGCAGGCGGCGTCAGCGGCACGTTCGGCTCGGGATATAATTTCCGTGTCGAGGGCGTGTACGCGAAGGACAATCTCTCGGTCGAGAATCACGGCAACCTCAGCGTTACAGGGCTGCTGAACGCGATCAACACCGGCGCCTACAATTTTGTCAATCCGCAGCAGAATACCCAAGCGGTGCGCGATGCGATCTCGCCGACCTACACCACCAAGTCTTATTCCGCGATCGCGTCGCTCGACGCGTCGATCAGCAAGTCTTTCTTTGAGCTGCAAGGCGGCCCATTGCAGGTGCTGGTTGGCGGCCAAGTGCGGCGTGAGAACGAATACAACCCCAGCAATAACCCGACCGGTACCATCACCGTTCCCGGCGGCACGGCATACACATCGCCGCTGTTCTATGGTGCGAACACTTCGGCCGCGTTCGGTCGCCATACGGTCGAAGCAGGCTATTTCGAAATCGACGCGCCGATTCTGAGAACGCTCGAGATCAACGGCTCGGGTCGTTACGACCATTATTCGGAAGGCTTCAGTCACTTCTCGCCGAAGGTTGGTGCAAAGTTCACGCCGATCCCACAGTTTGCGATCCGCGGTACCTATTCCGAAGGTTTTCGTGCCCCGACCTTCGCAGAGAACAACCCGGCAAGCTCGTTTGCTGGTTTCTCTACCTTCACTCCTTCCACGGGTGCCCCGAATTTCGTCACCAACCATGGTGGCCTGGGTAATCCCTACGCGCAGGCCTACTCTCTTGGAACGGCACTGGTCGGTAATCCCAACCTGAAGCCGGAGACGTCGCGCAGCTTCACCGCTGGCGTGATTGTGCAGCCGAAGCGTTGGCTCAGCCTGACGGCGGATTACTATAATATCAAAAAGCGCAACATCATCACCGCAGGACCGCAAGCGGGTGCAGCGAAGACGGCGTATTTCGCGGGTACGCCGTTGCCAGCGGGCTACTCGGTGAATACGGTAGATGCGCCCGACCCGCAGTTTCCGACGGCGCTGCCGCGTTTGCTCATTATCAATGCGCCGTTCGTCAATTCGGGTGAGCAGGACACTTCGGGTGTCGACGTGTCGGCGACGGCCAACATTCCGATTACAAGCGGCTTGAAGTTGATCAGCCGGGTTGAAGGGACCTACGTACTCAATCTGGACCTGGTCGACGGCGGCGTTCGTCAGAAATATGTCGGTACGCTCGGGCCGTATGAATTGTCGTCGGGCGCGGGCACGCCGCGCATTCGCGCTAACTGGCAAAATACGGTCGAGGCTGGGCCTTATAGCCTGTCGGCGACGGTGTTCTATGTGTCGCGGATCAAGGAAGTGGCAGCAGATGAGGGAAGCACCGACCTGTCGTGTGCGCAGAACCTGTATTCGAGCGCAAATGGGGGATACAACCAGTTCTGTTATATCAAGCCGTTCTTCCTGACGAATATGAATGCTGCGGTTCGAGTTAACGACAAGTTCACCTTCACATTCAACGTCATCAACCTGCTCGACGCGCATGCGCCGATCGCGCCGGCGTCGTATTCGGGCACGAACTACCTGCCGACTTGGCACCTTGACGGGGTGATCGGTCGTCAGTTCCGCGCGGGGGCGAGCTTCAAGTTCTGAGCCTCGGCGGTTAGCGATACAGGGAAGGGCGGCTTCGCGAGGGGCCGCCCTTTTTCGTATGACGCGATGGTAGTGCTAATCCGACGTCATCCCGGCCTTGTGCCGGGATCCAACGGTGTTCGCGTGCCCTCGACCTGTGGAGTTCGTACAACGATGGATCCCGGATCAAGTCCGGGATGACGGATGAGAGTAGCCAACCACTGCCCTTCCACCGTCAGCACCAACCGCCCGTCCCCCTCGTCCACCGCCACGCTCGCGCCGTCCTTCACCTCGCCGCGCAGGATCGCGTCCGCCAGCGGGTCCTGCAGGTAGCGTTGCACCGCGCGCCGCAACGGCCGCGCGCCGTACACCGGGTCGTACCCCACCCGCCCCAACCACGCGCGCGCGGCGTCGGTCAGGTTCAGCACGATCTTGCGATCCGCCAACAGCTTGTCGACGCGCGCCACCTGGATGTCGACGATCGGGGCCATGTGCGCCTGCCCCAGCCGGTGGAACAGGATGATCTCGTCGAGCCGGTTGAGGAACTCCGGCCGGAAATGCGCGCGGACGATGTCCATCACCTGCGGCTCGACCTTCTCCACCGCGTCATCCTCGCCGAGGTTGGCGAGATGTTGCGAGCCGAGGTTGGAAGTCAGGATGATGAGCGTGTTTGTGAAATCGACCGTGCGCCCCTGCCCATCGGTCAGCCGTCCGTCGTCGAGGACTTGCAACAGCACGTTGAACACGTCGCCATGCGCTTTCTCCACCTCGTCGAACAGCACGACCTGATAGGGCCGCCGCCGCACTGCCTCGGTCAGCACGCCGCCCTCCTCATAGCCGACATAGCCCGGCGGCGCGCCGATCAGCCGCGCGACCGCGTGCTTCTCCATGAACTCGCTCATGTCGATGCGGACCATCGCCGACGAGTCGTCGAACTGGAACTCCGCCAGCGCCTTGGTCAGCTCGGTCTTGCCGACGCCGGTGGGGCCGAGGAACAGGAACGATCCGAGCGGCCGGTTCGGGTCCTGCAACCCGGCGCGCGCGCGGCGGACGGCGGTGGCGACCGCGCGGACCGCGTGCGCCTGGCCGATCACGCGCTTGCCCAGCACTTCCTCCATCCGCAGCAGCTTGTCGCGCTCGCCCGCCAACATCCGCTCGATCGGGATGCCGGTCCAGCGGCTGACCACGCCCGCGATGTCGTCGCCGGTCACCTCCTCGCGCAGCATCGCATTGCCCGTCGACGCCTGCGCCTCCTCCAACTGCCGCCCGAGCTGCGGGATGACGCCATAGGACAGCTCCCCCGCGCGCGCGAGGTTGCCGGTGCGCTGGGCTTGCTCCAGCTCCAGCCGCGCGGCGTCGAGTTGCTCCTTTAGCTTGGCCTCCGCGCCGATCTTCTCGCGTTCCGCCTGCCACCGCGTCGTCAGCACGCCGGACTGTACCTCGAGGTCGGCGAGGTCCGTTTCCAGATGCCCGAGTCGGTCGACCGACGCCGCATCGCTCTCGCGCCGCAACGCCTCGCGTTCGATCTTGAGCCGCAGGATGCGGCGGTCGAGCGTCTCGATCTCTTCGGGCTTCGACTCCACTTCCATGCGGATGCGCGAGGCGGCCTCGTCCATCAGGTCGATTGCCTTGTCGGGGAGGAAGCGGTCGGTGATGTAGCGGTTGCTCAAAGTCGCGGCGGAGACGAGCGCGCCGTCGGTGATGCGGACGCCGTGGTGGAGCTCGTATTTCTCCTTGAGGCCGCGCAGGATCGAGATGGTGTCTTCAACGGTAGGCTCGCCGACGAACACCGGCTGGAACCGCCGCTGGAGCGCGGGGTCCTTTTCGACATGCTTGCGGTATTCGTCGAGCGTGGTCGCGCCGACGCAATGCAGCTCGCCACGCGCGAGCGCGGGTTTGAGGAGGTTGCCCGCGTCCATCGCGCCCTCGCTTTTGCCCGCGCCGATCAACTGGTGCATCTCGTCGATGAACAGGACGATGTCGCCCTCCGCGCCCTTCACCTCGTCGATCACGCCTTTCAGCCGCTCCTCGAACTCGCCGCGATATTTCGCGCCCGCGACCAGCGCACCGAGGTCGAGCGCCATCAGCCGCTTGTCTTTCAGCCCCTCCGGTACGTCGCCATTGGCGATGCGGAGCGCCAGCCCCTCGACGATCGCGGTCTTGCCGACGCCGGGTTCGCCGATCAGCACGGGATTGTTCTTGGTCCTCCGCGCGAGCACCTGGATCGTGCGGCGGATCTCCTCGTCGCGGCCGATAACGGGGTCGAGCTTGCCGTCGCGCGCCGCCTGCGTCAGGTCGCGCGCGAACTTCTTGAGCGCGTCGTAGCGATCCTCGGCCGATTGCGTGTCGGCGGTGCGCCCGCCGCGCAAGGCATTGATCGCGGTGTTAAGCGCCTCGGGGGTGACGCCCGCCGCCTTGAGCGCCTTGCCCGCGGCGGTGGTGGTAGCAAGCGCCAGCGCGACCAGCAGTTGCTCGACGGTGACATAGCTGTCGCCCGTCTTGCCCGCGATCTGCTCCGCCTGGTCGAGCACCCGCACCGTGTCATTGTCGAGGCCGGGCGTTTGCTGCGCCCCCGAACCGCTGACGGCCGGGATGCGGGACAGCGCCGCGTCGGTCTCGGTGACGGCACGTTTCGCGTCGCCGCCCGCGGCCGCGATCAGCCCCGCCGCCATGCCCTGCTCGTCCTCGAGCAGCGCCTTCAACAAATGCTCGGGCGCGATCCGCTGGTGATTGAGCCGGATCGCGACGGTTTGCGCGGAGTTCAGAAAGCCTTTCGCGCGATCGGTGAATTTGTCGAGGTTCATGGATCGTTCCTGCTAACATCGCGCCCGAAATAGTGTGATATTTGGGCAACACAAGAGAGTCGACTTATGGACGGCCGTTACGATTGTCCTTATGTTGAGGCTAGTCGAGGACGAGCAACATGGCGGCGGTCAACCTTCTCCCCGGGTCCGCGCGCCTGGATCAGATGCTGACACTCGCTCCCGAGATGCGGCGCGCGGTCGCGCGGGCCGAGGCGTCGAACCTTCGCGTGATCGGGGCGGTGGCGCGGGGTGAGGACGGGGGGGCGCGCGTCGATCTCCTGGTGAATGGCGATCCTAACCTGACGTTCTTCAAGCTGTTTCGTCTGGAGGAGGAGCTGTCGGTCCTTTTGGGTGTTGAGGTGCATGTCGCTACGGACGGCGAGCACAGTGTCGCAACACTTGCGCGCGTCGAAAGCGAAGCCATCGCCCTATGATGGCGGCGGACCGCGTGCTCCGGGACTGGTTGGGTGACATCGAAGCGGATGCGGGCAGGGTTGTCGAACGCACGAGGGAGGCCACCTTCGACCAGTTCATCCGGGACGAGCTGGTTCAGGACTCCGTGATCAGGAGATTTCAAGACATCGGTGAGGCGGCACGCTACATCGCTCTCCTCCACGTCGAATTGTACCGGCGCACCGATCTGCCGTGGCAGTTCATGCGCGCGCTGCGAAACCGGCTGGCGCACGGCTATTCCGCGCTCGACCTCGAGATCGTCTGGCGAACCGCGCGCGAGGATGTACCAAGCTTGCTGGAGCGCGTTCGCGACCTGATCGCGCGCGAGCCGGACTCATGACAATTGCGCGCCGAGTGAGCGTAATCCTATTCGGACTGATCGTCCTAGTCGCAATCGCGCTCGCCGTCTGGGAGCCGCTGTTCACGCGGCGGGTCGTGGCTCCGCCCGCGCGGCGGTACGACACGGTGATCGCGCGCGACACGTTCGGGGTGCCGCACATCTTCGGGCGAACCGACGCGGACGTGTCCTATGGCGTCGGTTACGCGCATGCGGAGGACGATTTCGCGACGTTGCAGGAGGTGGTGGCGATGGCGCGCGGGCGGTTGGGCGCGATGACGGGCCAGGCGGGGGCGGCGACCGACTATGCGCTGGCGCTGCTCGGCGCGCGCGCGACGGTGGACCGCGATTACGACAAGCAGCCCGCCGACGTGCGCGCGCTGCTCGAGGCGTACGCGGCCGGGCTGAACCGCTTCGCCGCCCAGCACCCGGGCGAGGTGCGGCTGAAGCGGCTGTTCCCGGTCGATGGCCACGACATCGCCACCGGCTTCGTGTTGCGATCGCCGTTTTTCTTCGGGCTGGACAAGGTGTTGGGCGCGCTGGCCAAGGATCAGCCGTTGCCGCCCGAAAGCGCGGGCGCGACCCCCGACACCCCCGACCCGGCGGTGCTCGCGCCGACGGGGGAGGGCAATATGAACGGCTCCAACGGATTCGCGGTCGCGCCGAAGCGATCGAGCGACGGATGGACGCGGTTGCTGTCCAACGCGCACCAGCCGTGGCGCGGGCAGGTCGCGTGGCACGAGCTGGTCGTACATTCGGGGCAGGGTTGGAATTTCGCGGGCGCGACCTTTCCCGGCGTGCCCTATCCCCTGCTGGGGCATAACGAGCATCTCGGCTGGACCAACACGGTCAACCGCCCGGACATGGTCGACGTTTACCGGCTCCGCACCAATGCCGACGCCAGCGCGTATCGTTTCGACGGACGCTGGCGCGCGCTGGAGCGGCACCGCGTGTGGCTGCCGGTCAAGCTATGGGGGCCGTTTGTGCTGCCGGTGCCAAAGACGGTGTATCGCGCGGTGCAGGGGCCGGTGATCGTCAACCGATCGGGCGCGTTCGCGATCCGCTATGGCGGCGCGGATCAGCTGCGCATGGCTGAGGAATATTACCGGCTGACGCGCGCGCAGGACCTGGCGGGATTTCAGCGCGCGCTGGCGATCCAGGGGGTGCCCGGGACCAATTTCATCTATGGCGACGCGGCCGGGCATATCGGCCTGTTCTACAATGCGAGCTTTCCGCGACGACGCGCGGGCTATGACTATCGCCACCTATTGCCGGGCGACACGTCGCGCGATTTTCAGCCCGGCACGGTTCCGTGGCGCGCGGTGCCGCGCAACGTCGATCCGGCGTCGGGCTTCATCGTCAACGCCAACAACACGCCGTATCAGGCGGCAGGCGCTGGGTCGGAGCTCAACCCCGCCGACTGGTCGCCGTTGCTCGGCGTCGAGACCGACACGACCAACCGCGCGACCCGCGCGATCGAGCTGATGGGCGCGACCCGCGCGATCGGCGAGGCGGAGCTGTTGCGCATCAAGTTCGATACCGGCGTGTCGCGCCACGGCTGGGCGGCGCGCTGGTTCGCGGACCTGGCACGCGCGAAGGTGTCGGGGGACGCGCGGCGCGCGCAAATGCTGTTGGCGGGGTGGGACTGGACGCTGGACGGGCATGGCCGCGCTGACGCGCTGGCGGCGATGCTGATGCGTGCGGGGCAGAAATGGCATTACCAGCGCCTGCCCGAGGCCGATCCGGCGGCGGAGCTGATGGCGGCGGCGGCATATCTCCGGACCCATTTCGCGCGGCTCGACCCTCCGCTGGGCAGCGTGCTGCGGCTGCGGCACGGCGCGGTCGACCTGGCGATGGATGGCGGCCCCGACGTGCTGCGCGCGGCCTCGACCTGGGACGAGGCCCCCGACGGGCGGTTGGTGGTCAACCACGGTGACAGCTTCGTGATGCTGGTCGGGTGGGATCGCGCCGGGCGGGTGCGGTCGCGCTCGATCCAGCCCTATGGCGCGGCGACCACGCGCCCCGCCTCGGCGCATTATTCCGACCAGGCCGCGTTGTTCGTCCGGCACCAGCTCAAGCCGGTATGGTTCCGCGCGTCCGAGCTGCGCGCGCATATCGAGCGGGTATACCGTCCTTAATGAGCATCACCGCTGGCAATCGGTCGTTCGCGCGGGCCGGGAACCACATGCGCGCGCCGACATGGCGACCACGCCGACCCGCTCCGCCACAAGCATCGTTCGCACACGGCGCCAGATCGTTGCGGAGTCTTGAAAATATTATGGAACTCCGGGACTTAGAATTGTAACACACGTCACCTACCGGCTTAGCGACGTTGATAGCTGAGGCCTGCCATGTCGAAAATCGTTCTTCTGAGCTGCGTCGCCGGCATGGCTCTATCGATGGCGATTTCCACCAATGCCGCTGCGGCTCAGCAGGCCGATACGAGCCAGGCCGCCGGCGGTAGCACAGATGTTGTGGTGACGGCGCGCAGCCAGAAAACCGCCCGGTCGGAGGAGCGCGCCGCGCCCAACCTCCTCAACGTCCAGCCCGCCGAAGAAATCGTCAAATATCCCGACTTCAACGCAGCCGAGGCTTTGGGCCGTATCCCCGGCGTGAGTCTTGCGATCGATACCGGCGAGGGGCGTTTCGTCAATATCCGTGGGATCGACGGCAATTTGAACGGCACCACCTTCGGCGGCGTGACCTTGCTCAACACCCAGCCGGGGGGCACGTATTTCGGCGGCGGTGGCCGCGCGGTCGAACTCGATACCGTGCCGATCGGCTCCATCGACCGGCTCGTCGTCCGCAAGACCGGTCTGCCCGATCAGGAGGCCGAAGGCCTGGGCGGCTCGGTCGAACTGACACCGCGCACCGCCGTCGGGCTCACCAGGCCCTTCTTCGACGGCACGATCGGCGGCGGCTATCAGAACGCGCACAAGAACGGTGACGTATTCGTCGGTGAGGCCGCTGCCGGCAGCACGTTCGGACCCGAACAGCAATTCGCGATCGTGCTGACCGGATCGTTCCATACAGACAAGCGCGGCTTCGACGACGTCGAGCCGGGCCTGCTCGACGCGGTCGATCCCGGCCAGCCGGGCGACCGCGTGCTCGATGCGCTCGATCTACGCCGCTACGAATACAATCGCCGTCGTTTCGGCTTCGGCGGGGAACTCGACTGGAACCCCAATCCGCAGAGCCACTATTACCTTCGCGCGAACAACGCCGGCTACACGGAGTCGGTGCACCGCTCGATCCTACAATATCGCGGTCTCGGCGACACTGTGACGGGCAGTGGCAGCACCATCACCGCCACGGGGGTGAACGCCCGCGTGACGGAGCGGGACGAGCAGGAGACGCACCTGAACTTCATCGCCGCAGCTGGCGGTCGCAACGACCTCGGCGGGGTCATCCTGGACTATCAGCTGTCCTATACCGCCGCGACCTATCACCGCGACTATGATCGCAACTCGACCTTCACTCGGCCGGGCCAACCGACATTCTCGGTGGCGTATGACAACACATCCAGGCTCTATCCGACCCTGACGCCAATCGGGTTCAACCCGAGCGATCCCACTCAGTTCACGCTGACCGGGCTAAGCAATACGACCGAGCGCGCGCACGATCGCGAATATGCGGGTGTCGTCAACGTCACCGTGCCTACGACGCTGCTCGGCGGCGACGGCGCGTTCAAGTTCGGCGGCAAGCTGCGCCTCCGCGACAAGATCGATACGCCGAACAGCCTCGGCATCAAGGGGGTGCCCGCGACGCCGCTGAGCGCGCTTCTGGGTCCAGGGCCGTTCACCAACTATTATAACGGCACCTATAATGTCGGTTATGCACCCGACCTGTACGCGCTCCGAACCGTCTTCGCTGCTTTGACACCGGCCAGCATCACCGCGAACGCGCAACGGAACGCCAATGCTTTCTTCAATGATACCGAAAACATCTACGCCGGTTACGCGCAATACTCCGGCAAGTTCGGCAAGCTAGGCGTCCTCGCTGGCGTTCGGGTCGAGAACACCGACGGCACATATCGTGGTACGTCAGTCACCAACGGCAGCGTTTTCACACCCTCGTCGCGCAAATCGAACTATACGAACTTCTTTCCCACGGTGCAGCTGCGCTATGATCTGAGCGACAAGCTCGTGGCGCGAGCGACTTACTCGACCGGGATCGGTCGCCCCGGCTTTCTCCAGCTCCTGTCAGGCGCGGTCGTCGATGTCGGCAACCAGGCGGTCTCGGTTGGCAATCCGAATCTGAAGCCGACGACCGAAAACGCGTTCGACGCCCAGCTTGAATACTACCTTCCGAACCTTGGTATTCTGTCGTTCGGCGCCTTCGACAAGGAGTTCAACAATTACATCATCAATGGCGTGACGCTCGACAATAATTACCCCGGGATCACCGGCCGGACGACGATCACGACTTATGTGAACACCAAAAGCTCTTATGCACGCGGGATCGAAGCACAATACAACCAGAAGTTCAGCTTTCTGCCCGCGCCGTTCGATGGGTTGGGTGCGCTGGGGAATGTGACTTATGTCTGGTCCCGGTTTGCAATCCGCCCGGGCGAGAAAAGCCGCCTGCCCGGTACGTCGCCGCTGACTTATAACCTCGGCCTGTTCTACGAGGCCCACAAGGCTCAACTTCGCTTGTCGCTGAGCCACGTGGATGCCGCGATCTTCGGTGTCGGCGGCGGAGCCGGGTTCGACACGTTCGAGGATCAGCGCACGCAACTTGACCTCACCTCCTCGTACCAGCTGACCCGAATCATGGCCGTCTATTTCAATGCGCGAAATCTGAACAACTCGCCGTTGCGCTATTATGAGGGGTTGCCGAACCGAACCACGCAGCGGGAGTTTTACGAACAAAGCTACGAGGCCGGTTTTCGCTTTAAGTTCTGACGTTGCGTGCGTGGCGTCAGTTGGAGGCGGCGTGGTTCCGCGCGTCCGTGCTGCGTGCGCATGTCGAGCGGGTATACCGTCTCTAGTTGCGCGCGACCCATCGCACGTTAAGGTCCGCCGTAAGGGAGACTGGTGATGGGGTTCAGGCATCTCGCGCTCGCGGGCACGGGCGTTTTCGCGCTGACAGGGAGCGCCGCCGCGCAGAACGCCGCGCCGGTCGCGGCGCTGGTGCGCAACGTCGACATTCCGTATCAGCAGTTCACGCTACCCAACGGTTTGCGCGTCGTCGTCCACACCGATCGCAAGGCGCCGATCGTCGCGGTGAGCGTGTGGTACAACGTCGGCTCCAAATTCGAACCCAAGGGCAAGACCGGCTTCGCGCACCTGTTCGAGCATTTGATGTTCAACGGGTCGGAGAATGCGCCGGGCGATTTCTTCGTGCCGCTGAAGAGCGTCGGCGCGACCGACTTCAATGGCACCACCTATTTCGACCGCACCAATTACTTCGAGACGGTGCCGACCGCGGCGCTCGACCGCGCGTTGTTCCTCGAATCGGACCGGATGGGCTATCTCACCGGCGCGATCACACAGGCAGTCGTCGACGAACAGCGCGGCGTGGTCCAGAACGAGAAGCGTCAGGGGGACAATCGCCCCTATGGCCTGATCCAGTACAAGCAGACCGAGGGGCTGTTCCCTGCCGATCACCCTTATGGCCACACCACGATCGGATCGATGGCGGATCTCGACGCCGCCAGCGTGGAGGACGTGAAGACCTGGTTCCGCGGCCATTACGGCCCCAACAACGCGGTGCTGGTGCTGGCGGGCGACATCGACGTGGCGACCGCGCGAACGCTGGTGGCGAAGTATTTCGCGCCGATCCCGTCAGGCCCCAAAAGCGTCGCCCCGGCGGCCGCGATCCCGACATTGCCCGCGCCGCGCGCGGAAGTGATGAAGGATCGGGTCGCGGCGACGTTGCTGTTGCGGTCGTGGGTGGTGCCGGGGCTCAACGACGCGCGCGAGGCGGTGGCGCTCGACGTCGCGGCGGGGGTGCTCGGCGGCGGCGCGTCGTCGCGGCTGTACGACACGCTGGTCCGGCGCGAGAAGCTGGCGGTGCAAGTCAATGCGTCGAACGAGAGTTTCTCGCAGCTCGGCAGGTTCAGCATGTACACGGTGGTGCGGCCCGGCGTCGACGCGGCGCAAGTCAGCGCGCGCGTCGACCAGATCCTCGCCGAATATCTGCACGATGGACCGACCGCCGACGAGGTGTCGCGCTTCGCGACGCAGTCGGTCGCGTCGACGGTGAAGGGCCTGGAATCGGTCGGCGGCTTCGGCGGCAAGGCGGTCGCGCTGGCCGAGGGGGCGCTGTACGAGAACGATCCCGGCTTTTACAAGAAACTGCTGGCGCTGCTCGCAAGCGCGACCCCGGCGGGGGTCAAGGCGGTGTCGGCCAAGTGGCTGACCCGCCCGGCCTATTCGCTCAGCGTCGTGCCCGGCGCGCGCGATGCCTATGACGAGGCCAAGGTCCCGCCCAAGGCCGCGGTGGTGACCGCCCCCGATCAGCCCGTCAAGGGCACGCGCGGCCCGATCCCGGCGGTGGGCCAGGTCGCGGGATTGAGCTTTCCCACCGTCGAGCGCACCCGGCTCCGCAACGGCATCGAGCTGATCTATGCGCGGCGCACCGCCGTGCCGGTGACGCAGGCGGTGTTGAGCTTCGACGCGGGGTTCGCGGCCGACGTGCTTGGCAAGCTCGGCACCCAGACACTGACGCTCAACATGCTCGACGAGGGCACGGCGACGCGCGATTCGATCACCATCGCGCGGCAAGAAGAGCGGCTGGGCATGACGCTGGCGAGCACCGCCAATGCGGACCGCACGACGCTGGCTATGTCGGTGCCGAGCGCCAATCTGGCCCCTGCGGTCGAGTTGCTCGCCGATGTCGCGCGCAACCCCGCCTTCGCGCCCGCCGACGTGGCGCGGGTCAGGAACCAGCAGCTCGCGCAGATCAGCCAGGAGCTGACCAATCCCAGCGCGCTGGCGGCACGCGCGATGCCCCGGCTGCTGGCGGGGCCGGACTATCCCTATGCGAAATCGTTCGGCAGCGGCGACCCGGCGGCGGTCGCGACGCTGACCCCCGCCGATCTGCGCGCGTTCCAGCAAGCGTGGCTGCGCCCCGACAAGGCGAAGATCTTCGTCACCAGCGATCGGCCGCTCGCCGAGGTCAAGGCGGCGTTCGACGCGCGGCTGGGCGATTGGACCGGCACCGGCGCGGCGGGCGCCAAGGACTTCTCGCGTCCGCCCCGGCCCAGCCCCACCAAGATCGTGCTGATCGACCGGCCCGACAGTCCGCAATCGGTGATCGTCGCGGGCGCGCCGACGCCGTTGATCGGCACTCAGGACCTGCTCGCGGCGGAGACCGCCAACGACGCGCTGGGCGGCGACTTCCTCAGCCGCGTCAACATGGACCTGCGCGAGGCGCGGCACTGGTCCTACGGCGTATCGGGCACCTACCGCCGCGCCGAGTTCGCGACGCCTTATGTCATCTCCGCGCCGGTGCAGGCGGACCAGACCGGCGCGTCGATCCGCGCACTGCGCGGCGACGTCGGCGATTTCCTGTCGACCAAGCCGATGACGAGCGAGGAGTTCGACCGCGCGATCACCGGCGCGACGCGGTCGCTGGTGGGCGAGTTCGAGACCTCGGGCGACGTGCTGTCGGCGATGCAGGCCAATGACCGGTTCAGGCGCCCGGACGACTATTATGCCAGCATCACCCAGCGGTATCGCGCGCTGACCTTGCCGCAACTGCGGGGCGCGATCCACGCCAGCGTCGACCCCGCGCGCTTCGTCTATGTCGTGGTCGGCGACGCCAAGATCGTCCGTCCGCAGCTTGACGGCATCGGCCTGCCGGTGGAGGTGATCCCGGCGGCATCGGTGGCGACGGCTACCAACTAGGAGAACGGATATGGCGGACGTGGACGGCAGCTGGAACTGCACGGTGAAATCGCCGCTGGGTGACCAAAATTTGACCATCAGCGTGGCGAGCAGCGGCGCGACCTTCACCGGCCAGGCGGGCGGCGCGATGGGGTCGATGCCGGTCGAGGGGACGGTCGAGGGCAACACGCTCAAGTGGAAGCAATCGATCACCACGCCGATGCCGATGACGCTCGATTGCGAGGCGAACGTCGAGAGCGACACGCTGACCGGTCAGGTCGGCGCGGGCGCATTCGGGAGCTTTCCGCTGACGGGGACGCGGGGCTCACGCGTTTAGACCGATTGACGAAGGAGTGTCCTGATCCTCCCCCGGAGGGGGAGGGGGACCATGCCGCAGGCATGGTGGAGGGGTATGTTTCCGCACATCCGCCGTATCCGGGTCGAGAAGTACCCCTCCACCACGCTTCGCGCGGTCCCCCTCCCCCTTCGGGGGAGGAATGAGGGCCAGCTTTGGGAGACGTTATGAACCGCCGCCACTTCCTCAGCCGTACCGCCGCGACCGGGGCGGTGGCCGCCATGCCCGTCGCGCTACAGGCGCAGCCCTCTCCCGTATCGGCATTGTTCGACACGCTCGTCCAGGAAGGTTTCGACCAACGCCCGGAAGGCGCGACGCAGCTCGGCCTCGACACCGGGCGCAACGCGGTGCTGCGCGCGCGGCTGACGGACGAGAGCGACGCCGGGCGTGCGGCGGCCAAGGCGCTGACGCAGGATCAGCTCCGGCGGCTGGAGGCGGTCGACCGCGCCGCGCTGACGCCCGCCGACCGGCAGACGCTCGACGTCGTGCTTTACACGCGTCGCTCGGCGGCGGAGGTGCAGGCGTTCGACTTCGGCGGATCGAACTACGGCCCGTCGCCCTATGTCATCTCGCAGCTCACCGGCGCGTACCAGTCGGTGCCCGACTTCATGGACACCAAGCACCCGGTCGAGACCACCGCCGACGCGGAGGCGTATCTGCAACGACTGCACGCCTTTGCAGGCCAGCTCGACGCGCAGACCGGGCGGTTGCGGCACGACGTGGCCGCGGGCGTGGTCCCGCCCGATTTCCTGCTCGACAAGGCGATCGCGCAGCTGGCGAAGACGGCGGTCCCGGCAAGCGAGGCCAAGCTGGTCCAGTCGCTCGACCGGCGCGCGCGCGCGAAGGGGCTGGCCGGCTATGGCGACAAGGCGGCGGCGATCTACACCGCGCAAGTGCTGCCCGCGCTGGCGCGCCAGCTCGCCGCCGTGCGGGATGTACGCGCGCGCGCGACCCACGACGCGGGCGTGTGGAAGGTGCCGCGCGGCGATGCCTTTTACCAGGTCGCGCTTAGCAACACGACGACGACGCGGCTCACCCCCGAACAGGTCCACCGGTTCGGCCTCGACCAAGTCGCCGCCATTTCCGCGCGGATCGACGCGGCGATGCGCCGGGCGGGGATGACGACCGGCAATATCGGCGCGCGGCTGGCGGCGGTCAACACGCTGCCCGGCCAGGTCTACGCCAACACCGACGCGGGCAAGGCGCAGGCGATCGCCTATTGCAACGAGCGGCTGGCGGCGATCCGCGCGCGGCTGCCGCAAGCGTTCCACCGCGTGCCGACCTATAGCTTCGAGGTGCGGCGCGTGCCCCCCGAGACCGAGGCCGGCGCGGCGAGCGCGTTCAGCCAGTCGCCCTCGCTCGACGGCAAGCGGCCGGGGCTGGTGTATTTCAATCTCCAGGACTCGGGCGAGTGGCCCAAGTTCATGCTGCCGACGGTGGTCTATCACGAGGGCCTGCCAGGGCATCAGTTCGAGGGTGGGCTGGCGCTCAGCAACACGAACCTGCCGCTGATCCGCAAGCTGACCGGCTTTTCGGGCTATGGCGAGGGCTGGGCCTTGTACGCGGAACAGCTCGCGGACGAACTGGGCATGTACGCGGACGATCCGCTGGGGCAGATCGGCTATCTGAAGGAACAGCTGTTCCGCGCGCATCGCTGCATCGTCGACACCGGGCTGCACCATTACCGCTGGAGCAAGGAGCGCGCGATCCAGCTGTTCGTCGAGCAACAGGGCGAAACGCCCGGCTTCGCGACGCGCGAGGTCGATCGGTATTGCGCGCAGCCGGGGCAGGCGTGCAGCTACAAGCTGGGCCATTCGACGTTCGTGGCGATCCGCGACAAGGCCAAGGCTAAGCTGGGCGCGCGGTTCGACCTCAAGACCTATCATGACGTGGTGCTGGGGGCGGGGCGGGTGCCGCTCGAGATGCTGCAGCGGATCGGCGACGACTGGATCGCGACGGCGTAAGGTGGCCGCTCCGGCTCCGTTCCGCTCAGTCAGGCGTGTTCGCCGACTGTCGGACGCACCAGCTGCAAGAGAGCCAGCCCGGCGAGCAACAGCCCGGAGATCGGCAACAATCCCACCCGCTGCGACCCGCTGAGCGCGGTGGCGATCTGGACCAATAGCGGCCCCAGCCACATCGTCGCGCTGCCCGCGATCACGAACAACCCGAAGAAGATGCCGACCTTATGCGGCGGGACTACACGCGTGAGCATCGTCCGGCTCGACGCATAGGCGGCGGTGACCGTCACCGCGCCCAGCATACCGGATGCGATCAACCCCCATTCCGGCGCGGTGCGGAAGATGGGGCCGGTCCACACCGGCGCGTGCGCGGCGTCGTACGCTTGATAGAATAGCGATGTCCGCGTGTTGCCCAGCGACAGGAGCTGCGCGACGACCACGCCCAGGATCTCGATCGTCAACGCGCGCTTGGGGCCGATCCGCCCGTCGAGCCATCCGGCGAGCAGGCCGCCCACGACGGCAAACACGCACAGGATCAGGCCATAAGCGAGCAGCTCGGGCGTCCGCCATCCCATCTGCCCGGCGGCATAAACGCCCGTGAAGATCAGGATGCCGGTCAGCCCGTCGGTGAACAGCATCCGCGCGCCGAGGTACGTGAGCGCATCGCGGTGGCCGCGCGCCTCGACCACCAGCGCCTTGAGATCGGCAATGCCCATCCGCAGCGCTGGCAGCAGACGGGTGCCGGTCGCGGGCGCATCGGGCGTCCAGCGCAGCAGCGGCAGCGTCGCGATCGCCAGCACCGCCGCGACCAGCACCGGCGCGATCCGGTCGGGCTCATGCGCCGCCGCGTCCAGCCCCCAAAGCGGCCGCGCGGGCAGCAGCCCGGAGGCGATCTTGCCCGGCAACGCGAACCCCCACAGCACGAACGCCAGAAGCGCCACCGACATGAAATTGCCCGCCGCCAGCCCCAGCCCCGAGGCCGCCCCAGCCCGGTCGATCCCCGCCGCGGGCACCAGCAGCGCGTTGTGGAGCGTCTCCGTGTACGCGAACAGCACGCTGATCGCGGCCATGATCGCGATCGTCGCGGGAATGCCCAGCCCCGCGCCGCCCGGCTTGGCCCACCACAAGGCGGCGATCAACGGCACCATCAGCGCGACGACGGCGGCGAGCCAGGGCTTGCGCGGCCCCATCCGGTCGACCGCCGCGCCGAGCAGCGGGGCGGTCAGCATCACCGCCCACCCCGCGTACTTCGCGCCCGACGCGACCAGTGCTTGTCCTCGCACCGGATCGCCGACCACACCCGTCACCACATAAGGCGCGAAGACATAGATGGTGATCAGGATAACATACGGATCGCGCCCGCCCTGAAACCCTGCCCAAGCCCAGGTCGCGCGGTCGAGCCGGCGCTTCGCGGGTCGCGCGTCGCCGCTCACGGCCGCAGCAGCCAGGCAAGCGCCTCTGGGCGTTGACCGGCGACCACAACCTGCTGCAGGAACAGCGCAACGGCACCACGGCCACGTGCGACAACGCGGATCAGCCTGTCCGTGGCCACCGGGTTCATGATGAACTCGTCCAGCACGCGCGACCTCTAGCCGCCGAGCGCCATATGCACCAGCGCCGCCGCCTTTGCATAGGGGGCGTAAAAGGCGTCGATATGGTCGCCCTCGCCGCGCACGAACACGCCGCGCGGATTGGAGAATTCGCGAAAGCCCTCGACGCCGTGATGCCGGCCCATGCCGCTCATCCCCGACCCGCCGAACCCCATCGACGGCAGCGCGCTTTGCACCGCGCAGGTGTTGACCGACGCGCCGCCCGAATGCGTTTGCGCGAGCAACCGGTCGGTCAGCGCCTCGTCGTCGCCGAACAGGTACAACGCCAGCGGCCGCTCGCCCGCGTTGATCGACGCGACCGCCTCGTCGAGGTCGTCATACGGTACGACCGGGAGCAGCGGGCCGAAGATTTCCTCCTGCATCACGCGCAAGTCGCGCGGCGGGTCGACCAGCAGCGAGATCGGCATCCGCCGGGTGACCGGGTCGATCGCGTCGCTGTCGCCCAGCGTCACCACCCGTGTCTGCCGGTCGCGTGCTTCGCCGAGCAGGTCCTGCATGCGGTCGAGATGGCGTTGCGAGACAATGCCGGTGCATTCCTCGCCCGCGGCATAGTCGGGCGCGGCACGGAGCATGAACGCGCGCGCCTCGTCGACAAACAGCTCGATGTCGGCGCGCGGAACCAGCGCATAGTCGACCGTGACGCACATCTGGCCGTTCTTGATGATCTTGGTCCCGACCACCGACTCGACGTTGCGCGTCGTGACCGATCCCGGAGTCATCAGCGCGGGGCATTTGCCGCCGAGCTCCAGCGTCACCGGGGTCAGGTTGCGCGCGGCGGCCGCCATCACCTCGCGGCCGATGTTCGGGCTACCGGTGTAGAGGAGGTGATCCCACGCCACGCCCGAGAACGCGCGCGCCAGCGCGACGCCGCCGACGACGACATGAACGAGGTCGGGGTCGAACGTCGCCGCGACCATTTCCTTGAGCAACTCGGCGCAAGCGGGCGTGTATTCGGACGGCTTGACGATCACCCGGTTGCCCGCCGCGAGCATCTCCACCATCGGCCCGACCGACAGGTCGAACGGGAAGTTCCACGGCACGATGTTGCCGATCACGCCCTTGGGCTGATACTGGATTTCCGCGCGGCCGGTCCCGAACGCGCCCGGGTCGACGTCGCGGGGCGAGGGGGCCATCCACTCGGGCAGTCGCTCCAGCACATATTGCGCGCGGCCGACGGGGCCGAGCACCTCGATCAGGTCGGAGGCGGGGGCGGGATGCGCGCCGAAATCCTCCGCGATCGCCGCGGCGATGCGCTCGCGATTGCCGAGCAGCATGCCGATCAGCGCACCCAGCCGCGCCTGCCGCTCGGCGAGCGTGGGGGCGCGGTCGGCGGCGAACGCCTCGCGCTGGGCCGCGAACGCCTCGTGAAGGTTGACGATCGCCGCGTCGTCGCCGGCGGCGAAGGGCAAGGCGGGGGTTTCGAGGATCGACATCGGTTGCTCTCCTACTGCACGGCCGCGAGCATCATCGCGAACAAGGGCGTACGCTCCTCGCGCACCGCCTCGGGCTGTTCGACCGCCTGCAGGTCGAATGCCTTTAACTCCTGCGGCACGTACCAGTGCAGCTTGTCGGACGCGTACGCCGCCCATACCGTCTCGGCGACCTCGGCGGGCTTGACCAGCCGCCACATCCCCTCGGCGGGGGCCATCTCGCGCATGCCGTCGGACAGCAAAGGCGTGTCGATCAGCCCGGGGAACAGGTCGGCCGCGCGCACGTCGAACCGCTTGAACTCGATCGCCAGCGCCTCGGTCAAGCCGCGCACCGCGTGCTTGGTCGCCGAATAGACCGCGATCCCCGCCGTCCCGAAGATCGACGACGAGGATGAGTTGTTGAGGCACAACGACCCGGGCGTCGCGCGCAGCAGCGGCAACGCCGCGCGGGTGCCGATCATCGGCCCGAGCAGGTTGATGCTGACGACGCGCATCACCTCGTCCCACGGCATCTCCTCGAACAGACCGCCGGTGCCGATGCCCGCGTTGTTGAACAGCAGATCAAGCGTGCCACCCGTCGCCGCGCCGAACCCCGCGACCGCGCGCGCGAACGCCGCGGGGTCGGTCACGTCCAGCGGTTCGAACAGGCCGTTGCTCAGGCCGATCTCTGCCCCCAGTGCATCGAGCGCGGCGGCGTTGACATCGTACCCGCCGACGAACCAACCACGGCTGGCGAACAGAGTGGCGGTTGCGCGACCCATGCCCGACGCCGCGCCGGTGATGAAGATGCTCTTGCGCGCGTCGGTGGTCATGCGTCGGCTCCTTCTGAAGCAATCGCGCCGCTCAGTTCCAGCCCGGCGAAGTCGCCCTTCTCGCGCCATTCCGCGAGCAGCTTGTTGAACGCCGCCGGGCCGCGCCCATAGGGGTGGCTACGCGCCATCGCGGCGGAAACCTGCCCCTCGTTATTGTAATAGCCCGGCGTGCAACTCTCCAGGAACTTCTGCCGGTCGACGCTCAGGTCAACGATCGTGTCGACCCAATCGCTCTCCGCCGCGGCGCTCGCTTCGACGGAAGCAACCCCGCGCGCGCGGCACACCGCGACGATGTGCGCGATGTGGCGCGACTGCTGGTCGAGCATTTGCGGGAAATTGGCGGACATGCCCGACTGCTGCTGGCTGACGAAGAACGCGTTGGGAAAGCCGCGCGTGTGCAGCCCGTGATAGGTGGACAGGCCCTCCGCCCACTTGTCCGCCAGCGTGACGCCGCCGCGCCCGCGCATCTGGAACCCCGCGCGCTTGGAATAGTCGGCCGACACTTCGAACCCGGTCGCGAAGATCAGGCAGTCGAGCGGGTATTCGCGGCCGTCGACCACCAGCCCGCGCTCCGTGACCCGCTCCACCCCGCGCCCGTGCGTGTCGACCAGCGCGACGTTGGCGCGGTTGAACGTCTGGAGATACCAGTCGTGGAAGCACGGCCGCTTGCAATACAGGCTGAACCACGGCTTCAGCGCCTCGGCGGTGGCGGGATCCTCGACGATCGAGCCGATCCGCTCGCGCACGCGGACCATCGTCTCCAGGTCCGCGCGCTCGAGCAGATTGCCCTCGGTCGCCGCCTGCGGGTTGTTCGCCAGCATCTCGCGAATCGCGCGCGCGAGCACGGTCCAGCCGTCGCCCACCTCGTCCGGGATGTGCAACTCGCCCTGCAGCTGCGCGTCGAAACTGTCGCGCCGCCGCTGCTGCCATCCAGGGGTCAGCGTGGCCGCCCAAACGGGGTCGGTCAGGGAGTTGTTACGCGCATCCACCGACGAGGGCGTGCGCTGGAAGACGAACAGCTGCTTGGCCGAGGCGGCGAGCGGCGGCACGCATTGCACGGCGGTCGCGCCGGTGCCGATGATCCCCACCATCTTGTCCGCGAGTCCGGCCATCGGCTCGGTCGCGGTGCCGCCGGTATAGGCGTAATCCCAGCGGCTGGTGTGAAAGCTATGCCCGGCAAACGTCTCGATGCCGGGGATGGCGGGCAGCTTGGGGCGGTTGAGCGGCCCGGTGGTCAGCACCACGAACCGCGCCGCGATCCGGTCGCCGCGATCGGTGGTGACGACCCAGCGTGCGGCCTGCTCGTCCCAGTCCAGCGCGCTCACCTTGGTGGAGAACAGCGAGCGGGGGTACAGCTGGTAATGGTCGGCGATGCGCTTGCCGTGCGCGCGTATCTCCGCCGCCTTCGAATAACGCTCGACCGGCATGTAACCGGTTTCCTCGAGCAGCGGAAAGTAGATGTACGATTCAACGTCGCACGCCGCGCCGGGGTAGCGGTTCCAATACCAGGTGCCGCCGACATCGCCGCCCGCCTCGACGATGCGGAAATCGTCCACCCCCGCCTCGCGCAGCCGCCCGGCGGCGAGCAGCCCGCCGAACCCCGCGCCGACGATCAGCACCTCCGTCTCCTCGTCGAGCGGCGTGCGTTCGGCGGGGGCGGTGTAGGGATCGACAAGCAGGTGAGTGTCCAGCCCGACGTCGCGATACTCGCGTACCGCGGCACCCGCGCGATGCTCGCGTTCAGTGCGATAGCGCTCACGCAGCGCGTCGAGATCGGTGGACGGACCGGTCATCATCCTCTCCCTGCCCCGTCGCGCGGTGCCTTAGCCAACGTATGCCGCGTCCAAAACTCTAGCGCAAGTTAGAATTTAGCATGCGCTTGCCCCGCCGTCGTGCTCGCCTAAGACGACGAGGTGTCAACCGCTCCTTCAAAGCCGCTCGCGCGCGGGCGCAAGTCAGCGCGTCGGCGTGACGAGATCGTCCGCGCCGCGATCGAGATCATCAACGTCAAGAGCTACGCGCTCGCCAGCATGACCGACATCGCCGCCAGCCTCGATCTGCGCGACGCGACGCTGTACTACTACTTCCCCAGCAAGCAGGCGCTCGCGCACGAATGCCACGTCCGCTCGCTTTCGCGATTCGAGCGATTGCTGCGCGAGGCGGACGATGCGGGCGAGACCGGGGCGGCCAAGCTCGACGCGCTGATGCGCGGGCTGCTCGACGACTCGCGGGTCAACGGGCCGCAGCTTTACTTCGGTGACCACAGCTATCTGAACGACGACCAGCGCGCCGCGGTCGACGGGTGGGCGGCGCGGCTGACGGGGGAGCTCGAACAGTTCCTGCGCGACGGTATCGCCGACGGCTCGATCGTCGCGTGCGAGACCGGGCTGGTGGTGCAATTGCTGCTCGGCATGCTGATCTGGCTGGGCAAATGGGTGCCAGGGGTCGAGGGGCTGACGCCCGACCGCTTGCTGGCGGCGATGCGAGTGTTCAGCCTGGAGGGGCTGCGGACCGGCAAGGTGCCTGCCTGACCATCGCCCGCCCCGCGCGTCGACCTGGTTCCGAGCGGCGGGCCGGTGTCGCGGCGGCCGCGTGCCTGGCCGTGTCGCTGCTGCTGTTCTGGCCGGGGTTCGCGATGTACGATTCGGTCGCGCAGTTCGCGCAGACGCAATCGGGCGAGTATACCGACTGGCACCCGCCGACGATGGCGCGGCTGTGGGCGGTGCTCGATGCGGCGTTCGGCGGCGGCGCGGGGCCGATGCTGGCGGTGCAGATGGTCGGCTATTGGCTGGGGCTGGGGCTGATCGCCGCCGCGTTGGCCCGGCTCGAACGGGGCGTCGCGGCGGCGACGGTGCTGGCAATCGGGGTCTGGCCGCCGTTCCTCGGCTGGCAGACGGCGGTGCTCAAGGACGCGCAGATGGCGGGCGCGATGCTGGCGGCGGTGGGCCTCGTCGCGCACTGGCGGTTGCGCGAGCGGGCGGTGCCGCGCGCGGCGTGGGCGGTGGCCGTGGTGCTGCTCGGTTACGCGACACTGGTCCGCGCCAACGCGGTGTTCGCGATCGCACCGCTGGCGGTGATGCTGGTGCCGGGGTGGAACGCGTGGCGACGGATCGGCGTCGGGCTTGCCGCGACCGTCGCAGTGCTCGCCGCGTCGGGGCCGATCAACCATCGGCTGCTCGGCGCGGAACCGACCTCGGTGGTGCGCTCGCAAGCGATCTACGACCTGGCCGGCATCGCGGCGCGTGTGCCCGAGGCGGGCGATCTGCCGCTCAACACCGAGCGACGCCGCGCGCTGATCGCGAAGCGGTGCGTGTCGCCGTTCTTCTGGGACCCGCTCGGCAGCCCCGACCGCTGCGACGCGATCGTGGAGCCGTTGCGCGACCTTGCGGTGTCGACGCTGTACCTCGATCTCGCGAGCGCGGCGTTGCGCCATCCGGTCGCCTATCTTTCGCACCGGCTGGCGCACCTCAACTCCACCGATCGCTGGCTGGTGCCGGTCGGCTGGACCAGCGCCGCGCCACCGCAGTTCACGCAAGCCAACGACTTCAAGCTCGGCCAGCCCGGCGCGGGCGCGCGCGCGCTTCAGCGTCTCGCTGGGTGGCTGGTCGAGACCCCGCCCGCCTGGCCGATCGTGTGGATCGCGGTGGCGCTGGTCGCCGTGCTCGTCGCAAGCCGCCGCGCGGCCGCCCCGACGCGCGACCTGGCGCTCGCGCTGCTCGTTTCAGCGTTGGCGCTGGAGCTGAGCTTCGCAGGCCTGAGCATCGCGTCGGACCTGCGCTATCATTTGTGGCCGATGATCGCCGCCGCGCTCGCGGTCGTGTTGCTCGGCCGCCCGCGCGACGGTGAGCGCGCGCTGCTGATCCGGGGCGCGGTGCTGGTAGCGATGGTCGCTGCCAGCGGCATCCTCGCCCGCATCGTGTTGCCGCCCGCGCCGTCCAGTTATGAGGCGATGCTGGCCGGTCGATGAGTTCCCGCTTGCGGGCGCGCGTGATCCGACGCAGGCGGCGACGATGCGCTACGCGTCGCTTCGCCTCCACACTCGCGCCCGCCAAGCGTCGGCCAACTCCGCGCATCCGGGCGACTCCGACACCGGCGCGCATCCGTCAAGCAGCGTCGCCGCGCTGACGCTGGGCGCGATCGGGGTGGTGTTCGGCGACATCGGCACCAGCCCGCTCTACGCCTTTCGCGAGGCGCTGTCGCAAGCGGCCGGGGGGGGCATCGACGCGGGCGAGATCGTCGGGGTGTTGTCACTCGCGCTGTGGGCGCTGATCATCGTCGTGACGCTCAAATACGTCCTGTTCCTGCTCCGCGCCGATAACAACGGCGAGGGCGGGGTGTTGTCGTTGATGGCGCTGGCGCAGCGCGCCACGGGATCGCGCGCGGGCCTGGTGCTGGTGCTCGGCGCGGCGGGCGCGGCGTTGTTCTATGGCGACGCGATCATCACCCCCGCGCTGTCCGTGCTGTCGGCGGTGGAGGGGATGAAGACCGTACCGGGGCTGGAGGGCCTGACGCTGCCCGTGATCCTGGGTTCGACGACCGGCATCCTGGTCGGGCTGTTCCTGATCCAGTCGCGCGGCACCGCCAGCGTCGCGCGGCTGTTCGGGCCGGTATGCCTGGTCTGGTTCGTCGTCATCGGCGGGCTCGGCGCGTGGCATCTCACCGACGAGCCGCGCATCCTCGCCGCGTTCGATCCCTGGGCGGCGGTCAGCTTCATGGCCGGGCACGGCAGCGCGGGGCTGTTCGTGCTGGGCGCGGTGTTCCTGACGGTGACGGGGGCGGAAGCGCTGACCGCCGACATGGGCCATTTCGGCGCGCGGCCGATCCGGGTCGGCTGGTTCGGGCTGGTGTTCCCCGCGCTGCTGCTCAACTATCTGGGGCAGGGCGCGCTGGCGCTCCATACGCAGGAGGCGGCGACGCGGGCGGGGCATGCCTTCGCCAACGCGGACTGGTTCTTCCTGATGGCCCCCGTGTCGCTGCGCGCGCCATTGGTGGTGCTGGCGACGGCGGCGACGATCATCGCCTCGCAGGCGGTGATCACCGGCGCGTTCTCGTTGTCGCAACAGGCGATCTCGCTCGGGCTGCTGCCGCGGCTGACGATCCGGCAGACCTCGCACGAACATGCGGGGCAGATCTATATGCCGGTGGTCAATTGGTTGATCCTGGCGGGCGTGCTGATCCTGGTGCGCGAGTTCGAGACCGGCTCGGCGATGGCGGCGGCCTATGGCATCGCGGTGACGGGGACGATGGTGATCACCACCTGCCTCGCCTTTGTGGTCGTGCGGCGGTTGTGGAAGTGGCGGCTGGGCACGGCGTTGCTGGTGATCGCGCCGCTGCTCGCGCTCGACCTGGTGTTCTTCGGCGCGAACGTGCTGCGCGTCGCAGAGGGCGGGTGGGTGCCGCTGATGGTCGCGGCGCTGATCGGGCTGATGATCGCCACCTGGCGGCGCGGGCGCGCGCTGCTGGCGGAACGGATGCGCAGCGACAGCGTGTCGCTCGCCGACATCGTGGCGATCCTCGCCAAGCGCCCGCCCGAGCGGGTGGAGGGGACCGCGATCTTCCTCGCGCGCGATCCGGACGAGGCCCCGCCCGCGCTGCTCCACAACCTCAAGCACAACAAGGTGCTGCACGCGCGCAACGTGGTGCTGACGGTACGCACTGCCACCAAGCCGCACGTCCCGCCCGATCACCGGTTGAGCGCCGAGCGACTTTCGGAGGATTTCGAGCGCGCGGTGCTGACCTATGGCTATATGGATGCGATGGACGTCCCCGCCGACCTGACCCGCGTCGACCGGGTACAATCGTCCCGCGCGTCGTTCTTCATCGGCCGCAACGCGGTCAGCGCGGGCGCGCGTCGGGGCATGCCGTTCTGGCAGAACGTGATTTTCCTGGCGCTGCAGAAGAACGCGATCGACCCGACGCAATATTTCCGCATCCCGCCCAACCGGGTGGTCGAGCTGGGCAGCCGGGTGGAGGTCTAGCCGACCTGCGTCAGCCCCTCCGCATAATCGCGCTGGCGCTGGACATAGTGGGTCGCGCTCATGCGCAGCCCGGCGATCTCGTCCGCGGACAACGCGCGCGCCATTTTCGCGGGGGTGCCGACGATCAGGCTGCCGGGCGCGAACGTCTTGCCCTCCGTCACCAGCGCGCCCGCGCCGACCAGGCAGTCCGCGCCGATGTTCGCGCGATTCAGCACGGTCGCGCCCATGCCGATCAGCACGTTGTCGCCCACGGTGCAGCCGTGGAGGATCGCGTGGTGGCCGACCGTCACGCCCACGCCGATCGTCAGCGGCGCGCCGGGGTCGGAATGCAGCATCGCGCCCTCCTGGATGTTGCTCCGGTCGCCGACGACGATCGGCGTGTTGTCCGCGCGGATCGCCGCGCCGAACCAAACGCCCACCCCGCGCCCCAGCCGGACATCGCCGATCAGGTCCGCCGACGGCGCGACCCAGCTGTCGGCGGGCACGGACGGTTGCGCGCCGCCGATGGCGTAGAGCGGCATCAGCCCTGCGCCTTGCGCTCGCGCCGATAGCGGTGGAGCAGCGGCTCGGTATAGCCGTTGGGCTGTTCCAGCCCCTCGAACACCAGCGCGCGGGCGGCCTGGTAGGCGAGGCCGTCGGGGGTCAACTTGCGATACAGCGGGTCGCCCGCGTTCTGCGCGTCGACCTTGGCCGCCATCCGCGCGAACGCCGCGTCCACCTCCTCGGGCGTGGCGACGCCGTGGAGCAGCCAGTTGGCGATGTGCTGCGACGAGATGCGCAGGGTGGCGCGGTCTTCCATCAGCCCGACATCGTGGATGTCGGGCACCTTGAAACAGCCGACGCCCTGGTCGATCCAACGGACTACATAGCCCAGGATGCCTTGCGCGTTGTTGTCGAGTTCCTCGCGCACCTCCTCCGCGCTCCAGTTGCGACCGGGCGCGACCGGGATCGTCAGCAGCGCGTCGAGGCTGGCGACGCCCTCGTCGCGCCGCGCCGCCTGCCGGGCGGCAACGTCGACGCGGTGGTAATGCGTCGCGTGCAGCGTCGCGGCGGTGGGGGAGGGGACCCAGGCGGTGGTCGCGCCCGTCAACGGGTGCGCGATCTTCTGCTCCAGCATGTCGGCCATCTTGTCGGGCGCGGCCCACATGCCCTTGCCGATCTGCGCTTTGCCCGCCAGCCCGCAGGCGAGGCCGATCTGGACGTTGCGATCCTCATACGCCTTGATCCAGCCGGACGCCTTCATCTCGCCCTTGCGGATCATCGCGCCGGCTTGCATCGAGGTGTGCATCTCGTCGCCAGTGCGGTCGAGGAAGCCGGTGTTGATGAACACGATCCGCTCGCGGACGGCGTGGATGCACGCGGCGAGGTTGGCGCTGGTGCGGCGCTCCTCGTCCATCACCCCGACCTTGATCGTGTGGCGGGGGAGCGCGAGCAGGTCCTCGACCGCGTCGAACAGCTCGTTCGTGAATGCGGCCTCGTCCGGCCCGTGCATCTTGGGCTTGACGATGTAGATGCTGCGCGAGCGGCTGTTCATGCCCTTGTCGTGGAGCGCGCAGAGGCTGGTGACGATCGCGTCGAGGATGCCCTCGGGCGCCTCGGAGCCGTCGGGCAGGTGGACGGCGGGCGTGGTCATCAGGTGCCCGACGTTGCGCACGAACAGCAACGAGCGGCCGGGTAGGGTGAACGCGCTTCCATCTGACGCGGTGTAGCGACGGTCGGGCTCGAGGCGGCGGGTGACGGCGTGCCCGCCCTTCTCAAACGTGTCCTCGAGATCGCCGCGCATCAGGCCGAGCCAGTTGGCGTACGCGGCCGTCTTGTCCTCCGCATCGACCGCCGCGACCGAGTCCTCCAGGTCGCAAATAGTGGTGATCGCGGACTCGAGGATTACGTCGGCAAGCCCGGCGGGGTCGTCGCGGCCTATCGCGTGGGCGCGGTCGATCACCAGTTCGATATGCAGCCCATTGTGCTTCAGCAGCAGGTTGGCACCCGCGCACCCGATCAGCTGCGCCACGTCCGCCAGTGCGGGCTTCCCGCCGGTCCAGTCGCGCCATGATCCGCTCGCGAGCGGCACCGCGTCGTCGAGGAACGCCTTGGCCCAAGCGATCACCTGCGCGCCGCGCTCCGCGTCATAGCCGCCCGGCTTTGCTTTCCCGGGCAGCGCGTCGGTTCCGTACAACGCGTCGTACAAGCTGCCCCAGCGCGCGTTGGCGGCGTTGAGCAGGAAGCGCGCGTTGAGGATCGGCACCACCAGCTGCGGCCCCGCGATGCGCGCGACCTCGTCGTCCACATTGGCGGGCGAAACATCGAACGGCGCGGGCTCGTCGACTAGATAGCCGATCTCACGCAACAACGCTTGGTACTCGCTTTGCTCGACCGGCTTGTCTCCGCGCGCGAGATGCCACGAGTCGATCTTCGCCTGCAGGTCGTCGCGCTTGAAGAGCAACGCCCGGTTGTCGGGCGTGAACCGAGCGAAGATATCGGCGACCTCCCGCCAGAACGCGTCCGCGTCCAGCCCCGTCCCCGGCAACGCGCGCTCGTCGATGAACCGCGCCAGCGTATCCGCGACGTCCAACCCTGCCTTGATCATGCCTGCCCCGCTGCGTCCGTCGGCGCAGGCCCTATACCGCGAAACGCGGCTTCACCAGCGTTGCGCGGTTTCGACGTCTTACGTTCCCACTTAGTTTCCGTGGAACTTTACCGCCGCGCCTGTCTGGTCGGAGCCACCAGATGCTCAAGAAAATTGGTCAGCTCCGTCCGCCGCCGCGCCTCGACCGCGACGTCGTCGCCGATGCCCAGCCGCCAGCGCGCCGAATGGCTCTCGGGGTCACGGTGGAGGCGGTCGAACAGCGCGGCCTGTGCCTCCACCTCGTCCGGCGAGTTTGCCAGCCCTTGCTCGACCAGCGCGTCCGCCCCGCGCCGAAGCGCGGCCGCGATCTCGCCCGGCGCGAGTTCGGGATGGTATTGCAAGCCCCAGAACACACCCTCGCCGACGCGGATTTCCGCCGCCTGCACCGCCGACCCCTCACCGCTGGCGAGCAGGATCGCGCCGGGCGGCAACGCTTCCACCTCGTCACCGTGGATCGCCAGCGCATCCCACACCGCCGCCCGGCCCGCCAGCAAAGGATGCGCGCGCCCCGCGTGCGTCGCGACGATCCGTCGCGCGACCCCCGCCTCGCGCCGCGCGCCCATCGCGCGCACCCGCCCGCCGGCGGCTGCGGTGGCGACCTGCAGTCCCGCGCACGAACCGAAGCTGGGGGTACCGCTCGCGAACACGTCGCGCATGAACGCGATCTGCCGCCGCACCTCGGGCGTTTCGGTGTAGACGTGGAGCGGCGAGCCCGACAGGAACACCGCGTCGAACGCGGCGAGCGCCTCGACCCCGATCGGCGGCGCGTCCGCGTCGGCGGGGGCGATCAGCGCCACCTCGCATCCGGGGCGCAGCTGTTCCAGCGTCGCGCGATAGGTCTCGCCCGAACTCTTGCCCGCGCTGCGGCGGCGCGCGTCGCGATCGTCGGCCGTCTCGCTTTCGACCACCAGCAAGCGCCAGCGAGGCTCGCTCATGCCGCCGCCGCAACCTCGTGCCCGCCGATCTTCTCCAGCGTCGCCTTTAGCGACCCGGCGTAATCGTCCGCGCCGATCCGCGCGCGCGCTTCGGCATCGCTCTGACCCGCCGCGCCCGGCCACAGCCCGACCATGATCCGCGCGCGCGGCGCTTGCGCGCGCAACCGCCGGATCAGGAACCGCAGATGCGCGGGCGAGCCGGACAGCTCAAGGTACGAGATCGCCACCGTGTCGACCCCCGACAGGTCGACGCGCCCGATCGCCTCGCGCGACACCGCCTCGTGCGACACGCGGACGGCCGGAACACCGTGCGCGCCGAGCAGCTGCGCCAGCATCGCGGTCACCGCCTCGTCGAACGGCCCGCGCCCGGCGACGCACGCCACCGATCGCGCGCCGGGGTCGGCGATGTCCGCCGTGGCTTGCGCATGGTCGGCGAGGTCGTCGATCAACAGCGTCATCGACCGTGCCATCGACGCTTGTTTGGGTCCGTCGATCGTCCCACGCGCCTCGTCACCCGTCGCGAGCCGCAGGCCTTGGACGATCACGTCGTCATAATAATCGACCAGCGTCTCGCCCTCGAGCAGCGTTTCCGCCTGCGCCAGCGCCTCGTCGATGTTGTTGGCCAGCACGCGCTGATAGAAACTCTCCACCGGCGTCAGCGCGGGGCGGTCGCCGAGCAGCACGTCGAAGAACTCCAGGCTTTTCACATGCCGCCCCGTCACCACCAGGCACAAGGTCAGTGGGGTCGACAGGATCAACCCGACCGGCCCCCACAGCCAGCTCCAGAAGATCGCCGCGACGATCACCGACGCCGGCGACAGGCCGGTGGAATGGCCGTACAGCAACGGCTCGACGACATAGCCCGTCAGCGTGTCGGCGATGAGGAACAACGCCAGCGCCTCGATCGACAGCGCCCAGCCCGGCGCGATCGCCGCGCCGAGCGCGGCGGGCGCGAGCGACGCCAGGAACGAGCCGATATACGGCACGAAGCGGAGCATCCCCGCCAGGATGCCCCACATCGCGGGCGCTGGGATGCCGATCAGCCACAGGCCGACGCCGATCACCACGCCGAAGCTGGTGTTGACGCTGAGCTGCGACAGGAAATACCGGCTCAGCCGCTGCCCCGCGTCGTCCATCGCCAGCGTGGTGCGGTGAAGGTCGGTGGAGCCGAACAACCGGATGAACCGGTCGCGCAGATCCTCCTTCTGCAACAGGATGAAGATCGCCACCACCAGCACGATCAGCAACGTCTCCAGCGGCGCGAGCACCGGCCCCAGGATGTTGCGCGCGACGGTGAGCGGCGAGGTGCGGTTGTTGACCACCTCCACCGGAATCGCGTGCCGCGCGGCGGCGTCGGAGGTCGGGATACTTCCGACTTGGCTCAAAGTGGGGCTTGAGGTGGGCGTGGTCGTCTTGGCGGACCGCTGCGGCGCGAACATGCTGGTCAGCGAGGCCAGATGCTGGGTCGCGTACACCCGCGCGCCGCCGATCTTGGTCTCGATCGTCCGCGCATAGCTCGGCGCGTCGACGGACAGCCCGGCAACTTGCGTGCCGATGAGGGTGCCGAGCGCGCCGACCACCCCCAGCGCCGCCAACACCGACAGGATTACCGCGGGCGCGCGCGGAATGCGCAGCCGCTGCAACACCACCACCACCGGCGACAGCACGAACGACAGCAGCACCGCCAGCGTGATCGGGATCAGCACGTCGTGCGCTAGATACAGCGCCGCGACCACCGCCACCGCGACCACCACGCCGAGCAGCCCGCGCGGCTCCGGGGAAGCGACCGCGGGCACCTGCGCCGCGCCGGGCGGAGCGACCTCGCGCGAGCCGGTCGCCGCGTCCTGATAACCGGCGGTATTGCCGGTGCCGATACTCATGTCGCTTGCCCCTCGTTGCTTGCGATCAACGTTGCTTTCGATCAACGATCGGGCGTGGCGGACGGGTGCGAGGCTTTCGATCCGACATTGCAGCGCGTCAGCAACTCCCACTGGCAGCGCTGGCCCTGGCCGGGCAGGGTGTCCATCGTCGCCAATCCGCTCACCGGCCGGACCGAGCACGGCACCGCCGGGCGATAAATGGCGCGATGGCACCATCCGCATTCCTCCGACCCCAGGTCGCTGGGTGGGGACGACCAGGGCGGCGGGAAGTCGGTATCGTCGTCAAGCAAGGGTTCACGCTCCGGCAAATAGAAAGGTATCGCGGCGGCTGTTTCGGCGCGTGCCGCCGTTTCGGGGCGCGCCGCGCTCCTCTCGCATGCCATCGCTCTCGACGCTATCACAAGGGTTGCCCATGTTTTCTCGCTGGCTCTCGTTTTCCTTTGCCACCCTGCTCACCGCCGCCCCCGCCTGCGCGGGCACGCTGACGATCCAGGTGCAGAACGTCCGCGCATCGAGTGGGCGGGTGCATATCGATGTGTGCCCCGAAGCCAAGTTCCTCAAGGACGGCTGCCCCTATACCGGCTCGGCGACCGCGCGGAAGGGCGTGACCACGGTGGTGGTCGACAACGTCCCCGCCGGGCGCTGGGCGGTGCAGGCGTATTTCGACCAGAACGGCAACGACAAGATGGACTTCGGCCTGTTCCACTTGCCCAAGGAAGGCTTCGGTTTCTCGCGTGATTTCGGGGGGATGCGCGCGCCCAAGTTCGAGGAGGCCGCGTTCAACGTCGCCGGCGCGGCACAGACCATGACGTTGCGTTTGCGCTACGTGCTTTGACGCGGTCGCCGGTCCCGCGGCTGGTCGCGCTGGGCGTCGCGCGGCCGCGCGCGGTGCTGGCGGCGGCGCTGGCGTTGCTGCTGATCGCGCTCGGATATGCGGCGACGCACTTCACCATGACGACGGACACGGCCGCGCTGATCTCGCCGAGCGTGCCGTGGCGACAGCAGGAGCGCGCGGCGGACCGGGCGTTTCCGCAGCTCGCCGACGCGATGCTGGTGATCGTCGATGCGCGCACGCCCGAACTGGCGGAGGCGGGCGCGACGTGGCTGGCGACGGCGTTCGCGAGCGACCACGCGCATTTCCGCCGCGTCACGCGCCCCGACGGCGGCGAGTGGTTCGCGCGCGAGGGGCTGTTGTTCGGCAGCCAGGAGGACGTCCGCGCCTCGACCGGCGCGCTGGTGGAGGCGCAGCCGCTGCTTGGGCCGCTTGCTGCCGACCCGTCAGTGCGCGGGGTGACGACCGCGCTGTCGACCGTGCTCGACGGGGTCGTGAACGGCTCGACCACGCTCGGCCGCCTCGACGCGCCGATGCGCGCGTTGAGCAGCGCGGCCGAGGCCTCGCTGGCGGGCAAGCCGGCGCATTTCTCGTGGCAGCGGTTGTTCGGGGGCGGCAAAGGCGCGTTGGCGGCCCCCACGCGCCGGCTGGTGCTGGTGCAGCCGGTGCTTGACCATGCCTCGCTGATGCCGGGCGAGGCGGCGAGCGACGCGGTACGCGTTGCCGCCCGCGCGCTGGGGTCGGGAGTACGGGTGCAACTGACCGGCGAGGTGCCGCTCGCTGACGACGAGTTCGCGACCTTGCAGGAGAATATCGGCCTGGTCGGGGTCGTGATGCTGCTGGCGATGCTGGTGACGTTATGGTTCGCGGTGCGATCGGCGCGGCTGGTCGCGGCGATCATGGCGACGACGCTGGTCGGGCTGGTGGTGACGGCGGCGTTGGGGTTGGCGGTGGTGGGGCGGTTCAACCTCATCTCCGTCGCGTTCATCCCCTTGTTCGTCGGGCTGGGGGTGGATTTCGGGATCCAGCTGACGGTTCGGTTCAACGCCGAGCGGGCCGACGGCGCGATCCCTTCGCAGGCGCTCACGCGAGCGGCGGCGGCGTTGGGCGCGCCGCTCAGCCTGGCGGCGGCGGCGGTATTCCTAGGGTTCGGCGCGTTCCTGCCGACGGCGTATATCGGCATCGCCGAGCTGGGCGTGATCGCGGGGCTGGGGATGGTGATCGCGCTGTTGTTCAGTGTGACGCTGCTCCCCGCGCTGATCCTGCTGGTCCGACCGGGCGCGCCTCGCCAAGAGGTCGGGTTCGCCTGGGCCGCGCCGGTGGACCGATTTCTCGAGCGGCGGCGGCGCGCGGTGCTAGGGGCGTTCGTGGTTGCGACGATGCTGAGCATTGCGGCGCTGCCGTTCGTGCGGTTCGACTTCAACCCGCTGCATCTGCGCGATCCCGACGCGCCATCGATGCGCGCGCTCGCCGACCTGACCCGCGACCCCGAGCGGACGCCCAACACGATTGACGTGCTCGCGCCGAACGCGCGCGCGGCGGCGGTGCTGGCCAAGCGGCTGAGCGCGCTGCCCGAGGTGAAGCAGGTCGTGTCGCTCGACAGCTTCGTGCCCGAGGACCAGCCCGCCAAGCTGGCGCAGATCGCGGACGCATCGACGCTGCTCGACCTGACGCTCAACCCGTTCGATGTGGCCCCGCCGCCAAGCGACGCGGAGATGGTGGCGGCGCTGCGGGGGACCGCGGCGAAGCTGGAACAGGTCGGAGGGAAGGCCGACGCACCCCGTCGCCTCGCGCACGATCTTGACCGTTTGGCGAACGGCACACCTGCCCAGCGCGCCGCGTTCAACAGTGCGCTTTCTCAACCGCTCACCGTCATGCTCGACCAGGCGCGGCTCGCGCTGCAGGCACAGCCCGTCACCCGCGCGACCTTGCCCGTCGTCCTCGCGCGCGACTACGTCGCCCCCGACGGCATCGCACGCCTGCAGGTGTTTCCCAGCGGCGATGCCAACGACAACGCCACCGTCCGCCGCTTCCGCGCTGCGGTCGAGCGCGTGACCCCCGCCATCTCCGGCCTACCCGTGGCGACACAGGCCGCCGCCGCCACCGTCGCGGGCGCGTTCGTGCAGGCGGGGGCGATCGCGTTCCTGCTCGTCAGCCTGCTTTTATTCGCGGTGCTGCGCGACGCGCGCGAGGTCGCGTTCACGCTCGCGCCGGTGGTGCTGTCGATCTTCCTGACGCTGGGCAGTTGCGTGGTGATCGGGCAGCCGATCAACTTCGCCAACATCATCGCGTTTCCGCTGCTGTTCGGGGTGGGGGTGGCGTTCCACATCTATTTCGTGATGGCGTGGCGGGGCGGGGCTACGGGCCTGCTCCAGTCGAGCCTGGCGCGCGCGGTGCTGTTCAGCGCGCTGGCGACCGGGACCGCGTTCGGCTCGCTGTGGCTGTCGCACCACCCGGGAACCGCGAGCATGGGCAAAATCCTGCTGATCTCGCTGGCGTGGACATTGGTCTGCGCGCTGATCTTCGAACCGGCGCTGCTGGGGCCGCCGCGTTGTACGACGCGAGCGGCTTAGTGGACGGAACTAAGAGAAGATTGCCTCACGCGAAGGCGCAAAGGCGCCAAAAGAAGATTGGCTTCACGCCGAGATGCAAAGTAATTGCTGCCCTCAATCTTCGCCGCGCAAGCGGCTTACATTTCAGTGAGGATGAAAGCCGCTTTCGCGGCAAGATACTGGCCTCCGCGCGCGAACCACCTTCTTTCCTTTTCGCGCCTTTGCGCCTTCGCGTGAGCCAACCTTACTTGGATGGCGCACTAACGGGTACAGTGCCTGAAACAGGCTTGGTCCCATGCGTCGGTTGCGCCCCGGCCGGCGCGGGGTCGGTAAGTGGGTCCCCGAGGTCGGACGCGGCCGGCTCCGGCTTGGGCGCGTTCGCGCCAGGAGGCGTAGGACCGACCCCCGCCGGGTCCGCCAGCGGGTCGCCCAGCTCCGCGCCCGGCGCGGCGTCCGCCTTGCGGCCGTGGAGGTTCGCGATTTCGCCCGCGCGGTCCTGGAGGAAGGCGGAGCGGAACGTCGCATACGGGTCGACCGCGTCGCGCAGCAGCACGTCGAGGTCCTGGTCCGCCTCCACTCGCGCGTCGAGCCCGGTCGTGACCGCACGCGTCACCTGATATTCCGCGCGGTCGAACGGCGTGCCGATGATGAACGGCGTCACCACCGCCTCCGCCTGCCCGCCCAGCAAATCGCGCAACGTGGTCGGCCCGACGATCGGCAGGAACAGGTACGGCCCCGGCTTCACCCCATAATAGCCCAGCGTGTCGCCAAGTCCGTTGGGCCGGTGCGGCAGCCTGATCGCGGGCTGAGCGGCGACGTCGATCACCCCGCCGACCCCCAGCGTGGAGTTGATCAGGAACCGCCCCGCCGTCTCCGCCGCCTTGCCGGGCTTGAGCTGGAGCAGATAGTTGAGGAACACCAACGGTTCGCCCAGATTCCGGAAGAAATTGCGCAGCCCGGTCCGCGCGGGCCTGGGCACGGCATGCTTGTAGCCGAGCGCGACGGGACGCAAGAAATGGCGGTCGAACGCCATGTAGCGTTTGAACACGGAGCGATTGAGCTTCTCGAACGGGTCGCTGGGCGCATGACGCGCGCGCGTCATGACGGGCGGCACGGACACCCCGGCCGGTACTGGCGCGGGCGTCCCGGCAGGGGAAAGCATCAGCGCCGTCGCCAGCGCGGGCAGGCTCAACCCGCGCCCTTCGCCGCGAGCTGGTCCATGCGCTGCAACAACGCCTTCGCGCCGCCGCGCTGGAGCACCGTCCCGAAATCCGACCGGCGCGTCGCGAGCTGGCTTATCGACTTATAGAACACGTCGATGACGCGCCACCCGCCGCCCGACTGGCGCAGCCGATAGCTGATCGCGACCGGCGTGCCTTTCGGGTCGTTAAGCGTGGTCCGCACCAACTTGTCGCCGCCGCGCGTCTCCACCTGCGGCGTGACGGTGAAGCTCTGCCCGGAGAAGCCGTCGAAATTGGCCGCGTAGGAGTTGACGGTCAGCCGCCGGAACGCCGCCACCAGCGCGGCCTGATCGGCGGCGGCGATCGTGGTCCAGGACGGGCCGACCGCGAGCCGCGTCATCAGTGGCAGGTCAAAGCTGCGATCCACCACCGGGCCGATCGACGCGGCGCGGGCATTCACGCCCGCCTTGGCGCCAGCCTTCATGATCGACAACAGCCCGGCGTCAAGCGCCTGCACCGGCGCAACCGCTGGGTCGCTTTGCGCCAGCGCGGGGAGAGGGGCCAGCAGCGCGAGCGCCGCTCCGACCGACAGGATACGCATGTACTGGCTCCGATGACTTGGATCAGCGCAGATAGGATCGCCCCCACACAAGGTCCACCCTCCCGCATCGCGCGGACACCGGGCAGAGTGTGACCCGATTACGACAGATTGCCGCCGCATTGATCGTGCAGTGCAGCGTGGGGGTTCCGCTTCGGGGAGCCCGACGCTACCTATGCCGTCCCGGGGCGGTAAGTTCGGAGCATGTGTGACAGCCGTTGACGCTTCTCTGTCGGGTCCCCCGTTGCGGGTCATCCTGGCGCAGCCGCGTGGATTCTGCGCGGGCGTGGTGCGTGCCATCGATATTGTCGAGCGCGCGCTGGAGCGCGAGGGCGCGCCCGTCTATGTCCGTCACGAGATCGTTCACAATCGGCACGTCGTCGACAAGCTGCGCCGCAAAGGGGCGGTATTCGTCGACGATCTGGCCGAGGTACCCGCGGGCGCGCTGACGATCTTTTCCGCGCACGGCGTCGCGCGCGAGGTGCAGGACGAGGCGCGGGCGCGCAACTTGCCCGTGCTCGACGCGACCTGCCCGCTGGTGACCAAGGTCCACCATCAGGGCCGCCGCTATGCGAAGTCGGGGCGGACATTGGTGCTGATCGGGCATGCTGGCCATGCGGAGGTGATCGGCACGATGGGTCAGGTCGACGCGCCGATGCATCTTGTCTCCACCGCCGCCGATGTCGCCGCGCTGCCGCTCTCCGTGACGGAGCCGATCGCCTATGTGACGCAGACCACCTTGTCGGTCGACGACACGCGCCACGTCATCGCCGCGCTGGAGGCGCGGTTCGCCGACGTGGTCGGGCCGGACGTGTCCGAGATCTGTTACGCCACGCAAAACCGGCAGAGCGCGGTGCGCGACTTGGCGCGGGTCAGCGACCTGTTGATCGTCGTCGGCGCGCAGAACAGCTCCAACTCGTCCCGCCTACGCGAGATCGGCGATGAGATGGGAGTGCCCAGCTATCTGGTCGACGATGGCGCGGGGGTCGACCCGCGCTGGCTCGACGGCGTCGCCTCCGTCGGCATTGCCGCGGGCGCTTCCGCCCCCGACGAGTTGGTCGATGACGTGATCGCCGCGCTGCGCCGGTGGCGGGGTGTCGAGGTGTCCACGCTCGACGGTGTGGTCGAGAATGTCGAGTTCAGCTTGCCGCCAGAGCTGCGCTACCCGCCCCGCCTGCACGCCGCCGAATAAGCCCGTCTGCGCGCCGCCGAATAAGGAACACCGATGAGCATTCCCCTCAGCCAGCTCGCGCGGATCGGCGCGTACACGCTCAAGCAGCACATCAAGGGCGGCAAATACCCGTTGGTGCTGATGCTGGAGCCGCTGCTCCGCTGCAACCTCGCTTGTCCCGGCTGCGGCAAGATCGACTATCCCGACGCGATCCTCAACCAGCGGTTGAGCGTGGGACAATGCATGGACGCGATCGACGAATGCGGCGCGCCGGCGGTCTCGATCGCGGGCGGCGAGCCGCTGCTCCATCGCGACATGCCCGAGATCGTGCGGGGGTATATCGCCAAGAAGAAGTTCGTGATCCTGTGCACCAACGCGCTGCTGCTCAAGAAGAAGATCGACCATTACCGGCCGTCGCCCTTCTTCACCTGGTCGATCCACCTCGACGGCGACCGGGGTATGCACGACCATGCGGTCGACCAGGCCGGGACCTATGACGCCGCGCACGAGGCGATCCTGCTCGCTCGCGCGAAGGGGTTCCGCGTGCAGGTGAATTGCACCGTGTTCGACGGCGCGGACCCGGCGCGGCTGGCGGGGTTCTTCGACGAGATGGAGCGGCAAGGGGTCGAGATCACCATCTCGCCCGGCTATGCCTATGAGCGCGCGGCCGATCAGGAGCATTTCTTCAACCGCGAGCGGACCAAGAACTTCTTCCGCGACGTGTTCCGGCGCGGTGACGGCGGCAAGGCGTGGACGTTCACCAACTCGCCGCTGTTCCTCGACTTTCTCGCGGGCAACCGATCCTATGAGTGCACGCCCTGGTCGATGCCGCTGCGGACCGTGTTCGGGTGGCAGAAGCCGTGTTATCTGGTCGGCGAGGGCTATGCCGACACCTTCGCCGAGCTGATGGAAGGAACCGACTGGGACCAGTACGGTGTCGGCAAATACGAGAAGTGCGCCGACTGCATGGTGCATTGCGGGTTCGAGGGCACGGCGGCGACCGACTCGATCCGCCACCCGCTCGAACTGATGAAGGTGGGGCGCAAGGGCGTGCGGACCGAGGGGCCGATGGCGGCGGACATCGACCTGTCGCACCAGCGCCCCGCGACCGACGTCCACTCCACCCACGTCGAGCGCGAGCTGGCGCGGATCAAGGCGGCGGACCCGGCAGGGATGAAGCGGGTGCAAAGGGCGGCGTAGTGGCGTTACCGATCGCGATGGGATAAGATCGACGAATGGCGACTAATCCCGTCCAAGCGCCCGAGGCGATTCCATTCAAGGAATTCGAGGTCGTGCGGCTCCGCGCGCCGGCCGAGTCCATAGACGGCGATCTTCTGCCAGTCGGGGCCAGGGGAACGGTCGTGCACGTCCATGGGCTGGGCGAGGCGTATATCGTGGAGTTTGCCAAGCCAGACTGGACCGTGGCCGAGGTTGCGGCCGACGGGTTGGAGCCGAACGCTGGCTAAGCTGGGGGGCGACCGCGTCGTGCCCCGGCGCAAGATTGTCAACTATCTCTTGAACGAGGCGCACGCGGACGGCGGACCGAAGGCGCGATTCTTCAGGGCGTTCGGCTTCGATCTAAACGCACCGGACGTCATGGCCGAAGCGCTTCACGCTCATCCCGATCGCAATCCGGTCAAGGGGCAGACAAGGACCGCGTCTGGAGTGATTAGCGTGGTGGAGTGCCATTTTTCAACGCCGGACGGGCGCGATCCGTGCATTCGGTCGATCTGGCATCAAGCGACCGGGTCTGACGTGCAAAGCCTTGTCAGCGCCTACCCGTTCGAGCGTCGTTAGCCCTTCAGACCCACCGTCCGCGACACCGGCGACGCGCGCCAGCGTCGCAGTGCCTCGCGCCGAACTACGCCCGCAATCGTCGCCGGAGTCAGCCCGGGCGGCGCGGAGCCGGGGAACAGTACGGTGGTGACGTCGCCGTCGATGCTGTCCACCTCGTCCAGCACCGCGCGGCAGGTGCTCGCTGCATCGCGCCGCTTGCACAGTTCGCGCCCCAGCGCGCGGTGGAGCGCGAGCGAGCCTTCGCCCAACAGCGCATAGGGGCCGGTGTCCGCGACGATCACCGGCACCACGCGGCCGTGATACACCACCACGCCGAGGTCGCCGGTCCGCACGCCCGTCAGCCGCGAGAACTCGCCGCGCACGTCGTCCGGCCCGGCGGCGGGGATCACCACATAAGTGATTGTGTCCGAATCGACCGGCACGCTGGTTCCGTCCGGGCCGGGGAGCATCAGCGATGTGCCGCACTGGTCCATCGGGCCGTGATCCGCCCCGCACGCGAAGGGCGACCCGTCGAGATCGACCGCGAGCTTGGACGTGTACGCCACCGTGCCGTCGGGAAGCCGCCTGAGCACGCGCACGGCGTTCGGATCGCCCTTGCAGGCGCGCCCGCCATAGGGGCTGTGGCCGCGGAAGCTCCCCGTCCGGTCGCACTCGGCGAATTGCGCGCGATAATCTTCGTCGAGGTCGGTGCCGGCGGACAGGTCGATGTCGCTCGGCCAGCTTGGCGGGGAAACGGAAATCGGCGTGGCGGCGGCGAGCAGGGCGGCGAACAGCATGACCGGCTCAAGTCGCGTCGCGCCGGCTGGTTCCCGGCATGGCTGATCAAAGTTAGCTGCTCGCTCGGGACTCAGCCCGGCAACGCCATTCGCGCGCCGATCCGCCCCGCGCCGCGTCGCAACTCGCGCATCGCGCGCGCGAAACCGGTAGCGGTGCGCGCGATGTCGGGCATCTGCGCGGGTCGGGTCGCGAGACTCCGCAGCATCGCGCGCGCGTCGACGCCGCCGTCGGGGCGCATCGACACGGTGATCGCGTGCGGCAACAAGTGGCGCGCGCCGTCGGACACGCAGCGGACGATCGCGAAGGGGAAGCCCCGCTCCGCCGCGACCGCGCCCGCGACATGGCTTTCCATGTCGACCGCGAGCGCGCCGTGCCGCTCGCCCAGCGCCAGCTTCTCCGCGACGGTGTCGATCATCCGCCCGTCGGCATAGAAGCCACCGACGCGCGCGCCGGGCAGCCTCGCCGCCAGCGCGTCGCGCCATGCCGGGTCGCACGCCAGCTCGACCGCGCCCGACAGCCGGTCGGCGACCACCCAACCGCCGATACGGAGGCCGTCGACCAGCGCCCCGGTCATCCCGAAGCTGACGATGCCCGCCGCCCCCGCCGCCGCGCGCTCCAGCGCCACGCGCAACGCGACCGGATCGCCGCCACCCGCGACCGGCACCACGCCCGCCAGCCGGCGCACGCACGCCACCTCGCGGTTGAAGCCGGTGGCGACGACGACGTGAGCGGTCATGCGCTGCTCCCCTCCCTTTTTAGGGAGGGGAGAGCCGTTACATCCCCCACGCCACTCGCCCGCCATTCCCGCGCGTCAGATTGCGATAGCGGGCCAGCGCCCAGAGCGGGAAATACTTCGGATAGCCGTGATAGCGCAGGTAGAACACGCGCGGGAAACCGCCGCCGGTATAGTGCTCCTGCCCCCACAATCCGTCCTCCTCCTGGTGCGCGGCCAGCCACGCGACCCCGCGCGCGACCGCCTCGCCGTCCACCGCGCCCGCCGCCATCAGCCCGAGCAGCGCCCAGGCGGTCTGCGACGCGGTGGACGGTGCGGGCGCGTGGCCCTTGCGGTCGAGCGCGTAGCTGTCGCAATCCTCGCCCCAGCCGCCATCGGGGTTCTGGATCACCTCCAGCCACACGGCCGCCCTCGCCACGGTCGGCGCGTCCGGCCCCAGTCCGGCGGCGTTGAGCGCGCACAGCACCGACCAGGTGCCGTAGATATAGTTCACTCCCCAGCGCCCGAACCAGCTGCCGTCCGGCTCCTGCGCGCGCTCCAGCCAGCTAAGCGCCGCGCGCATCCGCTCCGAATCGCGCTCGCCGAGTTGCGCCAGCATCGACACGCAGCGCGCGGTCACGTCGGCGGTGGGCGGGTCGAGCAGCGCGCCGTGGTCCGCGAAGGGCAGGTTGTTGAGGTGCTCGGCGGTATTGTCCGCGTCGAACGCGCCCCAGCCGCCGTCGCTCGATTGCAGCCCGACCGTCCACTCAACCCCGCGCGCGATCGCCTCGTCGTGCCGGGTCCCGGCGCGCCCGCGCACGCGGTCCATCGCCATCACGACGACGGCGGTGTCGTCGAGGTCGGGATAATGGTCGTTGCGATACTGGAATGCCCAGCCGCCGGGGCGCACGTCGGGGCGCACCTCCGCCCAGTCGCCTGCGACATCGAGCACCTGCAGCGGCTCCAGCCACGCCAGTGCCGCCTCCGCGCGTCCGTCCTCGCCCGCCTCCAGCATCGCGTGCGCTGCGAGCGCGGTGTCCCAGACGGGCGAGACGCAGGGCTGGCAGTATGTTTCGTCCTCTCGGTTGACGAGCAGCCGCTCGACCGACTCGCGCGCCGCCGCCCGCGCGGGGTGGTCGGGCGGGTGGCCGAGCGCGTCGAACATCATCACGCTGTTCGCCATCGCCGGATAGATCGCGCCCAGCCCGTCGATGCCGTTGAGCCGCTCGGTCACCCACGCCTCGCACGCGGCGATGGCGCGGTCGCGCAACGTCTTGGGCCATAGCCGGTCGCCCGCCTTCAGCCCCTTGTCGAGCGCGCCGAACGCGACGCCCCAGGCGCGTTTAAGGTTCGCGCCCTTGCTGCCCGGCGCGACGGACCCGCCGGTGTAGAGTTCGTCAACCAGCACACCCTTCGCGTTGCGCGCGCGCGGCTTGAGCGCGCCGAGCACCAGCAGCGGCACCACCACCGTCCGCGCCCAATAGCTCATCCGCCCCAGCGTGATCGGGAACCAGCGCGGGACGAGGATCAACTCGGGCGGCATCGTCGGGATCGTGTCCCACGGCCCCGCGCCGAACAGCGCCAGCTGGATGCGCGTGAACACGTTGACCGCCGCCGCGCCGCCCGCCGCCAGGATCGCGGCGCGGGCGCGGGCCATGTGCGGGGCGTCGGGCGCGTCGCCAATCATCCTGAGCGCGTAATATGCCTTGATCGAGGCGCTGACCTCGAACGCGCCCGCGTGGAACAGCCCCCAGCCGCCATGCGCGTCCGACTGGATACGGCGAAGATAGCGCGCGATCCGCGCCTCCAGCGCCGCATCGACCGGCTCGCCGAGATAGTGGCGGAGCAGGACGTACTCGGCGGGGATGGTCGCGTCCGCCTCCAGCTCGAACACCCAATGCCCGTCCGGCTTCTGCGCCGACGCGAGCGCGGATGCCGCGCGGGTGATCGACGCGTCGAGCGGGTCGGCGGGGGTAGGGGAGTAGGACGGCATCGCGCGGGCGTGTTAGCAGGCGCAGCGCGAAACTGAAGGCGGGTCGGTCGTCGGCGGATGAACTCAACAGTGATCCGGGTCTCCGGCGTCCTGTGTCATCGCGCTTCGACCAACGGTGAAGCCGCGCCGCACGCTGAAGCCGGGTCCGTTCACCTCCGCGCAATAAGCACGGCCAGCAAGCAACGGCGACGATGATCGTTGGGCGAAGCCGGGCTTCGCCGTTCCTATCGTCACCCGCTGCGCGCAATGGCGTGGGTCGCCCCGGCCCAGTTCCCAAACGGGTTTGCCTGGTTGACCCGCCAAGTAAATACTTGCGCTGTCGATGCAGGCGCGGAAGTCGGCGGACTCCGAAGCAACACGAAGGTCGACCGAGCCGCCGTTCGACCGCGCGACCGTCAGCACGACGCCCGGTTCGCAGGACACGAGAGCGATGGGCAGCAGCAGGCCCGCGACCTTCCTAAAGCCCATAAACGCCACTTCCCGCCAATCTCCGTTTCAGGTCCTCCGCGCGGCGTTCCTGGCCCGGTGGTATCCGAAGGCGGAAACGAGTTTGGTCCTCGACCATCTGCGCTTGCGCCTCCAGCATTTCATGACCAAAATCCGTGGCGCGAGCACTGTAATTATACATTGCGTCCGCGCTACCCGCCGCTTTCTTCTCCCGCATGTAGCGGCGTAGGAATACGGCATGTCCCATTCTATCCCACTGAATAACGTGGGTGAACTCGTGAAGAAACAACGGAACGTCATTTCTGGACGAAGCGAAATTGGATTTCCAGCGCGGCGGCTGAAAGTAGAGCGCGTTGCCGATGGTAATCGCAGGATTGCCATTGAAGAAAGCGGCCATCGCGATCGGATTTCTGCCTGGGCCGTAGCTGACACAGGCTTTGTTGGCGAGCGAAGTCGCGCGGTTGCCAAACGCTTCACGCGCTTGCGCGACCTCGCCCCTGGTCAGGCCACGGGTCGTCTCCGGTAACAGAAAGCCGGCGAGGATTATCTCCGCCACGTTGTGCGGCACACGCGAGAGAATGCCGACCAGTCTTTCCGCCCGCTGCGCCAGCGTGGCGGTAGCCCGCCGGATCTCTTCGCCGGCCTTGTCGCGTGCCGCCTGCATCGCGACCGCCGGCAGCTCCATCAAGCAGTTGAGCATGCGATATTCCACGTCGCTCAAGGCGCTACGCATCATTCCCGCCGGATCGAACTCGTCCATCACAACCTCCCGAACGATGCTTGTCTCACCTAGCCCATCAACCCCGCCGCCGTCTCTCCCGACCGGATCGCGCCCTCGATCGTCGCGGGGAGGCCGGTTTGCGTCCAGTCGCCCGCCAGGAACAGGTTGCGCCAGCGGGTGCGGGCGGGGGGGCGTTTGGCGTCCTGGTCGGGGGTGGCGGCGAAGGTGGCGCGTTTCTCCTTGACGATCTGCCAGCGGGGGAGGGGCGCGTCGATGCCGAGCGCCACGCTGACCTCGCCCCAGAACAATCGCGCCAGTTCCTCGCGGTCGCGGTCGATGAGGCGGTCGGCGGCGCTGACGGTGATGCTCACGCGGTCGGGAAAGGCGAACACCCATTCCGCCGTCGCGCCGAGCAGCCCCAACATCGCGGGCGCGCCCGGCGGCGGCGCGTACGCGAAATGCGCGTTGACGATCGCGCGATGCTCGTCGGGGACGGTCAGCCCGGGGACCAGCGTCGCCGCGACCCAGGCGGGGAGCGCGAGCACCACAGCCTCGTCGGCCGCCACCGGCTCGACGCCCGCGCCCCAGTCCGCCGCCGTCACGCGCGTCTCGTCGAACGTCAGCGCGCGGAGCCGCCGCCCGGTCTCCAGCGTCGTCCCCCGCGTGGCCAGCCAGCGCACCGCCGGGTCGACGAACGCCTCCGCCAGGCTGGGCGAGGCGACCAGCGGCCGCATCGCGCGTCCACCCTTCGCGACCGTCTCGCGCAGCACCCCCGCTGCCAGCCGGTGCGAGGCGGTCGCGACCTCCGTATTGAGCGCGGCGAGCAGCACCGGCTCGATCAGCCGCTCCCATACCCGCCCGTGCCGCGCGCCGATCGCGCCGTCGCGGGGGCGGAGCAGCCGGGCGAGCGGCAGATAGTCGCGCACCTGCGTCCCCGGCACGCGCCGCGTGGGCGACGCGATCCACCACGGCAGCGCGCCGTCGTTGATGCGCACCGTCCACCGCTCACCGTTGGCGAGGTCGGCAAAGGCGAAGGCCGCGTGCTCCGGCCCGACGAGCGGCGGCGCGCCCACCGTCTCGCGGAACCGCGCGACGGCCGCGTTGCCCGACAGGACGAGGTGGTTGCCGTTGTCGATCGTCAGCCCGAGCTGCGGGTCGTGGTACGACCGGCAGCGCCCGCCCGCGCGCGCCGCACCGTCGGCGAGGCGGACGTGGATGCCCGCCTTGGTGAGCGCGACCGCGGTGGCGAGCCCCGCAAGGCCCGCGCCCGCGACGGTGGCGCGGGAGAAGGTCAATTCTTGATCCTCCCCGACTTCGTCGGGGAGGGGGACCGTTCGCGTTCTTCACGCGAATGGTGGAGGGGCCGCTGGACGAGGATGAGGTCCCGTGCCGACGCCCCTCCACCGCCGCGCCAAGGGGCGCGTCGGTCCCCCTCCCCAGCAAGCTGGGGAGGATCAATTAAATCACCCCTCACCCCGCCACGCTCAGCCGCAGCACCGTCCACAACAGCGCGGGCTTGCTCACCCGCACGCGCACCCGCGGCGCTTTCCAGCCCGCCGTCTCCATTCGCGCCAGCACCTTGCCGTATACCGCCGCCATCAGCCGGGGGGCGAGCAGGTGCCCGCGCGGGCGTTTCGCCAGGATCGCCTCGGCCGCGCGGTAGTGCGCGTGCGCCTCCGCCGCGACCGCGCGCGCGACCGCGTCGACGCGCGGGTCGGCGACTACCGCGATCGGCGTGGACAGGTCGCCCCCCGCCCCGACCAGCCCCTCGCGCGGCAGATAGACGCGCCCGATCGCGGCGTCCTCGTCGAGGTCGCGCAAAATATTGGTGAGCTGCAACGCACGGCCGAGATGATGCGCCAGCGCCTCGCCCGGCCCGCGCTCCATCCCGAACACGCGCACGGACAGGCGACCGACGGCGGAGGCGACGCGGTCGCAATACAGGTCGAGCGTCCGCGCCGGGGGCCAGCGGATGTCCTCCGCCACGTCCATCGCCATCCCGTCGATCACCGCGTGGAAGTCGGCGCGGTCGAGGTCGAACCGCCGCACCGCCTCCGCGACCAGCGCCGCCTGCCCGGGCGCATGGCCCGCATACAGCGCATCGATGTCGTCGCGCCACGCCTGCAACGCGACCGCGCGCCCGGCCCGGTCGCCGCCTTGATCGTCGGCAATGTCGTCGACCGCGCGGCAAAAGGCATAGATCGCGTACATCGCCTCGCGCTCCGCCTTCGGGAGCACGCGCATGCCGGCGTAGAAGCTGCTGCCCGAGACCTGCTTTTGCAGCGCGGCGGGGGTCGCCTTGGGGTTCATCGCGACACCAGCGCGCGCAGGGCGAGCGACGCGACCTCGCGTTTCGAGTGATGGACGCGCTCGCTCAGCGGGTCGCGGTGGAGCAGCCGGTCGTTGAGGTCCTCCGCCAGCCGCTGGATCACGCGCACCTCGGCGGCGAGGCGGCGGTCGCGGATCCCCGCGGCGAACGGCCGCGCCTCCGCCAGCAGGTCGCGCGTATGCCGCGCGGTGTCGCGGATCGCCGCGAGCAGCGCGGGGGAGGCGTGCTCCGCCCCCAGATCCTCCACTCGAGCACCATGCGCCGCCAGCGTGTCGAGCGGCAGGTACACGCGGTCGAGCGCGCGATAATCCTCCCCGCAATCCTGGACGTGGTTGATGATCTGCAGCGCGGCGCACAGCGCGTCGTTGGCGGGCCACAGCGCGCGGCTCTCGCCATGCACGTCGAGCACGAAGCGCCCGACCGGCATCGCCGACACGCGGCAATACGCAATCAACGCGTCCCAATCGGCGTAGCGCGATACGGCCACGTCCTGCTCGAACGCGTCGAGCAAGTCGTTCGCGTGGCGCGGGTCGAGCCCTTCGCGCGCCATCACCGCGCCGAGCGCGACCGCTTCCGTGTCGCCCGCGCCCAACAGCCCGGCGCGCATCGCCCGCAACCGCCGCAGCTTGTCCTCGGCACTGGCTTGGGCATGGTCCGCCACATCGTCCGCCGCGCGCGCGAAACGGTAGAAGGCCATGATCGGCGCGCGGTGGCGCCGCGCCACGACCCAACTCGCCACGGGGAAGTTCTCGTCGCGATGTCCCTTGCCCGAGGCGAGAGACGTCATCGCGCCGCCGCCGCCTGGGTGCGTCCCTTCCACATGCCGCCGCGTCCCTGGCTATACTGCCACGCCGATAGCAAAGTGCAGCCCGCGTAGAAAGCCGCGATCGCGGGCAGCAGCAAGGCCCAGAGCGGCGAGCGGCGGTAGAAGGCGAGGATCGGCAGCAAGGATAGCGTCATCAGCGCGTACGGCACCCACGCCCCCGCGCCGTCCGCCATCGCCAGGAAAGGCGGCGCGACGAACACCAGCAGCAGCGCGGCGATCGTGCCCGCCAGCGCGAGCGGCGCATAGCCGAGCTGCGCATAGGCCGAGCGCGCGATCATCGCCGCGACGTCGCCGAACCGGGGACAGGCACGCAGGGACACCGACCGCTCGGTCAGCCCCAGCCAGATGCGCCCCTCCCGCTTCATCATCGCCCCGAACGCGCAATCGTCGATCAGCGCCCCCCGGATCGCGGCGATGCCGCCCGCCCGCTCCAGCGCGTCGCGCCGCGCCAGCATGCACCCGCCCGCCGCGCCCGCCGTCCGCCCGCGCCCGTTGACCCGCGCGAACGGGTACACCATCGCGAAAAAATAGACGAAGGCCGGGATCAGCGCGCGTTCGGCCAGGCTCTCGCAGCGCAGCTTCGCCATCAGCGACACCAGCACGCAGTTGTTGGCCACCGCCCGCGCGACCAGCGAGCGGAGCGTGTCGGGCGCGTGGGCGATGTCGGCATCGGTCAGCCACAGATAGTCGGGCGAACCCGCCGCCGCGACGCCCTGCGCCACCGCCCACAGCTTGCCTGTCCACCCCGCCGGGAGCGGTGCGCCACATAGCACCTCGATGCGGTCCGACCCGATCGTGCGCGCGATGGCGGCGGTGCCGTCGCTGCTGTCGTCGTCGACCAGGACGATGCGGAAGCGCCCCGGATAGTCCTGCGCGGCGAGGCTGCCGAGCGATCGCGCGATCACCTCCGCCTCGTCGCGCGCGGGGACGATTGCGGTGACGGACGGCCAGCGCGCCGGATCGGGCAACGCGGCGGTGTCGCGCTCGCGCATCGTCCAGAACCCGCCATGCGCGAGGGGCAGGCCCGCCCAGACCAGCGTAGTGGCGATCGCCAGCACCGTCACCGCGCAATCATTCCCGCGTCGCGGAACCACGCCACCGCGTCCGCGAGCGCGTCGCCATAGGGCCGCGCGCAATAGCCCAGCTCGCGTTGCGCCTTGGCGGACGAATAGAACATCGCGTGCCGGCTCATCCGAAGCGCGTCCAGCGTCAGGAACGGCTCGCGGCCCGTCACCCGCGCGACCCGCTCGTTGGCCCAGGCGAGCGGGATCAGCGGCCCAACCGGCAGCCGCACGCGCGGCGGCCTGCGCCCGGCCAGCCGCGCGATCTCCGCCAGCATCGCCGCCAGCGTCACGTCCTCGCCGCCGAGGATGTAGCGTTCGCCGACCCGACCCTGCTCCATCGCCAGCAGGTGCCCCGCCGCGACATCGTCGACATGGACGAGGTTTAGCCCCGAATCGACGAACGCGGGCATGCGCCCGTTCGCCGCCTCGACAATGATGCGCCCCGTCGGGGTGGGGCGAACATCGCGAGGGCCGATCGGCGTGGAGGGGTTGACGATCACCGCCGGGAGGGCGCGCTCGCGGACCATCGCCTCCACCAGCCGTTCGGCGACCACCTTGCTGCGCTTGTAGGCGCCGACCACGTCCGCCTCGCCCGCCGCCCGCGCTTCGTCCGCCGCGCCGGCGGGATCGGGGACGATCGTCGCGACGCTGGAGGTATAGACCAGCCGCTCGACTCCGGCCGCCAGCGCCGCCTCGCAGACGGTGCGCGTGGTGTCGCGGTTGTTGCGGACGATCTCTTCCGGGTCGCGCGCCCAGAGCCGGTAGTCGGCGGCGACGTGGTACACGCGGGCCACCCCCGCCATCGTCCGCGTAACAGCGGCCGCGTCGCGCAGGTCGCCCTCGACCAGCTCGCCCGGGAAGTCGCGCAGGTTCGCGCGTGAACTCGACGCGCGCGCCAGCCCGCGCACGCGCGCGCCGGTCGCGGCCGCCGCGCGCGCGACGGCGGACCCGACGAACCCGGACACGCCGGTGATCAGCACCCGATCGCTCACGCCCGTTCCCTAACCGGCGCGGGCGAGCGCGTCACCCCGCCGCCGATCCGCCGGGGCGGTGACGCGCGCGGGCAAGCGCGATAGGGCGGGGCGCATGATCGTCGCGCACTGGCTGGGCCTGGTCCCGCTGATCCTCGCCGTCGCCGCGATCGGCTACACGCTCCACGCCACCCTCGCTGTGCGCCGCTTCGCCCGCGCCCCGCGTCCCGCGCCCGCGCTCCCCGAGCCGGTGACGCTGCTCAAGCCGCTCCACGGGGCCGAGCCGCGTCTGGCGGAGAATCTCCGCACCTTTCTCGCGCAGGACTGGCCCGCGCCGGTGCAGATGGTCGCGGGCACCAACCGCGCCGACGATCCCGCGCTGGCGGTCGCGCGCGCGCTGGCGGGCGATGTGAGCGTCCGCACCGACGCGCCCGCGCTGGGCGGCAATGCCAAGATCGCCAATTTAGCCAACCTGCTCCCCGCCGCCCGGCATGATCTGCTGGTGCTGAGCGACAGCGACATGGCGGTGCCGCGCGACTATCTTTCGCGTGTCGTCGCTGCGCTCGCTCAGCCGGACGTAGGCGCGGTGACTTGTTTGTACCACGGCCGGGGAGACGCGGGCGCGTGGTCACGCTTCGCCGCCGCCGCGATCAACTGGCAGTTCACGCCCGGGGTCGCGATGAGCCTGGCGCTCGGCGTCGGGCATCCGTGCATGGGATCGACGGTCGCGCTCCGCCGCGACACGCTCCGCCGAATCGGCGGGTTCGCGGCATTCGCCGACCAGCTCGCGGACGATTACGCGCTTGGCGCGGCGATTCGTGAGTTGGGTTTGAACGTGGTGCCCGTGCCGGGGCTGCTCGTGGCGCACGGCTGTACCGAGACGAGCGCCGCGGCGGTGTGGCGGCACGAGCTGCGCTGGGCACGCACGTTGCGCGCGGTGGACGGCCTGGCGCACCTCGGCAGCGTGGTGACATACCCTGTGCCGCTCGCGCTGATGGCGTGCGTGTTGCATCCGCTCGTGGGGGGCTTGGCGCTCACCACCGCGCTCGTCGCCCGGTTGCTGTTGGCCGTTAGCTTCGATCATGCGGCCGGCGAGCGGGCCGCCCCCCGCTGGTGGCTGCCGGCGCGCGATCTGTTCTCCTTTGCGGTGTTCCTCGCCAGCTTCGTCGCCCGGTCGGTTGATTGGCGCGGGCATCGGCTTAGAATGGTGGGGAACGGCCGGGTCACGGCCGACCGGTAAAGGCTCGTTCCATGCTCCGTACCTTGTTTCTCCAGGCGCCCTCGTTCGACGGTTACGACGGCGGCGCGGGCGCGCGCTATCAGATGAAGCGCGAGGTGCGCTCGTTCTGGTATCCGACCTGGCTCGCGCAGCCCGCCGCGTTGGTCGAGGGATCGAAGCTGATCGACGCCCCCGCGCATGACCTGAGCTGGGACGACATCAAGCACGAGGCCGACGACCGCGACCTGGTCGTCCTCCACACCTCGACCCCCAGCTTCGGGCAGGACGTCCGCACCGCCGCGTTGCTCAAGGAGCGCAACCCCCGGCTGATGATCGGCATGATCGGGGCCAAGGTCGCGGTGGAGGCGGAACGCTCGTTGCTCGACGCGGCCCCGGTCGACTTCGTCGCGCGCAACGAGTTTGACTTCACCATTCTCGACATCGCCAAGGGGATGTCGCTGGCCGAGGTCGACGGCATCTCGTACCGCAACGAGGCGGGCGACATCGTCCACAACCGCGACCGCGCGGTGATCGAGAACATGGACCTGCTGCCGTTCGTGTCGCCGATCTACAAGCGCGATCTGACCATCGAGAAATATTTCGGCGGCTATCTCAAACACCCTTATGTCTCGTTCTACACCGGGCGTGGATGCAAGAGCCGCTGCACCTTCTGTCTGTGGCCGCAGACCGTCGGCGGGCATAATTACCGCACCCGCTCGATCCCGCACGTCATTGAGGAGGTGCGCTATGTCCTCGCCGAGATGCCGCAAGTGAAGGAGATCTTCTTCGACGACGACACGCTGACCGACAACGCGCCGCGGGTCGAGGCGCTGGCGGTGGAACTGGGCAAGCTCGGCTTCGGCAAGCCCGGCTTCGGCGTGTCGTGGAGCTGCAACGCCAAGGCGAACGTCAAGCGATCGACGCTGGAGGTGTTAAAGGCGAACGGGTTGCGGCTGCTGCTGGTCGGCTATGAAAGCGGCAACCAGCAGATCCTGCACAACATCAAGAAAGGCCTGCGCGTCGACGTCGCGCGGCAATTCACCAAGGATTGTCATGACCTCGGCGTCGTTATCCACGGCACCTTCATCCTCGGCCTGCCCGGCGAAACGCTGGAGACGATCGAGGAGACGATCAACTACGCCAAGGAAATCGACCCGCACACGATCCAGGTGTCGCTCGCCGCGCCCTATCCGGGGACGTTCCTGTACAAGCAGGCGACAGAGAACGGCTGGTTCGACAACGCCAACGAGCTGTTGACGCAAGGCGGCAACCAGATCGCGCAACTGAGCTACCCGCACCTTCCCGCCACCGTCATCTTCGACAAGGTGGAGGAGTTCTACAAGCGCTTCTACTTCCGCCCGCGCAAGATCGGTTCGATCGTTGGCGAGATGATCCGCGATTTCGACATGATGAAGCGGCGGTTGCGCGAAGGGGTGGAGTTCTTCGAGTTCCTGCGGCGGCGCAAGCAGGCCGCGTGATGGCCTTCGAGGAAACCAAGTTCCACGCCAAGGCGATCAACGGCGAGGTCGGGTACACTGCGTACCTCGCCCATCACGCGCTCAAGCGGCTGGCCGAAGCGGTGGAGCGTATCGCGCAGGCGAGTGGCGTCGACGTCGGCGAGGAGTTGAAGGTAGCGCGCGAAGATATCGAGGAGTTGAACGAGGAGTTTCTGCTTCTGTCCGGCTGGTCGGGCGAGTGACGGTCGACGAATCGCGGCGCGGCGTCTGGCGTTCGATGCGCCGCCAGCGCGGGCACGACGATCCGGTCTTGATCGGCGGCGACGGCGGGGGCACATCCGACGGTATGGAAGCGCGTATCGCCCGGCTGGAAGCAGGCATGGACTTCGTGAAGTCGGAGTTGAGCAAGCTGTCGGGTTTGCCGGTCGAACTGGCCAGACTGTCGGAGCGCGTCACGCACATGCCGACCCGGCTGGAGGTTCGCGCCGACATCGACGCCGCCGTCGACCGGGCGGCTGCTCGGACGCAACGCACCGTGGCCGTCGCCGGCGGGCTGGTCACGCTGGCGGTCGCGGCGATGAACTATCTGCCCAAGCTGCTCCACTGACGGCGCGCGCCGGGCTGCGGCGCTGTCCTACACCGTGCCAAACTGGTAAAGCGTCGATGTGGATCACGCCCAGCTCACCTCTCCCGATCTGCTCGGCGCAACAAAGTTTCCTGCCCGCGCAACGCGATTGCCGAACGGGCGCGACATGTGCGTCACGTCGGAACCCGCAAGCCGGCATTTGGTCATCACAGCCGACGATTTCGGGGCCTCGTCCGAGGTCAATGAGGCGGTCGAGCGCGCGCATCGCGACGGCATCCTCACCGCCGCCAGCCTGATGGTGAGCGGTGACGCCGCCGCCGATGCGGTCGCGCGGGCGCGAGCGATGCCGGGGCTGGGCGTGGGATTGCACCTGGTGCTGGTCGAGGGGCGGCCGACGCTGCCGCCGGAGCGGCTGCCCGCGCTGGTCGACCGCGCCACGGGGCGGTTCCGTACCGACATGGCGCGCTCGGCGCTGCGGATGTTCGCGGACCCGGCTGCCCGCGCGCAACTCACCGACGAGGTTGAGGCGCAGTTCGCCGCCTTTGCCGCCACCGGGCTGGCGCTCGACCATGTCAACGCGCACAAGCATTTCCACTTGCACCCGACGATCGCCTCCGCCGTGCTGCGGGTCGGCAAGCGATACGGCATGCGCGCGGTGCGCGCGCCGGTGGAGGACCGGGCGGTACTGGCGCGCGTAGAGCCAACCGCGCCGGGAGGGCGCGTCGAGCATTTCACCGCGCGGCTGCTCCGTCGCCGGTTGCGGCGCGCGGGGCTGGTCGTGCCTGACCGGGTGTTCGGTCTAGCCTGGACCGGCGCGCTCGACGCGGCGCGGTTGCGAGGACTGATCGAGCAGCTGCCGCCGGGGCTGACCGAAATCTACACGCATCCGGCGACGGGGCCATATCCCCGCGCGGCCCCGGGTTATCATTATGCCGACGAACTGGCGGCGCTGCTCGACCCGATTGCGAGAAAAATCCTGACGCAGGACGGCGTAGCGTGCGGGCACTTCCGACGGTTCACGCCTGCGAGCATTTCGTCCTAACGCCAAGGTGCCGTGCTTTGTCTCGCGATTCGCGGCGCGGCCGAACGGCGTCGACCGGTCGACTGCGGCGGAAGCGCCGAAGCGTTGCGATCGCGCGACCGACGCGCTCATCACTCTGGAACACGTCTGCAAAGGTTAAGCGAACTAGGCTATACCGACCGTGTTAGCGATTGGATTGACGAGGTTTTATGATCGACACCGCCGCCATCGCCGCGCCGCGCCGCGCCCTGCTGAAGTCCGGTCTGGCGCTCGCGGGCGCGGTTGCGATCCCGGGGGCGGCGTCGGCGGCGCTGCGCGGCGACAATGCGCGATCGGCGACGCGACACGCCAATCTGGCCGAGGCGGCGTCGACCAGTGCCGCGCCCGCGCGCGCGATCACCTCCGCGCGCCAGGTCCGGCCCGAGCTGATGCGTCGCGCGCTGACCGCGCTGGGCCGGCATGCGGACGCGGTCCGGCACCACGACCGGATCGCGGTGGCGGATTTCACCGCGCCCTCGTCGCAGGCGCGCTTCCACCTCATCGACATCGTTTCGGGCGAGAGCACGTCCTATCTGGTCGCGCACGGCAGCGGATCGGACCCCAGCCATACCGGCTGGCTGCAGCGTTTCTCCAACGATCCGGGTTCCAACGCCTCGAGCGAAGGCGCGTTCGTCGCCAGTGACTATTATGTCGGCCATCATGGCCGGTCGCAGCGGCTGGTCGGGCTCGACGCCACCAACAACAACGCGCTCGGCCGCGCGCTGGTGGTGCATTCGGCGTGGTACGCCAACCCGGACATGCTTCGCACCCACGGCATGCTTGGTCGCAGCCAGGGCTGTTTCGCGGTCGGCGAGAACGACCTGCAGCGCGTGTTCGACCGGCTGGGCGAAGGCCGGATGATCTACGCCGCGAAGATTTAACGTCGGGCGCGTTCGTCTTCGGGCGGCATGCGAGCCGGGTCACTCTTTCGCCACCCGCCCGCGCGCCGCGCGCCGCCGATCAGGCTCGACCATAGCAGCTGTTCGACGCCCGCGTAGCCGAGTCCCAGATGCGCGGGCCGGGTGGCGACCGCGTCGCCCAGCCCGATCGCGCCCGTCCGCAACCCCGCGCGCCCGATCCGCGCCCAGCGCCGCGCGGTCTCCCACCGGATCAGCCGCCGGTCGTCGCGCGTCACCGCACGGGCCGCGAGATGGTGCGTCTGCAGCGTCGTCAGCACCTGTCCCAACCGGCGCAGTGTCGCGCGGTCGGGCACCGGTTGTTGCGCCATCACATGCGCGACGACCAGCGCCGCCGCCGCCCGCGCCTCCTCGCCCAGCACCGGCCGGTACGCTTCCGCAAGCACCGCGCCTGCGCTCGCGCCCATCGCGTCGGCGAAGCGTTTGGACAGGCCGCCCGCATGCTGGCGATAGATTAACAGCTCGTCGTCGAGCCGCGCGATCCGGCCGACACGCGCCAGCCGGTGATAGAGATCGAAATCCTCCGCATACAGCAGCTCGGGCCGGGTGAACGGCTCCAGCGCGCGTGCCGCGTCCGCGCGCACCATCACCGACGACCAGACCAGCGGGTTCTCGATCAGCATCAGCCACTCGATCAGCGCCGGGCTGGTGACGGGCGCATAGCTCGATGCGCGCAAGCCGCCGTCCGACAGCATCGCCGCCTGAGTGCCGAGCAGCACCACGTCGGGGTGGCGCTCAAGATAGGCGACCTGCCGCGCCAGCCGTTCGGGGCGGCACAGATCGTCATGATCGAGCCCCGCGAGATAGCGTCCCCGCGCGTGCTCCACCGCCAGGTTGCGCGCGCGCACCGGGCCGCCGTTGCGCGGCGCGGCGACCACGCGGACGCGCGGGTCGGGATACGCGCGCACCACCGCCAGCGTGTCGTCGGTGGAACAGTCGTCGACCACCACCGCTTCCCACTCGCGCAGCGTCTGCGCGGTCAGGCTGCGCAATGTCTCGGTGATCAGCGCCGCACCGTTATACGCGGCGATGATGACGCTGACCGCCGGGGTCATGCCGCCGCCCGCGCCGCCGCGCCCGGCTGGAGCAGCTGGTCGACGATCATCCGGCCGACATCGTTCTGCCACAGCCACAAGCCGTTCGCCTGGCCGGTGAAGCTCGCCTCGCCGCCCAGCGCGCCCCACGGCACGAATCCGGCGGCAAGGCCGATGCCGTACAGTCCGGGCAAGGCCACGCCCTCCGCATCGAGCACCCGGCAATGCCGGTCGACCATCGCCGCGCCGGTGTCGGCAGCGAGCGCGACCGGCTGGCCCGCGACATCGACGATCGGCAGCGCGTGGGGACGATAGCCGAGCGCGGCGACCACGACATCGGCGCGGCGCAACACCTCCCACGCGGACGGATCACGGCGTTGGCGCAAGCGATGGCAGGTGACGCGCGGCTCGCGGCGGCGGCCACCGACCTCGAGCATCCGCAGCACAAGCTCGCGCGCCTCTAGTCGGAACCCGGCGAGGCGATACACGAAGCCCGATACGGGGCAGATGTCCTCCGGCCCCCAATCGGTGAACCCGTCCGCGCGCGCCGCGTCGGCAGAGGGGTAGAAGGGACGGAGCGGGCGGCGGTGGAGCAGCGTGATCGCGCCTTCGCCGAGCGGCAGCGCGGGGCTGCGCTTGAGCAACAGCGTGACGGCGGCGAGCGCGCTGGTCGAGCCGCCGATCACCGCGACGCGCGGGTCGGGCTTGTCCGCCAGCAGGGTCGCGACCCGGTCCATGCCGCCGGTCTCCAGCACCTCGTCCGACCGCAACAGCCGCTCCCCCGCCATCGCCGTCAGCGGCGCGCCCGCGACCCATTGTCCGGCAAGCTGTTCGGGCGATTGATGTCCCCCGGTGGCGACGACCACCGCGTGCGAAAGCTGCTCCACTTCGCGCCCGTCGCTCAGCCGCCGCAGCCGCGTGCGCCACAGCCCGTCATGGGTGCGGCGGGTATCGAGCGCCTCGTGCCCGGTCAGCACGCTGCCGCCGCCCGCGGTCACCAGCGCCGCGAGCCGGTCGCCGGTGGCGCGCAGCAACGGCCCGACATCGGCCAGCGGTGCGCCGAGCGCATCACGATACCGCTCCACCGCGCGCGCGGCGGGATGGTCGGCGAGCGCGGCCAGCGTCGGCTCGGTGTTGCCGACCACCGCCGTCAGGAACGTCTGCGCGGTCGAATCGGAGGTGATCGCGTAATCGCCCAACCGTCCGCCGCCTAGGCTTGGCGCGCGCTCGACCACGACCATCCCCGCCGCCGCGAGATCGCCCAGCTGCCCGGCCTTGGCGGCGGCGGTCAGCATCGCGGTCCCCGCCGGGCCGCCGCCGACCACCAACACGCCCGCGATGCGCGGCGCAACGCGGGCGGGCAGGCGGCGCGCCAGGCGGGTGCAGATGCCACGCAGCGTGTCGGCGATCACGGTCGCGTCGTCGACGGTCGTGGCGTCGGTGATCGGTAGCGACAGCATCCGCCCGGCGACCTGGTCCGCGACGGGCGTGTCCTCGATCAGCGCGTTGGCGCGCATCCACGGCTGTTGCCCCAGGTGCGGGCTGAAATACCGGCCGCTGCCGATGTCGCGCGCGTCGAGCGCCGCCGCCACCTCGTCCCGGCGCGTCGCCAGCTTGGCGGGAAGCAGCACCGGCATGAACTGCATTGCCCGCCGCTGGCCTGCCGCGCGTTGCAGCCCATAGCCGTCCGTCAGTGCCGCCCGATACGCCATTTCGGTGGCCGCGCGGCGGGTGGCGATCGCTTCGAGGTCCGCAAGCTTCAACCGCGCCATCGCGGCGGGCAGTTCGGCGAGCTTGGCATTCAATCCGGGCAGCGTCGCGCTGCGCTCGCCCCCAAACCCGAACTCGAACCCGAACCCCGCCATCGCGCGCAACCGGGCGATCAGTGCGGTGTCGGCGGAATGGATCAGCCCGCCTTCGCCGACCGAGAACGTCTTGGTGGCGTGCATCGAATACACCACCGCGAACGGCGCGCCCGTGCCGAACCCGCGCCCGTCCTCGTCGAGGGTCCCGAGCGAGGAAGCCGCGTCGACCACCACGCCGACGCCATGCCGCGTGGCGAGCCAGGCATAGCGGTCGAGGTCGATCGCCGTCCCGAACGCGGCATAAGGCACCAACACGCGGATGCGCGCGCCATATCGTCGGAGCAGGCGTTCCTCCGCCAGCGGGCACATCGACCAGCTTTCCGCGTCGATGTCCGCCACCAGCGGGGTCACCCCCGCCCACCACGCCGCCTGCGCGGTCGCCGCGAAGGTCAGCGCGGGCACCATCGCCAGACTACCCGGCGGCACGCTCGCGCCCGCCGCGTGGCGGATCGCGAGCATCAGCCCGAGTGTCGCGTTCGCCACCCCGAGGCAAGCGCCCGTGCCGCCGAACAGCCGGTCGGTCGCCTCCGCCTCGAACGCGCGCAGTTCGGGGCCGTTGTTCGAATACATTCCCGACGCCTCGATCCGTCGCAGGACATCCGGGTGCTCGGACAGGCGCGGGGGGTTGGGGTCGATCAACGGATAGCGGTGCATGGATACCTCATGCCGACCGTCTGCCCCATCTCCTGCTAAGGTTAGGTTGACGCGCGCGGGGTTGCGCAACGGCGGCGTCAAGCTAGAGCGCAATCTGCAAGGAGAGTTCATGGCCAGCGATGCCGCGCCCATTTCCGTCGGGGCCAATCTGAAGCCGCTATCGTTGCATGTGCCGGAACCGCGTTTCCGTCCCGGCGACCCCGTCGACTTCGCGGAGGTGGAAGTGCCCCCCGCCGGGGCCGCGCGCCGCCCCGACACCGCCGCGCCCGCGCGCGAGTTCACCGACCTCGCCTATGCGCTGGTGCGGGTGCTGGACGAGGACGCGCGCGCGGTCGGCCCGTGGGACCCGAAGCTGCGCCCCGACCTGCTCCGGCGGATGCTCCGCAGCATGGCGCTGGTGCGCGCGTTCGACGAGCGGATGTTCCGCGCGCAACGTCAGGGCAAGACCAGCTTCTACATGAAATCCACCGGCGAGGAGGCGGTGGCGGTCGCCGCGGCGCATGCGCTCGACGCGGACGATATGTGCTTTCCCTCCTACCGCCAGCAAGGCATCCTGATCACGCGCGGTTATCCGCTGGTCGAGATGATGAACCAGATCTACTCGAACCGGGGCGACAAGCTGCAGGGCAAGCAGATGCCGATCATGTATTCGGCGAAGGATCACGGGTTCTTCTCGATCTCGGGCAATCTCGCGACGCAATATCCCCAGGCGGTCGGCTGGGCGATGGCGTCGGCGGCGAAGGGCGACACGCGAATCGCGGCGACCTGGTGCGGCGAGGGGTCGACCGCGGAAGGCGACTTCCACTCCGCCTGTACCTTCGCCAGCGTATATCGCGCGCCGGTGATCCTGAACGTCGTCAACAACCAATGGGCGATCTCCAGCTTTTCCGGGTTCGCGGGGGCGGAGGCGACGACGTTCGCGGCGCGCGCGGTCGGCTATGGCATCGCCGGGCTGCGCGTCGACGGCAACGACGCGCTGGCGGTCTATGCCGCGACGCTGTGGGCGGCGGAGCGCGCGCGGGCGGGGGATGGGCCGACGCTGATCGAGCATTTCACCTATCGCGCGGAGGGGCACTCGACGTCCGACGATCCGACGCAATACCGCTCGGCGGGGGAGCCGAACGCGTGGCCGCTGGGCGACCCGGTGCGGCGGTTGAAGGACCATCTGATCGCGTTGCGCGAATGGGACGAAGACCGCCACGTCGCGCAGGACAAGGAGTTGGCGGAACAGGTCCGCGCCGCGCAGAAGGAGGCGGAGGTCAACGGCATCCTCGGCCACGGGATGCACCAGCCGCTCGGCACATTGTTCGACGGCGTGTTCGAGGAGATGCCGTGGCACCTCAAGGAGCAGCAGGCGCAGATGCTGGCGGAAGAAGAAGCGAGCGGACGGCCGTGGGCGCGCAAATGACCGACATCGCCGGGCAGGAAACCCCCGCCACCACCCGCATGAACATGATCCAGGCGATCAATTCCGCGCTGGAAGTGATGATGGCGCGCGACCCCGACGTGATCGTGATGGGGGAGGATGTCGGCTATTTCGGCGGCGTGTTCCGCGCCACCGCCGGGTTGCAGGCCAAGTTCGGCAAGACCCGCGTGTTCGACACGCCGATCACCGAGACCGGGATCATCGGCGTTGCGATCGGCATGGGGGCCTATGGCCTGCGCCCGGTGCCCGAGATCCAGTTCGCCGACTATATCTATCCCGCGCTCGACCAGATCGTTTCCGAAGCCTCGCGGCTACGCTATCGCTCGGCGGCCGAGTTCACCGCGCCGATCACGGTTCGCTCGCCGTTCGGCGGCGGCATCTTCGGCGGGCAGACGCACAGCCAGTCGCCCGAGGGCATCTTCACGCATGTGAGCGGCATCAAGACGGTAATCCCGTCGACGCCTTACGACGCCAAGGGCCTGCTGATCGCGGCGATCGAGGACAACGACCCGGTCCTGTTCTTCGAGCCCAAGCGCATCTACAACGGCCCGTTCGACGGCCATTGGGACCGCCCGACCGAGAATTGGTCGAAACACCCCGCGGGCGAGGTGCCGACCGGCTATTACCGCATCCCGCTCGGCACCGCCGAGATCGTGCGCGCGGGCGAGGCGGTGACGATCCTGTGCTACGGCACGATGGTCCACGTCTGCGCGGCGGTGGTCGCGGAGGCGGGGGTGGACGCGGAGATCGTCGACCTGCGCACGCTCGTGCCGCTCGACATCGGTAAGATCGAGGCGTCGGTGCGAAAGACCGGCCGCTGCATGATCGTCCATGAGGCGACGCGCACCAGCGGGTTTGGGGCCGAACTATCGGCCCTGGTGCAGGAACGCTGCTTCTATCACCTCGAAGCGCCGATCGAGCGGGTGACCGGGTTCGACACGCCGTATCCGCACAGCTTGGAATGGGCGTATTTTCCGGGGCCGGTGCGGATCGGCGAGGCGCTCAAGAAATTGCTCAAGGACGCGTAATGGCTCGGTTCACGTTCAAGCTGCCCGACATCGGCGAGGGTATCTCCGAGGCGGAAATCGTCGCCTGGCACGTCGCGATCGGCGACCGGGTGGAAGAGGATCAGCCGCTCGCGGACATGATGACCGACAAGGCAACGGTGGAGATGGAGTCGCCGGTCGCGGGCACCGTGCTGAGCCTCGCGGGCGAGGTCGGCGAGCAGGTCGCGATCGGCGCGGCGCTGGTGGTGATCGAGACGGCGACGGCGGGCGAGGCGGACGCGGTCGCCGCGCCGCGAACCGACGCGCAGGCGGAAACGGCCGAGCAGTACGAGGCGGAAAACCCGGGGGTGGAAGAGGTCGCGCCGCCGGTGATGACCACGCCCGCGCGGGCGGACGCGATCCTCCCCGTTCACGGGGAGGGGGACCGCCGGGCGCAGCCCGGTGGTGGAGGGGC
>JAABUQ010000770.1_pt1 | contig 74105 bp, 72 predicted proteins | sample 5560001 | NCBI WGS metagenome assembly JAABUQ01 (sample SAMN10711888, study PRJNA513371) | rock metagenome | isolation source: Antarctica rocks | place: Antarctica: Victoria Land, Finger Mt nord | collected 2015-12-18 | reverse complement strand
GAACCGGCTGCTCTGCGGATCAAACGCCGGCGGCAGCCGCGCGGCAGGGATGCGGCAGGGATCACGCCGCCCCTGGAAAACGCCAAGATGGACGGCCTCGGCCCGGAAGCCCGTCTCCGCCATGCGCTCGGCTGCATCACAAAACACCCCGCAAACCACCCCGCAAACCACGTCGCCGAACCGCCGCCCCGGGCCGTCGCAAACCCGCCCATGCGCCTCGACCAAAACACCCCGCAAGCCTGACCGGACGCTTACGATCAATGCGCTGCCGAGGTCTTCTGAATACCTGCCTGAGCAAGAGACGTTTTCAGCAAACTGGCGCTTTACCAGAACCCGCCTGCGATGGCAGGCTGCCTGACCAGGAAACCTCTGCGGTGGGCGGCACGGCATGAAGCGGCTTGCATCTGGCGACGGCGGGGCTAACCGCGGCGGGGACAACGCGCGCCGCGTGCCTGAGCGCGGCACGCATGGCCTGTCGGATGCGCTATGGACAGTGGCGCAGCGCCGGGCGGCGGTAGTTGGGCCATTGGCAGCGCAAGATACAGTCTCCGCTGCGGCTGCCCGCGATGCCGGCCAGGCGCTCGGCCTGTCGGAGCGGACCATCTACATCCTCCTCCGGCGCTGGCGGCAGTCGGGCGGGTTGGCCGTGTCGCTCGCGCCCCAGGCTTCGCCAGGTGGCCGCAGCAAGGGGCGTCGCGATGCAGGAACCGTCTTTGACCTTGAACCCTACCCGGCGGAGCGGTGGTGATGGCAGCCGACCCCGGCCTTGCCCATCTCGTGCCCGGGGCGCAGGCGGCGGCGCTGCTGCCCGGTGCGGAGCGGCTCGCGCTGCTGCGCACGGAACGGTGGTGGATCGCCCATGACCGGGCGGAGGCTGCGCTGGCGCGGTTGGAAATCCTGCTGCGCGACGGGCCGGGTCAAATCCGGCCACCCAACCTCCTGCTGGCCGGCCCAACCAACAACGGCAAGTCCTGGATCGTGGAGCGGTTCGTGCGCGCGCACGAAGTGCCCAGCGACGAGGATGCCGAGCGCCGTCCCGTGGTGGCCATGCAGATGCCGACCGAGCCGACGGTGGGGCGGTTCTACGCCGCGCTGCTGGCCCATCTCGGGGCGCCGGTGGCCCGCGCGCGGCGTGGGCACCCGCGACGCCTGGCCGCCATCCGCACCGACCCGCAACTGGAGAACCGCTTCGAGCCGTTCGTGCTGCCGGCCTGGCGGCCCGGCTGCTGCAAGGCTTCGCCATCCTGCTGCCGCTGCGCCGGCCGCCCGGTTTGCGGGGCGCCGGGCTTGTGGGCAGCGTCGTCGCGCGCACCGGCGGCACCATCGGCGAGGTGGCTGCGCACGGGACGATTGTTCAACGCGCGGCATGGATTTCAGGGTGACACCTTCGAGGACTTGCCGGCGGAGCAAAGGGGCACGCTGCTCCAAGTGACTGGTGCCGTGGTCCGGCACCAGGCTGTCCGGCCTGCGCGCTGTAGGCCGGGCACGATGCTGCGCGCCTATGTCACGCAATGCGACTCTGGCCAGCTTTGCATCACGTAGACAACGTGACTGATTAGGTGACAGCCTAAGTGGGCTGCGGGGCGCTTCGCCCCGTTATCACGCAATCGGTCGTATAGATGACGGCAAGAGGAAAAGGTTTGCCACTGACCCAGTCCTGCTCCTCATGTAAGTCCGTGTCATTCAAAGAGGACGTGCCATGAAGCACTGCCGGGTCCAGATCCGCAGCAAATGGCAGAATGGTCTTGCCGGCCGGCTTGCGGCAACAGCTCCACGTCGAAGGCGGCAGCCTGCTGATCATCCGTGAGGACGAGGGCCGCCTTGTGCTGGAGAGCGTGGACGATGCCGTGCGTCGTGCCTAGGCCCTTGTACGGCGATATGCCTCGGCAGCACAGAATGTCGCGGACGAGCTGCTGGCAGAGCGCCGGATTGATGCCGGGCGTGAGTGATCCTGCCGTCGACGGCCCCGCCCTGCTCGATGCCTCGACCGTGCTCGCGCTGCTGTTCGAGGAACCTGGTGCCGAGGTGGTGCGCGCTCAGTTGCGGACCGGCGTGATCGGGGCGGCCAACCTGGCCGAGGTGCTCGCCAAGCTTTCGGACCATAGCCTGCCCGCCCAGGAAGCGGCCTGTGCTGTCGCCATCCTTGGATTGAAGGTCGCGCCCATGACGGAAGGCCAGGCTCAACGCTCGGCGGAGTTGCGGCCTGCCATGCGCTCCGCCGGGCTATCGCTCGGCAACTGTGCCTGCCTCGCCTTTGCCATGGAACTCGGCGCTCCTGCACTGACCGCCAACCGGAGTTGGGCCGGGATCGCCGAGGCAGCGGGCGTGGCCGTCCAAGTGGTCCGGTGAGAAGCAACGGCCCGTGCTGATCGGCTACATGCGGGTGAGCAAGGCGGACGGCAGCCAAGTGCTTGACCTGCAGCGTGACGCTCTGAGCGCTGCCGGCGTGGGCGCGGAGCACCTCTACGCGGACCATGCCTCGGGCAAGCGCGACGTCGGGTTGCGCGTGCTGGCCGGCGAGGGTGCCGCCATCGACACCACGACCGCCAACGGCCGGCTCATGTTCGGCTTCTTCGCGGCGCTGGCTGAATTCGAACGCGAACTGATCGTCGAACGCACCAAGGCGGGCCTGGCCTCCGCCTGCGCCCGGGACCGCAACGGCGGACGTCCTTACAAGATGACCGCGGCCAAGCTCCGCCTGGCACAGGCCGCCATGGGCCAGCCCAGTTCTTTCCCGGCACCAGGCCGACCGCGAACGCTTGGGATCACGCCGGGGCCTACGGGATGCAGGCGCCGGCCCAGCCCTCGTCAGCCCACGGCGAAGCGCACCGTGGCCGGTTTGCCGCCGACCGTGAGCTGCAGCACGGCCGTCATCTTGCCGGACACGGGCGCGGCCAGCCTGCCGGTCAGGCTGTTCCCCTCGCCGAGTGTCAGCGCAACCTCTTCCCGTTTGCCGCTGGCAAGCACGGTCGCCTTGCCGCCGAGCTGCGCGCTCGGGACGGGGTTCCTGTCCTCGTCGAGGACGTAGACGGTCAGCAGGTCGCCGCTCGTCACGAGTTCGACCCAATGTTCGGCGGAGTCCTCGACGACCTGGCCGCCGTGCGCAGGTGCTGGCGGCGTGCCGTGGGCGAACGCCGCGGCGGGTGCCAGAAGAAAGGTGCAGGCGGCGGCGAACGTGTGCAGTCTCATGGTGGTTCTCCTCGGTTGGAAGGGGATCAGAACGCCTCGGCGGGCAGAATCCCGTCGGCGTCGGGCCGCATGAGCCGCTCCAGCGGCTTGCGGCCCAGGTGCAGGAACAGGACGGGGGTCAGCAGCGTGTCGAGCAGGGTCGCGCTGACCAGGCCGCCGAAGATGGTGATGGCGACGGGGTGCAGGATCTCCTTGCCCGGCGCGTCTGCGCCTACGATCAGCGGCGAGAGCGCGAACCCGGCCGAAAGCGCGGTCATCAGCACCGGCGTCAGCCGCTCCAGGCTGCCGCGCACCACCATGTCCGGCCCGAACGCTTCGCCCTCGTGCAGGACCAGGTTGATGTAGTGGCTCACCTTCAGAATGCCGTTGCGGGCCGAGATGCCGGTCAGCGTGATGAAGCCGACCATGCTGGCCACCGACAGCGGCTGCCCCGCGGCCCACAGCGCCGCCACCGAGCCGATCAGGGCGAGCGGCACGTTGCCCATGATGAGCAGGGCCAGCACCGCGGAGCGATAGCGGCTGTAGAGCACCGTGAAGATCATGGCGAGGCTGACCAGGGACAGCGCGCCGATGAGCCGGGCCGCCTCCTCCTGTGCCTGGAACGTGCCCTCAAGCTCGACGGAGTAGCCCGGGGGCAGCGCCAGCTTGGCCACCTCCGCGCGGATGCCGCCGACGATGCGCCCCATGTCGGAGCCGTCCGTGTTGGCTTGCACGACGATGCGTCGCCGCCCGTTCTCGCGCAGCACCTGGTTCGGCCCGTCCGTGTCCTCCACGTCGGCGAAGGTCCGAAGCGGCACGCGGCCCTTCGGGGTCTCGACCAGCAGCCCGGCCAGCGCCTCCGTCGTGCGCTCCGGGTCGGACAGGCGCAGCACAACGTCGAAGCGCTTCTGCCCGTCCACGACCTGGCTGACCACCTTGCCGTTGCTGAGCTTCTCCAAGGAGTCGGCCAGCGCCGCCGGGGTGACGCCGTAGAGGGCGGCGCGGGCGTAGTCGAGGCGGACCTGGAGTTGCGGCACCCGCACCTGCCGCTCCACCAGCAGGTCCACCAAGCCCGGCACCGTTGCCATGCGCCCGCGCAGGTCGTCGGCCAGGCCGCGCAGGGTGTCGAGGTCGTCGCCGAACAGCTTGACGGCGATGGCGGCGTTCACGCCGGACAGCAGGTGCTCCAGTCGGTGCCCGATGGGCTGGCCGATGTTGAAGGCCGCGGGCAGGACGGCCACGCGCTGGCGCAGGTCGGCCAGCACCTGCTCCTTCGGCCGACCCGGGCGCAGGTCCACGTCCATCTCGGTCGCGTGGACGCCCTCCGCGTGCTCGTCCAGCTCGGCCCGGCCGACCCGGCGGCCGACCGAGCGCACCTCGGGCACCCCCATGATAAGCCGCTCGGCGATGCCGCCCAGGCGGTTGCTCTCGGCCAGGCTGATGCCGGGCTGGAAGGTCATGTTGAGGGTCAGCGTGCCTTCGTTGAACGGCGGCAGGAAGGCGCGGGGCAGGAACCAGGCCCCGGCCGCGGCCAGCCCGACCAGCACGGCGGCCACGCCCACCAGAGGCGCGAGCTTGTCGAACGACCAGCGCAGCAGCCGCGCGTCCCAACGCTTCAGCACGCGCACCAGCGGGCTTTCGCGTTCGGCTAGACGCTTCATGCGCGGCAGCAGGTAGTAGCACAGCACGGGCGTCACCGTGACGGAGGTGACGAGGCTGCCCAGGACGGAAACGATGTAGGCGACGCCCAAGGGGGCGAACAGCTTGCCCTCGATGCCCGTGAGCGCGAACAGCGGCAGGAACACCAGCACCACGATGATGGTGGCGTAGATGATGCCGGACCGCACTTCCTGGCTCGCGTCCGCCACCACCTCCAGCGCCGGGCGCGGGCTGCCCGCCTCGCGGTTCTCCTTCAGGCGACGAAAAACGTTCTCCACGTCCACCACGGCGTCGTCCACCAGCTCGCCGATGGCGATGGCCAAGCCGCCCAGCGTCATGGTGTTGATGGACAGCCCGGCCAGGCGGAACACCAGCACGGTGAACAAAATGGAGATCGGGATGGCAAGCAGCGAGATCGCCGTCGTCCGCACGTTCAGCAGGAAGGCGAACAGCACGGCCGCGACCACGATCACCGCGTCGCGCAGCGCGTCCTCGACGTTGCCGATGCTGGCCTCGATGAAGTTGGCCTGGCGGAACAGCACCTGGTCGGCGCGCACGCCCGGGGGCAGCGTGCGGCCGAGGTCGCCCAGCGCCGCCTCCACCGCGCGGGTGAGCGGCACCGTGTCGGCGCCGGGCTGCTTCTGCACGGACAGGATGACCGCGGGCTTGCCCCCGGCGCCGGCGTCGCCGCGCTTGAAGCGGGCGGCATAGTCCACGGCGGCGACCTGGCCCAGCAGGATGGCCTGCCCGTCGCGCATGGTGACCACGAGGCTCCGCAGGTCCTCGATGCGCGTGGTGCGGCCGATGTTGCGGACGACGTACTCGGCCCGGTTCTGGTCCACGAAGCCGCCGCCGGTGTTGGCGCCGAACTGCCTGACCGCCCGCTCCAGGTCGTCGAGCGGCACGTCGAGCCGGGCCATCTGCGCGACGTCCGGCGTGACCTGGTATTGCCGCACCTCGCCGCCGATGGGGATGACCTGGGCGATGCCCGGGATCGCCAGCAGGCGCGGGCGCACGGTGAAGTCGGCCAGCTCGCGCACCTGCATCGGGCCGACGCCAGACGCCTGGTCGGCGGTCATCGCCACCAGCATGACCTCGCCCATGATGGACGTGACCGGCCCCATTTGCGGCACGACGGCTGCCGGAAGCTGCTCGCGCACCGAGGCGATGCGCTCGGCCACCTGCTGGCGGTTGCGGTACAGGTCGGTGCCCCAGGCGAACTCGACGTAGAGGATCGAGAGGCCGACGCCGGAGACGGAGCGCACGCGCTCCACGCCGGGCATCCCGTTCATCGCGGTTTCCAGCGGGGTGGTGACAAGCTGCTCCACCTCCTCGGGCGCCATGCCCTCGGCCTCGGTCATCAGCGTGACCATGGGGCGGTTCAGGTCGGGGAACACGTCCACCGGCATCCGCGCCAGCTCGAAACCGCCGTAGGCGGCCAGCACCGCTGCCGCGACCAGCACGAACAGCCGGTTGCGCAGGCTGGCGTGGACGAGGGCGCCGAAGAACCGGCCCATCAGCGCACCTGCCCCAGCAGTTCGGCGCCCTGCACCACGATGCGCGGCGCGGGGTCGGACGGCAGCCCGTCCAGCACCAGCACGCGCCCGGCATCCAGCGGCCGGACCCGCACCGGGCGCGCCACGAACCGCTCGGCCGCCACGTGGTCCCACACCGCCGGCAGCCCGTTCCCCTGCCGGACCACGGCGGCGCGGGGCAGGGCCACGCCCCGCTCCTTTTCAGCGCCCGGACCATCCAATTCCGCCATCACCGTCACCGGCGATCCCACGGCAAGGCCGGGCGGCGGGTCGTCCACCCGGAACTGCAGCGGCACGGCGCCCTGGCGCAGCGTCAGCCCACGGCCGATGAACGTGACGGGAAGCGTCCGGCCGTCGGCGGTGCGGGCGGAGGCGCCGCCGACCTGCCCGGCCAGCGCCGGGTCGGTCAGGACCGCCTCCACCCAAAGCCGGGCCGGGTCCACGATCTCGAACAGCACGTCCCGGCTTTCGACCAGCGCGCCGACCTGGGCGCGGGCGACGGCCACGACGCCCGACACCGGCGCGCGCAGGGCCTCGCCCCCGGCCAGGGACGGCGCCAGCGCCGCCCGGCGCCGGCGCGCGCCGTCCAGCTCCAGCCGGGCCTCGTCGATGTCCTTGCCCGGCACGCTGCCGGCCAGCGCCGACAGCCGCGCGACCTTGGCCTGGACGAGCCGCACCGCGGCGTCCAGCTCCGCCACCTGCGCCTGCACGCCGCCGCGCTCGACGGCGCCGATGGCGGGCGTCACGACGGCCAGCACGTCCCCCGCCTCCACGCGCTGGCCGAGCCGGGCCAGGCCGTGCTCGCCAGGCCCGACCCGCCCGGGCTGGCTGGCCTGCACGCGGCCGGCCGCCTCGGGGTCGGCGACCACCTGGCCGATCACCTGCACGGTGCGGGGCGCGTCGTTCTCGGCCGCCAGCACGGTGCGGATGGCGAGCACGCGCTGCGCGTCCTTCGGCACGGACACGCTGCCGTCCGGCTGGCGCCGCGGCGCGTCCGTGGCGCCAAGAGACGCAGCGTTGGGCGGTGCCTGACTTTCGTTTTCTGGCCCGTCGTGCCCAGGATGCGCCAGCGCCGCGCCGGCGACCAGCAGGCCGGACAGCAGCGCCATGCCGCCCATGGCCGCCCGCCAGCGTCCGCGCGCCTGGAACAGCAGGGTCGTGAACACGCCGAGCAGGAAGCCGAAACCGGCAATCAACGGGCCGCGCCGGCCGCCCAAGGACGCCCGCAACGCGGCCTGCAGCCGTGCCCGCGGCCCGGCCGCCGCCCCGGCCGGATGCTCGCCAGCGGCTGGCAGGTCCAGGCTGGCGTTCAGCAGGTCGGCGTCAGGGCCGGCGGTGACGGTGAACACCAGTTCGTGCCGGCCCGGACGGACAAGCCAGGGCGCTGCGAGCCTGTAGGTGCCGTCCGGCTGGGCGTCCGCGGTCGCGGTGGCGTCGCCCTCGCCCACTTCGACGGTGGCGCCGTCCACGGGTTCGTTCGTGGCGAAACGGTCAAGGTAGATCACCCCGGCCCCGCCCCGGACCGTGAGGAGCAGCTCGAACAGGTCGGAGTGCGCCTCCGTCCGCGGCGCGGCGGTGCCGCTCGTGGGCGGCGGCGCCTCGTCGCCATGCCCTGGGTGCGCCAGGGCGGGCCAGGCCGCGATGGCCGCAAACAGCGCAACGGCGACAGGAAGTGGGGGAAAGCGCCGGGCCGGCGCTCCTGGCCGCGCGGACATCCGGGTCATGGCAGGACTCCAAGAGCTTGGTTGATGCGGGAGCGGGCCTGGCGAACGGCAATTTCCGCCCGGCCCTGCGCCACCTCCGCTTCGGTGGCGAGGACGCGGACGCGGACCACGTCGCCCAAGCCGACCTGGCCGCCACGGAAGGCGGCCTCGGACAAGCCGCGCTGCTGGCGCAGCAGGGCCGCCCGCTGCCGGGCGGTCGCGAGCGCCCCGCGCACGGCGTCCAGCTCGATCCGGGCGCGGGCGGCCTGCAACGCCACCTGGCGCCGCATGTTGGCCGCCGCCGCGGTGGCATCCGTCAGATCGGCCTCTGCCGTCGCCTGGCGGGGCGCGTTGCGCGCCTCGGTCGCAAAGGGGAAGCGGAACTGCAAGCCGACCCGGTTGTCGTAGAAGTTGGTCCCGGCCTCGCGCGAGCTGCGGCCGAGCAGGCCGACTTCAGGGCTGTCCCGCACCTGCAAGGCCGCGAGCCGCCGGTTCGCGTCGGCGACCGCCACGGCGCGGTCCGCTTCCACGATCCGAGGGTGGGGCGGCGTGCCCGGCCCCTGCGGCGCGTCCGCCTCGTTCAGCACGGCGGGGTCCGGCTCCTGCCCGGTCAGCGTCCGGAAAGCGAGCTTGGCGCCGTCCAGGGCGGCCCGCCGCTCGCCCAGCGCGATCTCCGCCTCCATGCGGTCGAGGCGCACCGTCAGCAGCTCGGCTTCGGCCGCCTCGCGCCCGCCCACCCGGCGGGCCACGTCGGCTTCCAGCGTCCGCGCGTCGCGCAGCCGGGCCTCGGCGCCGGCCAGCTCGACGCCGGCCAGCGCCGCGGCGGCCAGCGCCTCCCGCACCTCGCCGGCAGCCTGGAGGCGCTGCGCCTGCTGCTGCGCCGACAGGCGGGACAGGTCGGCATCGGCGGCGCGGCGGGTGGCGGTGCCCTCGCCGGGCAGCCATAGCGGGGTCGCCAGCGACAGCTCGGCCTCCCGTCCGCCGCGGCGGTCGTTGATGCCGTCCGTCACGAAGCCGCCGCCGAGCGAGGGCGGACCCGGCGTGACGCTGTCCGCTGCGCGCCCGCGCGCCGCCGCGGCGGCCTGCCGTCCCGGCACGCCGGCCAGTTCCGGGCTGCGCGCCCAGGCGCCGTCCACCGCGGCGCGCAGCCGGGCCGCAGCCGCTGCCGGCGGCAGCGCCGCAGGTGGCGGGACGGGCTTGGACGGGGGCAGGGCTGCCCGTTGCGCGGGTGGCGCCGCGTCCTCGCCGGCAGGGGCGGCCGGGCCGGCATCGGCCGGAGCTGCAGCGTCGGGCAGCCGCAGGCTGGGCAGGGGGCGCCGTGTCCCGCCCGGAGGCGAAGGCGCCGGGGCCGGGGCTGGCGGCGGCGCAGCCGCGGTGGACGGCCCGACCGGCGGCAGCGCCCGCGCGCCGGGGGAGATGAAGCCCTGCGCTCCGGCCGCCCCCGCCGCGGCGGGAAGCGCCGCCGCTGCGAAAAGCAGCGCCCGCCTCATCCCACCGCCACCACGAACGGCACGGTGCGGACCTCGCCGCCCGCCATGAACTGCAGCCACAGCAGGTAGATGCCTGCTTCCGGCGCGCGGACATGCAGGGTGAGGTCGGGCGAAACCTTCGCGTCCGGGCGCATCGGCGTGCCGCCCATGCCAGGCATCCCGCCGTGGCCGCCGCCCGCCGCGTGGCCCATGCCGGGCATGTCCATGCCGGCCATCCCCGTCATGCCCCTGCCGGCTGCGCCGGTCAGGTCGTGCTTCATGGCCGCCCCTGTGCCGCCGGCGGCGGGTGCTGTGGCCGGGGCGGCGTGGGCGTGGACATAGGCGAGGCTGGCCGCCCCGATGAACACGGCATGGGCCGCGACGCCGAGATAGGGCGTCACGTCCGGCGCCGGCTCGCCGTCGCGCAGCAGGTGCAGCCGCAGCTCCGCCTCCTGCCCGGCCCGCAGGCCAAGCGCGTCGAAGCGCACGCCGTAGCGCCCGTCAGCGCCGTCCAGGCCCGTCGGCTGCGGCGTCGCCGACGGTGTGCCCGGCGCCCCGCCGCCCCCGTCCAGGTCGAACCGCATGACTTGCTGGCCCAGCCCGGCCGGCACGGCGTCGGCATAGACATGCCACAGGCCGGCGTGCGGGAACGCCATCGGCACCCGGAAATGCCCATGGGCGTCCGGCTTGTCGCTGTGCTCATGCACGAAGGTGCGGAGGTCGCCGCTGACCGCGATCAGGTGCAATTGCTTGCTCAGCTCCGTCTCGAACCGGGTGATCGGCTGGCCGGTGCCGAGCCGGGTCATGGCCACGTCCAGCATCTGCGCCCCGGGCTGGCCGCCCGGCTTGGGCGTCGCGGTCAGCGTCGCTGCGACCTTGGCCTGCCCGTCCGGCAGGGCGTAGGCGCCGGTCAGCTTCGGTCCTGACGGAAACGATGGCTCAGCCGCGATGGCAGGGATGGCAAGCGCGGCGGTGGCGGGCGCCAGCGCGAGCAGCGCGGCGCGGCGGGTGATCGGGGGCATGGTGGTCCTCGTCGCTGGCCCACGCGGAAGCGCGGGCGGAAACCGTTCATTCGGAAGGGCTTGTCCCGGCGTGCCTGGGGCGCACGGAGGGCGTCGCGGCCCGCCGGAGGACGGGCCTAGCGGACGAGGACGGGTCTGGGCGGGTCGAGGTCGCCGGCAGGGTTGGCACCAGCCGGCGAGGGCACGGCGACTATGGTCCAGCCGGAGCGCGCCGGGTTGGCCGGCAGCATGAAGGACACCGGCAAGAGGCCTACGCCCAGGCAGGCGATGGCGCACTCGGCAGCCGTCAGGCATCCCGGGCAGTGCTGCGGCGCCTTGGCTGGCCGGGCGCTGCCGGAGTCGGAGGTTTCCGCCCGATCAGGTGCGGACAGCTTGCCATGGACACGAGCGATGCCGTCGGCGTGGGCATGCACGCCAGGGGCAAGGACGCCCCGGTGCCCGGCATCCGGCACGGACGCGAGCGCTGGCATCGCCAGCCCGGCCAAGAGAACCAGGGCCAGCACCCAGGCAAGGCGTCGGAAGCGGGCCAGGCGCATGGCGCAACGATACAGGCCGGGGCGCATCGCTGTCGAGTGCGGCCGTGCGGACAGCTCAGGCCGCCAGCGGCCGCGCCGGGTAGCCCTCGGCAGTCAGCGCCTGCGCGATCCGGTCTGGGGACGCCGTGCCCTCGCGCACCGTCACGCGGCCGGCGTCCAAGTCCACCGCGACCTGCGCCGCCGCGTCCACGCCGTGGACCGCATCCGTCACGGCCCGCACGCAATGGCCGCACGTCATGCCGGACACCTCGAAACTCTGCATTGCAGCCTCCATGCTCAGCTCCTTGGTGCAGCCTTCCATCATGGGAAGGTCAAGCGGCAGATACGGTCATCGCACGGATGTCATTCAAACCGCTTCTCCTTGGGATGCGGACAGGCCGCAAACCTCTTGACCTTCCCACGCTGGAAGCTGCTTGCCTCCGCGCGGAGCCAGCGGAACGGGAGACGCCGCCATGGAGCACCTGTCCGCCGCCCTGTCCATGGCGTTCGCGATGGGGTGGGAGATCCTGTGGGCGCTGGTGCTCGGCTTCACCCTGTCGGGCGTGGTGCAGGCGGCCGCGACCAAGGGCGAGATGGTCCGCCTGCTGCCGGACAGTCGGCCGCGCACGATCCTGGTTGCCAGCGCGCTCGGCGCCGCGTCGTCTTCCTGTTCCTACGCCGCGGTGGCGCTCGCGCGCTCCATTTTCCGCAAGGGCGGCGACTTCACGGCGGCGATGGCGCTCCAGTTCGCGTCCACCAACCTGGTCCTGGAACTGGGCATCACCCTCGCCGTGCTGATGGGATGGCAGTTCACGGCGGCCGAGTTCGTGGGCGGCCCGGTCATGATCGCCTTGCTTGTGCTGCTGCTGCGGGCGGCGCTCCGCGCGACCATCGGCACGATGTGGCGGGACTTCATGCCCGAGGCCAAGCGGCCGAAGCGCATGGTGCTGTCGCGCGAGGTCATGCCCCGCTACAGCCGCATGCCGCCGGAAAGCGCCAACATCTTCGACAACCTGCATATGCTGCACGGCATCACATACGACTGCCTGGCCTACCCGCACTGGAGCATCGGGCAGAAGCGGGACGAGCTGTACCGGGTCATCCGCGCCATGTCCTGCCAGCCCGGCGACGAGCGGCTCGCCTGCAAGTTCAGCCTGCCCCACCCCGACATGGACCCGCGCGCCGACTACCCCTGGATGCACGACGGCGGCGGCGAGATGGGCCGGATCATGATGGAGATGATGGCGGAGATGATGCCGCTCATGATGCCCGGCATGGACCCGGCCGGGCATGCCCGGATGATGGCGGCGATGCAGGCCAAGATGATGCCCGGGATGCAGCCCGGCGAGGCCGAAGGCTCCTTGCACGACGCCATGATGCAGGCCGTGCTCGGGATCGGCCTGACGCCGTTCAGCCCGCTCGGCCGAGGTTTCCTGGCCGGGACGGCGAAGCGTGCGGAGGACTACCCCGCGAGCGACTAACGCAGCAAGGACCCTCGCTATGGGGGCGAGAACTACGACCGGAACATGTCGGCCGCCCGGATCGTCACGGCCATCGCCGAACGGAAGGGCGTGAAGCCCGGGCAGGTCGCGCTGGCCTGGCTGCTGGCGCAAGGCGAGGACATCGTGCCCATCCCGGGCACCAAGCGCCGGAGCTTCCTCGACGAGAACGTGGCGGCGGCAGCCATTGATCTCTCGGCCGCGGAACTTGCCGAACTCGACGGGGGCGACCAGGTCGGCTACCTCGTGGGCCGCCGGGTCACGGATATGGCCATCGAAGGCGCGCACGGCCGGGCTGGCCGCGGTCGGCGCCCGCAACACCTGGTACACCGGCATGTTCTCCTATTACCTGGAGCGCGTGGCGAAGGCCGGGTTCGTCGGCATGGCGGCCGGGAACGCGCCGCGGATGGTGGCGCCGCATGGCGGCTCGGAGCCTCGGTTCGGCACCAACCCCATCGCGTTCGGGTTTCCCTCGGCGGACACGCCGGTGATCTCGGACGTGGGGACGGCGGCGGTGATGCACTTCGACGTCACCCTTCGCATGCGGTTCGGGCAGCTCCTGCCGGAAGGCGCCGCCTTCGACGCCGCCGGCCTGCCGACCTGCGACCCGGCCGCGGCGCTCGGGGGCGCGTTCAACGTCTGAGGCGGCCACAAGGGGTCCGGCCTCGCCATGGTCGTCCACCTCCTTGGGGTCATGTGCGGCGCGGCTGCGAACCCGGACGGGCCGCGCGACTGCGGCTTCTTCCTGTTCGTGATCGACCCCCGGCTGATGCACTCGGGCGGCGGGTTCGAGCGGAAGGTCTCCGACCACGTGGGCAGCATCCGCTCAAGCCGGCCGCTCGATGCGGAGAAGCCGCTCCGCGTCCCTTTCGAGCGGTCCCATGCCGAGCGCCGGAATAGGATCGCCCTCGATCACGGTCACGCTTCCGGACCCGATCCATGACGCCCTATGCCGCCTCGCGGCGGACGCGCTGCACGAGGCCCGCTGACGGCCGCGACCCCGCAGAAGGAAACAGCCGATGGCACGTTTCTGGTTCCAATCGACCTTGGGGATGGACAAGGCGCCCGAGTACAACGCCGCCCTCGCCCGGCACTGCGCGGCCATCCTCGACCCGGGCGACCAGACCGACCTCATCGGCGTGCCGCCGCGCACCTGCTCGGCAATCCGCTCGCGTTCCATGCGCTGCTCGCCCGGCCGTTCATCGGCAACGCGATCCGGGCGGAGCAAAGGCTACGACGCCTACATCATCGGCACCTACGTCGAGCCGTTCCTGCGCGAGGCCCGGTGCGCCGTGAGCATCCCGGTGCTCTCGATCTTCGAGGCGACGTTGCTGATGGCGTGCACGCTCAGGCACACGGTCGGCATCGTCACGTTGAACCGCGACCTCGCGTGGATCCACAAGCTCAACCTCGAAAAGCACCGGCTGGGCGCGCGGGTCGGCCCCATCCTGCCGATCGATCCCGAACTCCCGGAGCGGGCGCTGGCCAAGCTGCTGGACGAACCCGGCGACCACCTCGAAAGCTTCCGCGCGACGGCGCGCCGGGCGGTGGAGCTCGGCGCGGACGGCATCATCCCGGCCGAAGGGCTGATCGCCATCCTGGCGGCCCGGCACGCCGTCCTCGAAGTCGACGGCGCGGCCGTGCTGGACGGCATCGCCGTCCCCGTCTGCTTCGCCCAGATGGCAGCGAGGCTGTGGACCCGCGCGGGCCTGCGCACGGGCCGAAGGGCGCATTACGCCTCGGCGTCGGGCGAGGCGCTGGCCTTCGTGCGGGCCATGGTCGAGCCGGCGGCATCATGAGGCGAACGTCGTGCCAAGCTGTTTACAATCGACTTTGGCTGCACAGGTAGGGCAGCCCCGTCCGGACGGACGCGGCGGTCGCCGGGACCATAGGAGGAGGCTTGATGGCACAAGGGCGTATCCCAGCGGTTTTCATGAGGGGCGGCACGTCCAAGGCCGTGATCTTCAGGGCTGCCGACCTGCCGGACGGCCTCGCGGCGCGGGACGCCATCTTCCTCGACGTCATCGGCTCGCCCGACCTGAACGGGCGTCAGCTCGACGGCATGGGCGGCGGCGTGTCCTCGCTGTCCAAGGTCTGCATCGTCGGACCCGCGACCCGGCCGGACGCCGACGTGGACTACACCTTCGCCCAGGTTTCCGTCACCGATGCGGTCGTCGACTACAGCGCCAACTGCGGCAACATGTCGTCCGCCATCGGGCCGTTCGCCATCGACGAGGGGCTGGTCCGGCCAACCGCGCAGGCCGAGGCCTCCGTGCGCATCCACAACACCAACACGGGCAAGATTATCAGGGCGACGTTCCCGGTCACGGACGGCGAGGCGGAGGTGGAAGGCGGGTTCGTCCTCGACGGCGTCAGCGGGACCGGGGCGGCGATCCGGCTCGATTTCGAGCGGCCCGGCGGCTCCAAGACGGGGCGCCTGCTGCCGGCCGGATCGTCCATGACCCGGCTCGACATCGAGGGCCTTGGGACCATCGAGGCGTCCCTGATCGACGCCGCGACGCCTTGCGCCTTCGTGCTCGCGTCCGACCTCGGCAAGACCGGGACCGAGCTGCCGTCCGAGCTGGAGTGCGATCCCGTCACGCTGCAGCGGCTCGAAGCCATCCGCCGCGCCGCCGCGGTCGCGATGGGGACCGCGCCGGACCTCCACGCGGCGGCAGCCGTGCTGAGCGTGCCGGGCGTCGCGATGGTGTCCGCGCCTTGCGTCGCGGACGCTTTCGGGACGGGAGTTCGCAGCGTCCGACATCGACTTGGGGCCCAGCCGGGAATAACCGCTCTTATTGAATACTTCAACCACCTAAAAACGCTTGATACTTTTCTGTCAACTCGAGCGCTTGTATCCGGCTGGGCCCTTGGCGGTCAGGATGATCTCCGTCGGGCAGCCGCACCGCGCCGTTCCTCTGACGGGCGCATTGTGCCTTGCCGTGGCAAGCCAGATCCCGGGAAGCATCCCGTCGCGCGTCAGGCGGCCCGGTTCGGGGCCGATCCGCATCGGCCATCCCTCGGGGATCACCGTCGTCGATGCTGCCGTTGCTTCCGGGCCGGCCGGACTGGAAGCCGAGTCGGCGGCGGTCTTCCGGACGGCCCGGCGCCTGTTCGAGGGCTACGTGCGCGTGAGGGCGAGGGCCTGGCCGAAGGGCGCCGATAAGGAGGAGGCATGCTTGGCCGAGTTCATGCGATGACGGTGCTGCGCCCGGTCTCCGGGACCTCGCTCGTGACCGAGGTCTTCGACAAGGTGGTCGAAGCCATCACCTCCGGCGCGTTCGAGCCGGGCCAGAAGCTGTCGGAGGCCGATCTGGCCCGGCAGCTCGGCATCAGCCGGGGTCCCCTGCGCGAGGCGCTGGGCCGGCTCGAGGGCAAGCTCGTTACCCGGACGCCCCGGCTCGGCGTGCGCGTCGTCGATTTCAGCCGTCCGGTGGTCGAGCAGTTCCTGTATGTCCGTGAGGCGCTTGAAGGCATGGCCGCACGGCTCGCGGCGGAGAACGCCGACGGCCGGCAGCTTGATACCCTGGAGGAGCTTGTTTCCAGCGACGAGGGCCGGCCCGAGGCTCCGGCCGGCGAGGCCTACTTCCGAGGCAAGGCGGCGCTGGTGGAGCATCGGCAGATCCTTTCGGCATTGCAGGCGCGCGATCCCGACGCGGCGGAGCGCGCCATGCGGCTCCATGTGCGCAACGCCCGGCTCAGCATGCTGGCTGAGCTGCCGCCGTCGGCGGCGGGCAAGCCGATGCTTCGGACGGCATGAGGTCCGCTCGAAAACTGCTGACAGTTTACTGGAGGGCGCAATCCGCATCAGGCCGTGCGGAAGCGGCGGACCACCAGGGAGGTAGGCATGGCTGAGACAACTGGCACTACGACGCCGTTGTGGTCGGCATGGGGATTGCGGGCCTGGCCGCCGCGGCTTCGGCCATCCTGGGCGGCGTGCGCGTCGCGATCCTGGAACGGACGCCGCAGGAGGACCACGGCGGCAACACGCGCTAGACCGAGGCGTTCATGCGCATGAAGAACAAGGCCGAGGTTTCGAACGACTTCGAAGGGCACTTTATGCAGAACAGCGGGTTCCACCTCGACCCGCAGCTCGTCAACACGACCGTCCAGCCCTACGAGGCCTGGCCGACGATCGTGAAGGCGCTGGGCTTCACCGACCCGGAACTGGTGGGAACGCTCGCGGCCGAGGCCGGGGCGACCCTCACGTGGCTGAAGACGTTCGGTCCGCCAGCACATCCAGCGCGACCGGCCGGCCCGGGTCAGCCCGGCGCCACCACCCGGCGATACAGATGCCACGTCGCATGGCCAAGCACCGGCATGGCAACCGCAAGCCCCACGAACAGCGGCAGGCAGCCCAGCAGCAGCACGACCGCGACGATAAAACCCCAAGCCAGCATGGTCAGAGGGTTGGCCATCACCGCCCGAACCGAGGTCTGCACCGCGACCACAGGACTGACGTGCCGGTCCAGCAGCAGCGGGAACGACACCGCGGCAATCGTCAGCACCAGCAGCGCGAACAGGAAGCCCACGGCATTGCCGACCACCAGCAGCTCCCATGCATGCGGCGACGCCTGGATGGTTCCGATGAAGTCGCCCACCGCGAGCGGCGCCTCGCCGCCAATCGTCAGGGCGTAGATCGCCCGCGCGACGCCGAGCCACGCGGCGAAGATGAGGAACAGCGCGCCGCCGAGCGTGGCGACCGAAAGCATGGCCGGGCTGCGCAGCACGTCGAAAGCGTTGAGCCAGGACACCGGCAGGCCGGCTTCCCGCCGCCGGCTGAGTTCATACAGCCCGATCGCCAGCACCGGCCCGACCAGCGCGAATCCGGCGACCAGCGGGAAGGCGAGCGGCAGCAGGTTGTTGCCGACCGCGACCCGCGCCGACACCAGCCCGATGATCGGGTAAAGGATGCATAGGAACACCAACTGCGTGGGGATGGCGAGGAAGTCGCTCCACCCCTGGGCGAGCGCCGCCCGGAGGTCGGGGAAGCCGATCCGCCGCACGACCGGGGCGGGGATCGCAACCCCATGGGCCGTCATGGAAAGGTCTGACATGTGTCCTCCTTTTCGCCCACGATTGAACGCGCAGGAGAGCCGAAAGCGTGGGCCGCTTCGACCGTTGGCCGAACGCTAACACGGCAATTTCTGCAATTGCACGCATAACCCGGCCATGCATTCCATAACCGAAGCGTGTGTTCATGCTTGAACGGGAGGGCAGCGGCGGGTTGCGCGCCGCGCCGCGGCTACTCCGCCGGGGCGAGCCGGACGGGCGCCACCGGCGGCGTGGGGTGCAGGCCCAGGCGCATCGCCAGCGACATCGCGTAGAACACCCCCTTGAACGCCAGCACGGGAACCACGGACGCCCAGCTTCCCCGCAGGTTGCCGGCCAGCAGGCTCACCAGCCCGTCGCGCATGCGCAGCACGTTCTTCGGCGCCATGAACAGATGGCGCAGCGCCGGGGTATTGATGCGGTAGATCAGCCAACTGATGCGGCGCATGGCGTGCGTCACGTCGCGCTCGACCCGCCGCGCGCGGGCACGCCCGGCGGCCGGGCTGTCGAGCCAGGCATCGGCCACGTCGGCGCCGAGGTCTCCCGCCGTCATCGCCAGCAGCACGCCGCTGGAGAACACCGGGTCCACGAAGCCGAAGGCGTCGCCGATCAGCATGTAGCCCTCGCCCCAGGCGGACGTGGAGCGGTACGAGTAGTTGCCGGTGCTGGTCACATCGGACAGCAGCTCGGCCCGGCGCATCCGGGCGCCGACCGTCGGGCTGCCGTCGATGCGGTCCATCAGCAGGTCGTGCGGCGTGCCGCGGCGGCCCTTGAACGCCGATTGGTCGCCCACGAAGCCGACGCTCATCACGCCGTCCGGCAGCGGGATCATCCAGAACCAGCCATCCTCGGCCAGGTGCACGGTGATGTAGCCCTCAAGCTCGCCGCCGCGCCGCTCGACGCCGCGGAAGTGCGCGTAAAGTGCTGCGGTCGTGTTGTGCTTGTTGCTTTCCTTGGTGCGGAGCTTGCCCGCGAGGAACGTGTCGCGCCCGGAAGCGTCCAGCACGAAGCGCGGGGCAAAGCGGCGCGGCCCGCCGTCCGGCCCGGCCGCTGTCACCTGCGCCCGCCCGCCCGGCGGGGCGAACTGCATGGCGGTGACGCGGGTGTTCTCCTCCGCGCGGGCGCCGCGGGACCGGGCGGTGCGGAACAGCAGCGCGTCGAACTCGGCCCGGCGGACCTGCCAGGAATAGGTGTACTGCTTGTCGAGGCCGAGCGCGAAGGCGAAGTGCACGCTCTGCCCGGTGGCATCGGAGATGAACTCGGCGCCGGGCTTGTGCACGCCGATGCTGGCCACCTGCTCGCGCAGGCCGAGCCGGTCGAGCAGGGCGGTGTTGCGCGGCAGCAGCGATTCGCCGATGTGGAACCGCGGATGCGCTGCTTTTTCCAACAGCACGACGTCCCGCCCGCGCTCTGCCAGCAGCGCCGCCGCGGTGGAGCCGGCGGGGCCGCCGCCGATGATGAGCACGTCGCACTCTTGGATCTGGTCCGTCATGCCGGGCCTCCTTTGCGAACACCCTGTCGCGCCGCCGCCGCGCGGGTCAAGTCATTCCGCCATTGATCGAGACGCATTGCCCCGTGATGTAGCCGGCGCGGTCGGAGGCCAAAAAGGCGACGAGGTCCGCCACCTCCTCCGGCCGGCCGGCGCGCTTCACCGGCACGAGGTCCGCGATGCGCTCGGCGCTCATCGCCGCATCGACGGCGGGCGAGGCGATGACGCCGGGCGCCACGGCGTTCACCGTGACCCCGCGGCTCGCGACCTCCCGCGACAGCGACTTCACCGCGCCGATCAGCCCGGCCTTGGCGGCGGCGTAGTTGACCTGGCCCCGGTTGCCCAGCAACGCCGAAACCGACGACACGGCGATGATCCGGCCCCAGCGCGTCGCCATCATCGGCAGCAGCAGCGGACGGACCGCGCCGTAGAACCCGCCCAGCGACACGTCGAGCACGCCGCTCCATTGCGCGGCGCTCATGCCCGCCATCGGCACGTCCGCATGGGTGCCGGCGTTGTGCACCACCACCTGCGGCACGCCGCGGGACAGCACGTCCAGCATGGCCGCCTCGGCTGCGGCGAAGTCCGCAAGGTCGCAGGAGATGGCCTCCGCCGAGCCGCCGCCGACCGCGATCTCGGCTGCCAGCGCCTCGGCGCGGGGCAGGCCGGCATGGGCGTGGATCACGACGTGCAGGCCCTCCGCCGCGAGGCTGCGGCAGATCGCGGCGCCCAACGGGCTGGCGCCGCCGGTGACGAGGGCACGTTTCATGCAGGCAACGCGACCGTGGCGCGTCCGGACAGCAATGGCGTGCCGTCCGCGGCCTGCACCAAGAGCGTATAGATGATGCCGCCCGCCTCCTGCCGCTCCAGCCCAGCGGACACGCGCAGCTCGCCATACGCCGCCACGTCGAGCCGCTCAACCCGCATCACCACGCCGCGCAGCGCCGCGACGTAGCCAGCCCGCTGCACGACCCCGCCCGCAACCAGCGCGCCGTGCAGCGCCGCTGCCTGCAGCGCGTATTCCAGGCCGCAGCACGCCGAGAGCCGCCCGTTCCGCCGCAGCGGGTTCGCCGCGTCCAGGTGCGACCGCGCCCGGCACAGGATGCTGCCCGCATCCCACGCCTCCACCCGGTCAAGCAGCACCATGGCGCCGGCATGTGGAACCAGCGCGGCAATGTCGATGGAGTCCGCGTCGCTCACCCGGCCCCGTTTAGATCAATGTCGAGCCGCCCGTCGAGGTATGGGACCGCATGCCGATCCGACGCCCCAAGCGCCAGGCTTTCCAGCAGCCGCAAGGACTGCGCCACCGCGTTGCCCGCCGCCAGCGCGTGCAGCGCCGGGTTGCGCGGCGTCCATGCGCCCGGTGCCGGCGGGGTTGCGCCGTATCCGACCCGGATCGTCGCCGCGGGCGAACCCACGCCCAACGGCGCCAGCACCAGACCGATGCCGAACGCCGATGCCGTCGGGCGCAGCGCCGCGAGCGGCGCCGGCAGCGGGTGGTCGTAGCAGCACAGCAGCACCGCTTCGCCATCCGCCGAGACCTCCGCCACCGCCTTCAGCAGCGCCGCCGCCCAGGTCCAATCGTGCGCGCCCAAACACGTCGCCGGCTGCTGCCCCGCGGTCGCAATCGACCAATACCCGGCGGCGGCGTTGTGCACCGAGTTGTGGAACGCGGTCGGCGACACCACGCGCTCACCGTCCTGCGCCGTGGCCAGCGCCTCCAGGATGCCGCCGACCACCACGCCGTCGCCGTTGCTGCTGCCGAACACGCTGCGCAGGCTGCCGGGCGGCAGCCCCGACGATGCTTCAGCTTCCTGGGCGGCCTCATGCGCGACGGCCAGCGCCAGGCGCACCACCAGGCCGGTGCGACGCCGTTCGGTGGGCGCCAGGATCGCCGGCACGGGCGGCGGCGAGGGACGCGGCTCATAGGGCTTGGCACCGGCCAGGACGGGTTGGCTCGCGGCCCACCCCTCCAGCCCCGGCCCCCAGACCGACACGCCGACGATGCCGGCAAGGAGGCCGCGCGCCACCCTGGTCAATGCAGCAGGCCGAGGACCAAGCTGCAATTGGCCCCCCCGAAGCCGAAGGAGTTGCTGACCACGGTCCGCACCGGGCGGTCGAGGGTGCGGGTCACGACATGCGCGCGGAACGCCGGGTCAGGCGCGTCGATGCCGAGGCATCCAGCGACGAAGCCGCCCGCCATGCACTCTCCGGCCATCACCGCCTCCAGGGCGCCGCACGCGCCCAACGTATGGCCGGTCCAGCCCTTGGTGGAGCTGCACGGCACGCCGTCGTCGAACACGCTGGCCACCGCCAGGTCCTCCGCCGCGTCGTTCGCCCGGGTGCCGGTGCCGTGCAGGCTGATCCAGTCCACGTCCCGCGCCGCCAGCCCGGCGCGGCGCAGCGCCTGCCGCATCGCGCCGGCCGCGCCGGCGCCCTCCGGGTGCGGATGCGACATGTGGTAGCCGTCGCTGCTGGCGCCGGCCCCAAGCAGCGCCAGGCGGGGCGCCGTGCGTCCGTCCCGCCGCCGGACGTCGGCGCGTTCCAGCAGCGCGAAGCCCGCCGCCTCGCCGATCGAGATGCCGCTGCGGTCGGCGGCGCATGGGCGGCAAGGAGTGGGGGACAGCAGCTCCAGCGCCGCAAAGCCGTGCAGCGTCAGGCGGCACAGGCTGTCCGCGCCGCCCACCACGGCCGCGTCGCACACGCCGGTGCGGATAAGCTGCTCCGCGTCCATGAAGCAGCGCGCGCTGGACGCGCAGGCGTTGGACACCACCAAGGCCGGGCCGCGCAGCCCGAGCGCCGTGCGGACGTAGCTGCCGAGCGAGAACAGGTCCTGGGTATGCTCGTAGTCGAACCCGGACGGCAGGAGGCCGTCGCCGTCGCGGCGGCGATAGGCGTCCTCCGCCGCGGTGACGCCGCTGGTGCTGGTGCCGAGCACGACGGCGATGCGGTCGGCGCCGTGCTCGGCCCGGGCCTCCGCGACGGCATCGGCGAACCCGTCCGTGCGCAGCGCCATGTCGGCCAGGCGGTTGTTGCGGCAGTCGAAGCCGGCCATCGCGGGCGGCAGCGCGTGCGCCTCTACCCCCGGCACGCGGCCGATCCAGCCGCCGACGCCCGGGTCGAAATCGTTGGGCACGAGGCCGCCGGTCCTGCTGAGCAAAGCGTCGCGATGCGCTGACACGCCTCGCCCGGCGGCGCTCACGGCGGTGCAGGCGGTCAGGACCAGAGGCCCAGTCATCGTGACTCTGTCATCGTGGAAGGCCCTCAGTAGGCGACTGGCCCGCGAACAGGAAAGAGAACGCCATCGCCAGCAGCGCCCCGGTGGCAACCGTCACCCCAATGTCGCGCAGAAGCGGGGTCTGGCAAGCCGCCAGCAGGCCGAACGTCAAGAGGGTCATGCCGTTGCACGTCACCAGGGTGCGGAGCGTCCGCGCGCGTTCCTCCACATCGAGGGGGCGGCGCGCGAAGAACAGCGCGTAGTCCAGGCCGACCCCGGCCACCAGTTGCAGCGCCACCAGATGAATGAGCGACAGCCGCACCCCCACGGCGGTCAGCCCGGCCACCGTCACCAGCAGCGCCGCGCCCACCGCGCCCAGCACCCGCAGCACCCGCACGGGATCGCGCAAGCCCGCCGCGAGCACTGCCAGCACCGCCAGCCCGCTCCAGCCCAGCCAGCGCCAGGCCTGCGCCGTGTAGCCGGACAGGATGCCGCCCAGCTCCGCCCGCATGTCGACGTAAACAGCGCCGCCCTGTCCCTGGAGCGCCGCGGCCAGGCGCGCGGGGTCGCGCATGCCCTGCAGGACGACCGGGCCTTGCCAAACGCCGTCCCGCGGGAACAGCAGCGGGTCCAGCCGGGCCGCGAGGGGGCTGCCGGCCAGGTCCTCCAGCCGCAGCGGGGCCAGGCCGCGCGACGCGGCGACCGCGTCGAGGAAGGGCTGGAACGCGCCGGGGCGGAACGGCAGGCCGTCGCGCGCCTGCTCCAGCCTTGCCGTCAGCGTGCCGGGGTCCGGCAGGGCGGCGATGCGGGCGGCCTGCGCGGCGGCGCTGGGCAGCAGGCGGGCGGCATACTCCGCGCCGCCGATCACGCCCTCGTCCCGCAGGCGGTCGAGCAGGGGGGCCAGCGCCTCCTGCGCCAGCAGGACCGCTTCCGGGTCCCGTCCGCGCAGGATCAGGAACTGCCCGACATCGGGTGCGCCGAGCGCCGCGCGCAGCTCCGCGTCGAGCGCCCGGGACGCGGCCGGCACCGGGCTGAGGTTGGCAAGGTCGCCCTCCCACGCCGGGCCGCCCACCGCCAGCAGCCAGCCGGCGGCGGCGAGCACGGGGAGGAGGCCAAGCAGCCGTCCCCGCCGCAGCCGCTCGACCCGCAGCAGCCAGGCCGAGTTGCCGGCGGCGACGGGCGCCAGGTTGGCGGCGACGATCAGCCGGGGCAGCAGCCACCACGTCGAGACCGCCGCCGTCGCCAGCCCGGCCGCGGCGAACACCCCGAGCTGCGCCAGGCCCGGAAACCCCGACAGCACCATGGCCGAAAGGCCCAGCACCGCCGTCACCACCGCCAGGACGAAGGCTTTCCCGATGCGGGCGCGGGTCGCCTCAGCCGGCTCGCCCCGCTTGCGGTGGCCGATCATCAGCACGGGGTAGTCCACCGACACGCCCAGCATGGTGGCGCCGAACCCCAGCGCCACCCCGTGCACCGCGCCGTAGGCCGCCTGCACCGCCACGGCGGCTACGGCGACGCTGAGCACCACAGGGGCCGCAATGGCCGCGATCACCAGCGGCGAACGGAACCGCCACCACAGCAGCAGGACGACCAGCACCGTGGACACGGTGGCGATGCGGTGCACGTCGCCCTTGATCGCCCGGGCCGCGTCCCGCGCGAACACCGCGGGTCCGGCGGTCAGCAAACGGGCCGGGCCGGGATTTGCGGCGCGAAACGCGGCCTCGATGGCGGCGGTCGCGGCTTCCTGCGCTGGCACGTCCATGCCGCCGGCCCGGGTGCGCGCCAGCAGCAGCGCGCGGTTCCCGTCGGGCGCGAACCAGGCGCCGTCAATGGTGCGGACCTGGCTGCTGCCGATCCAGGTGCGTAGCAGCGCCAGGAACGCGCCCGGCGGATCGGCCAGGCCGAACTGGGTGGCGAGCGGCGCGGTGGAAGACCGAAGCTGGCGCAGCAGCCCCTCCAGCCCGCGGCGCAGCGAGGGCGTGTCAAAGTCCGCCGGCGCCAGCAGGTACCGCAGGGCGAACAGGTCGGCCTGATCCGTGTCGGCGAGCGCCGCCTGGCCGCCGGCCACGACGCTGAACAGTCCGGAGTCCCGCAGGCCCGCGGCCAGGGCGGTGCTGATGCGGGCAAGATCGGCCGTGGACGCGCCTTCGATCCCCAGCAGGATCAGGCCGGTGGCGGAACCGGCCCGCGCCTCCTGCATCACCAGCCGCGCCGCCTCCGTCCCGCCCTGCGGCAGGAAGTCCGCCATGTCGGTGCGGACGGTGATGGCGCTGAGCGCCGCCGCGAGCAGCAGCCCGGCCGCCAGCAGCGCGCCGAGCACCGGGACGGCGCGGCGCATCAGGACGGCCTGATCGCCATCTGCTGCTCGTCGCCGTTCGCCTGCACCAGCCGCACCGCCGACACCTCCGCACCCCGGCCCGACACCTCCGCCTGCCGCAGCAAGCGGGCGGCGCGCGGGTCGAGCGGCACGAGGCCAAGGGTCCAATTGTCCATGCTGCCCGTGGCCGTCACGGCGAAGGCCCGGCGCAGCGCGGGGAGATCCCCCGCCAGCGGGCCGCGAATTGCGTCTACCAGCGTGCGCAGCTCCGGCACGGCGCCGAGGTCCAGCACCCGCGGCGCCTCGTTGCCCGCGGTCAGCACGAGCCGACCGCCATCGACCACCAGGCTCTCAGGCTGCGGCCAGTCGGTCGTCTTGGACAGGTAGCCCGGGCGGCGGTACAGCAGGTGCCCGGTGCTGAGCAGCGGCTGGTCCAGCGCCGCGAAATGCCGGGTTTCCTGGAAGGCGGCGCGGCGCTCCGGCACCGCGGCCAGGCCCGCCATCAGCGCCGGGAGGTCGAGGCCGTCAGCCGCCCCATTCTTAACGCCCTGATCCAACCCCCAAACCCGGCGCGGCGCGAGCAGCGCCAGCAAGCCCGCCATGCTCCGACGCAACAGGCTTCGGCGCGGCAGAAGTCGAGGGTGCATCGGGCGGTTCCCAGAACGGGTAGAAGTTGAACCAATTGAACGGATGCGCCCGGCACGCGCGCTCCAGCGCCGCCGCATAACGGGCGACATGGGCTTGGAGGTCCGCCGCCCGGCTGGCCCGGCGCAGCACGATCCGGTCAGCGAACGGCTCGAACCGCACGGCATAGCGCCGCGGACCCGTCCGGACGCCATAAAACAGCACCACCGGCGCGGCCAGGGTGGAGGCGAGCACGAACGGCCCCGCCGGGAACGCCGCCAGGCTGCCGAGGAACGGTGCCAGGACCCGGCGCTGCCCGGACGGCGAGCGGTCCGCCAGGATGCCGACGATCTCGCCGCGCGCCACGCACTCATGGGCGCGGATCATGCTGGCGGGGTCGCCGATTTCCAGGACGCTGCGGCGCAGGTCCGGGGCCAGCCGGTCCAGCAGCGCGGTGAGCGCGCCCGCGTTGCGGCGGAACATCAACGCCCAGACCGGCACCGGGCAAGGCCCCGCGACGGCGCGCAGCACCTCGAAGCTGCCGAGATGCGCGCCGAGCAGGATGCAGCCCTGCCCGCTGGCGACAAGGGCGGCCAGGTGCTCCAGCCCTTCCGTGTCGATACGGAACCCGCGGGGCCGGCCGGCAAGGAGGAACACGCGCTCCAGCACCGCGCAGGCGAAGGTGTGGAAATGCCGCGCCACGTCGCGCAGATCGGTCGGACGGCCAAGCGCCCGGCGCAGGTAGTTGCGCGACGCCGCCCGGGCACGCCCGGAGGTCAGGAGGAACCATGCGGTGATCGGCAGCAGCAGCACCCGGCCCAGCGGCCACCCGGCGCGCAGCGTGCACCACAACGCCGCGCGCAGCAGGGTCCCGCTGCCTCGCTCCTGCTGCGCGGCCCAAGCGGCAGCCGGAGTCACGATGGATCACCCAACGTAACCGAGCCGTGCAGCACCGGCTGTCCTTCAACCGTGCAGGCGAACGCGATCCGGCCGCCCCCAGGACTGTCGGATAGGTGGTCGCAGGACACGAGCACGTCCTGCCCGGACTGCACCGGCCGGGTGAACCTGACCGACGGCATCCCGGCCACTTTGCGGCCCGGCCGCTGCGCCAGGATCAGCGCGAAGGCCGCGTCCAGCAGGACCACGCCGGGCACCACCGGACGCCCCGGGAAGTGGCCCGGCAGGCTCGGATGGTCGTCCGCGATGCGGAACCCGCCGATCCGGTGCATCATGGGGGCCGCATCAGGCGGGCGCGTCGTGCCGGGCCAGCAGCGCCAGCAGCGCCCCCTGCGGCAGCTTGCCGAGCTCGTTCCGCGGCAGCGCGTCCACGCACACCACCCGGCGCGGCAGGAACAGCGGGTCGACCCGGCCGCGCAGCTCCGCCAGGATGCTGTCCGGGCTGCGCCGGGGCGCCACCACGACGGCCATGAGCCGGGCGGTGGCGCGCTGCTCCAGGTCGCCCGGCACGACGAACACCCCGTCCGCCACCCCGTCCAGCCCGAGGAGGATGCGGTTCAGCCCGGACAGCGAGGCCCGGCGTCCGCCCAGCTTCACCAGGTCGGTCCGGCGTCCCAGCAGCCGGAACCGCCGCGCGTCCAAGGTTTCGATGTGGTCGGCGAGCGCGGCCGGTTCGGCCCAGGGCGCCGAAACCGTCGTTGCGTCCACGTCCTGCTCCACCGAAACGCCGGGGTAGGCGGTCCAGGCGTCGCCGTCCAGGGTGCGGCGGCTGGCGACGGAGCCGACCTCGGTCGCGCCGAAGATTTCCAGCATCGGCGCCTGCCAACGCCGCTCCGCCTCTGCGGCGAGGCTGTTGTCCAGCGGCGCGGTGGCGGAGATCGCGGCCTGCAGCGGCGGCAGGCCGGTGCCGGCGTGCAGCAGGGCGCGGATTTGCAGCGGCGTCGTGACCAGGACCCGCGGGGCCGGCACGGCGGACAGGGCGGCGTGCACGTCGCCGGGAAAGAACGCCGGGCCGCACCAGCTTGCGGCGGGGGCGTGCAGCGGCAGCAGCACCGTCAGCTCGAAACCATACATGTGCTGCGGCGGCACGGTGCCGACGATGGCGCTCGGGTGGGCCGCGTCGAGCGCGAACTGGGCGGCGGCGGCCCGGCTGCGGTGCACCAGCGCGCCCCACGGCTTGTCATGCGGGACCGGCTCGCCGGTGCTGCCGGAGGTGAACACGACTGCGGCGAGCTGGCGTGCAGGGATGAACGGGACCGGCGGCGCGGCGGCAGGAGTTTCGCCACTAGGGCGCACGAGGTAGGCGGGCAGCGGGGTGGCAGGGACCTCGGCAGCGGCGTAGGCGCCGGGAAACCGCACCGCGAGCGCCGCCAGCCCGGCCTCCGACCGATCCCCCGTCAGCAGGCAAGGCTGGCGGCGGAGCAGCGCTGCGGCGAAGGCGACGGCAAAGGCGTAGCGGTCCTGGCACAGATTGACCATGTGCCCGGCGTCCGGCAGCGTTTCCGCCAAGCTCAGCGCGTCATGCAGGAAGGCGGCGGCGGTCACTGGCAGGCCATGGCGGTAGAACAGGATCGCGCCCGGCGCCCGGTCGGTCAACGGCTGGAGGTCAGGCCCTGATGCGGATGCCGTCACGCGGGCCACGCCTACCGGGTCCGGTGCGCCTCGATGTGGCCGGTCAGGCTGCGGAGCGAGGCGAAGATCTGATGGTTGCGCTCGTCGTCCGACCGCAGCTCGAAGCCATACGCGCGGGTGATGGCGAGGGCCAGTTCCAGCGCGTCGATGGAGTCCAGGCCCAGGCCCTCCCCGAACAGCCGCATGTCCGGGTCGATGCTGTCCGCCGCGGTCTCAAGCTGCAGCGTGTGGACCAGCAGCTCGGCCACGGCGCGCTCGGGTGCGGTCTGGCCTTGGGTGTTCAGCACGGGATCGGTCTTGAGTTCGCTCACGTTCGCTCCTGTATCGATCATAGCCGTGTCGCCGCTTGCCGCAACATCCTGGCGTGCCAGGGTGAAGTAAAGGATTAACGGAAGAAGCGTCAGTCCAGCGTGGCGGTGGGCCGCTGCCGCCCCATGCCCCGGAGCCGCATGCGTTCGTTCAGGCGTTCTTGGGCCACCGATTGGTAGAATTTGTCATAGAACGCCGGGAACGCCGGGTCCTCGGCATAGGGCGGGCGCTCCTGCCACCAGCCGAGCGGCCGGCGGTCGGCCTCCGCGTCCTGGTAGGCCGCGGCGAACGCCGCCGCGTTCTGACGGAGGTTCAACTCCGCCGGGTCGCCGAAGATCGAGTCGAACCATTCCTGGTAGGGGCCGAACGGCGGGGCGTCGTAGAAGATCAGCTTGAGGTCGGTGTCGTACACCTCGTTCGGCCGCTGCGGCCCGCGCGATTCGGCCAGGGCGCCCGGCCCGGCCGGCAGGCGGCCGTATTCCATCAGCGAACGGCGGGCGGCCGGGTCGCGGTAGGCTTCCGCCAAATCCAGCAAGTGCCGGTCGTTGGTGCGGCGCATCAGGTTGACGAACTCGTTCTTCGGCGTGGGAAAGTCGAACACCGAGACCAGGAACGGGCGGTGGATGCGCCACGGCGCCCAAAGCCCGGCGGCGGCGAGCGCGTTGTGCGCCAGGTGGATGCAGTTGTCGGTGAACACGCTCCATTCGAACTGCTGCGCCCCGCTGCGGTATGGCGCGTTCTGCCCGTTGAGGAACGCCACCATCGCCGCCATCTGCGCCCGGCTGACCGGCACGCGGGCGCAGTACCGGCCGCGCCCGAGGCTGATGGCGTAGTCGGTGGCGACCGAAACCTCGTACTTCGTGTCCTCCGGCGTCCAGCCAGGCGGCAGGGCGGCGAACACCCAGGGATGGAAGACGACGCCGTCGTAGATGCCGAGGCGCTTCGCCTCCCCTTGCACCCGGGCGTATGTGTTGCGCGTCACCGGCGCGTTTGGCGGCAGGTTGCCGTGGAAGAAGAACTCGCGGCCCGGCGTCGCCACCCACTTCGCGTTCAGGAAATGCGCATTCATGCTCAGGCCCACGCCGTCCGGCGGACGGCCTTCCACCCCGTCGCAGACCTCCAGCACCGGGTAGGGAAGGCCGGCGGCCCGGCAGGCGCCGTTGAGGTAGAAGACCGCATGCCCGCCGATCTCCCCCCGGATGTCCGCGCCGAAGCCGGGCTTCTTCTTGATCTGCGACAGCGCGCAGTACTCGGCGTAGTAGGGGTGCCGGCCGGCATAGGCGGCCTCGTCCCCGGCCGCGCCGGGGATGTTGAAATTGGCGACGCTGCACCCGGTGAGCCAAAGGGCGGCCAGCAGGGATGCCAAGCGTTGTGCAGCCATGGCGCGTGCTGTATCGCGCGGTCCCGCCCGGTGTCCACCCGCGGACCTGGCCGGGCAGATGCCTCTTTGTTGGGCAACAGCGAGTCGTCCGCCGAAACGGGTGCAAGAAGATGCAGCCTCCCATTTGGTATGAGCTTTGCTTGAGGGACACAGGCGGGCTATTTCACGCCGGCTTCATGCCCATTTAACCACCTGGGCCGTGGCTGCGGACCCCGCGCTGCCCGGGGTGCCGTATGCCTGCGCTGGAGGAGACTGCTTGATGCCCATGAACTCGCTGCTTGACCCGGCGCCCTTCGCGCTCAGCCTCCATGGCTTGCGCGTGCTGCTGGTGGGCGGGGACCTGGCGGCGGCCGATTTCCTGCTGCGCCACGGCGCGTTGCTGCACGTCGTCAACCCGGCACCCGATGCGGGCACGCAGGCTTTGGCGGCGGAGGGCCGGCTGCGGCTGGACCGCCGAATGTTCGACCCGGCCGATCTCGACGGCGTGCGGCTGTGCGTCGCGGCGCCCGGGCCGGCCCATGCCGCGGCGGCGGCGCGGGGCATCATGGTGGGCGCGCTGCCCGCGGCGCAGCGCCGGACCGGGCGGGCCGTCCTGGTCGGCGCCGGGCCGGGCGACGCGGGCCTGCTGACGGTGCGCGCCGTCGAGGCGATCCGGGATGCCGACGTGGTGATGTACGACAAGCTGATCGGTCCCGAGGTGCTGGCGCTGATCCGGCCCGGCGCGCGGCGGATCGACGTCGGCAAGCGCTGCGGCCGGCACGCCATGGCGCAGTCGGCCATCAACGCCCTGATCGTCCGCCATGCCCAGGCCGGCCGCCACATCGTGCGCTTGAAAGGCGGCGACCCCTTCGTGTTCGGACGCGGCGGTGAGGAGCTGGAAAGCCTGCGCGACGCCGGCGTGCCGACCGAGGTCGTGCCCGGCATCACCGCGGCGCTGGCGGCCGCGGCCCGGCTCGGCATCCCGCTGACCCACCGCGGCACCTCGCGCAGCCTGCATCTGATCACGGCGCACGGCAGCGACGACCGGCTGCCTGAGCATGACTGGACGGCGCTGGCCCGCGCCGGCGGCACGCTGGCGGTGTACATGGGCGTCCGCACCCTGCCGCTGCTCGCGGCGCGGCTGCTGGCCGCCGGCATGGCGCCCGACACGCCGGCCATCGCGGTGGAAAACGCGACCCTTGCCGGCGAGCGCCGGATGCCCGGCACGCTCGCCGGCATCGCCGACGCCGTTGCAGCCGCCGGGCTGGACGGGCCGACCCTGGTGCTGATCGGCGCGGTCGTGGCCATGGCGGATGTCGCGGCAGCGGCGGTCGAGGACGGCCTTGCGGCCTGACCCGGCGGCCACGCCCGAGGAGCACCGCTTCGCCACCTACGTCCGCACCCTGGGCCGCGGTCCCGGGCGGTCGCGCGCCCTGACGCGAGAGGAAGCGTGCGATGCCCTGTCCATGGTGTTGGGCGGCGAGGCCGACCCGCACCAGGTCGGCGCGTTCCTGATGCTGCTGCGCTACCGGGGCGAGGACCCGGCGGAGATGGCCGGGCTGGTCGATGCCGCCCGGGCGCACATGGGGGCGGGCGCGGCCGCGGTGGACCTGGATTGGCCGTCGTACGGCGCCGGGCGGACGCGGGACGCGCCCTGGTTCCTGCTGGCCGCCTTGGCGCTGGCCCGTGCCGGGCACCGGGTGCTGATGCACGGCAGCAACGAGTTTTCCCGCGGCACGACGGTTCCGGAAGGCTTGCAGGCGCTCGGCCTGCGCCCGGCCCGCGGCCGCGCGGAGGCCGCGGCGCAGCTTGGCGAGACGGGGTTCGCCTACCTGCCGCTTGAGGCGTTCAGCCCGGAACTCAAGGCGTTGCTGGACTTGCGGCGTTTGCTCGGCCTGCGCTCCCCGCTCAACACGGCGGCCCGCCTGCTCAACCCGTTCGACGCCCGGGTCGGCGTGGACGGGGTGTTCCATCCCGCCTACATCGCGCTGCATCTGGCGACCGCGGACCTGCTGGGCCGGCGGCGCCTCGTGGTCGTCAAGGGCGGCGGCGGGGAGGCCGAGCGCACCCCGGCCAAGGCCGTGGCCGCGCATTGGTTCGACCGCGCGCAGGGCCAGGGCGAGGCCGTCCTGCCGCCGCTGCCCGATGTCGGCGGCGACACTGATTTTGCCGCCGTTTGGCGCGGCGCGGATGGCTTGGGCGCCGCCACCGCCGTTGCCACGGTGGCGCTGGGGCTGATCGCCCTGGGCATGGCGCCCGAACAGGCCGACGAGCAGGCCCGCGAAGTTTGGCGCAACCGTCACGGCTGACTGGCTTTGTCCCGGCATCCGGGGCATGGTTGGCAGCGGAGGCGGCACGCATGGCTGAGCAGGACAGGATGGAAACGGCATTGCTGGCGGCGGTCGCCAACAGCACGGAACCCATGGTGCTCAGCGACGCCCGGGTGCCGGACCTGCCGATGGTCGCCGTGAACGCCGCGTTCGAGGCCCTGTCTGGCTATTCCCGAGTCGAGATCGTCGGCCGCAACTGCCGCTTCCTGCAAGGCGCCAGCACCGACCCGGCCACCCGTGCGCGCATCGGCCGTTGCCTCCGGGCGGGCGAGGGCTGCATCGAGTGGATCGTGAACCACCGCAAGAACGGTTCGGCGTTCTGGAACCTGCTGTTCATCTCGCCCGTGTTCGGGGCCGACGGCGACCTGCGCTACTTCCTCGGCAACCAGCTCGACATCACCGGGGGCCTTCCGGACTGGCTGGGCGAGGTCACGTTCGGCCGGGCGCACATGTCGCCGACCGTCCAGGCGGAGTTCAATATCCTGCTGCAAGACATCCTGGGCAGCACCGACCGCATGCTCACGGATGCGGGTTCCGCCCTGCAACGCATCATCGGCTCAGCGCGCCGCCTGGCGGAACTGACGACCGAACTTGAGCCGGGGGCGAGGCCGCTGCCGCTGGGTTCGCCGCTGCTGCCGCCTAGGGTCGCCGTTCCAGCACGAAATGGACGGGCCGGTCCGGCTGTGTCGTGACGAAGCCGCGTGGCATCACCGCCCCGCGCCCGGCAAAGCTGATCCGGAAACGCCGCAGCAGCCGCGCCAGCACCAGCACCGCCTCCGTCAGCGCGAACTGCGCGCCAACGCAGATGCGCGGGCCGGCGCCGAACGGCATGTAGCTGTAGCGGTCCGGCGGCGGGGCGCCCGGCATGAAGCGGTCGGCGTCGAAGCGGTCCGGGTCGTCCCACAGCTTGCGGTGCCGGTGCAGCACCCAAGGCGAGACGCTGACCACCGTGCCCGCCGCGACCCGGCGTCCGGCGATCACGTCCGGCCCCAGCGCCTCCCGCACGATCAGGAACGCCGGCGGGTACAGCCGCAGCGCCTCGTCCACATGGGCGCGGACCGCGGGCAGCGCGCGCAGCGCGTCGGCGGCGCCGTCCTCCGACAGGTCGGCGGCGGCGGCCTCGGCGGCCAGGCGCTCCTGCTGGTCCGGCAGGCGGGCGGCGACGTAGCAGGCCCAGAACAGCGTGACGGCGGTGGTCTCGTGCCCGGCCAGGATCATCGTCGCCACCTCGTCCCGCAACTGCGCGCGGCCGAAGCCGGCGCCCGTCGCCGGGTCGCGGGCGGCGGACAGCATGTCCAGCAGGTCGCGCGGCCCGCCCTCCGGGGCCGCCTGCTCGGCGCGGGCGTCGATCAGCCGGTCGATGAAGCGCAGCCACTGCGCCCGGAACGCGCCGCGGCCAAGGTCGAGCGGGGAGGGGATGGAGATCGGCAGCAGCAGGTCGAGCGCGCCGGGCTGGGCGAAGCGCCGGGCGTATTCCATGATTAGCGCCCGCAGCTCGGCGCCGAACCCGGCCATCTCCAGCGAGAACATCGATTGCCCGGCGATGTGCAGCGCCAGATGCTGCAGATGCGGCATCAGCACGACCGGCTGGCCGGTCAGGCGGTCCAGCTCGGCCTCGCTGTGCCGGGACGCCGCGACGACGTGGCGGGACAGCACGGGCATGGTGCGCGGCGACATGGCGGGCGCGATGGTGCGGCGCTGATGCCGCCAGGCCGCGCCCTCCGCCAGGAACAGGCCGCGTCCCAGCAGCGGCTGCAGGACGCGCTGGGCGCCGATGTTGCGGCCGTAGTTCTCGTGGTTCGCGACCAGCACGTGCCGAATCGCGTCGGGCGAGTTCAGCATCAGTTGCTCGCGGCCCAGGAAGCGCCCGCCGAGCACATCCTGTTCGTAGGCAGGGAGGCCCCACAGTTCCAGCGGGTTGCGCCGCAGCACGAGGAACGCCTCGACCTGCGAGCGCTCCCGCGTCGGCATGGGCGGGCGAGGCAGGATGGCGGTGGTCACGGTGGCGGGGCGGGGCGCGTCGAGCATGGCCCTGATATGGGACGCCTCGCCCATCGGACCAGCACTGGAGGACGAGCATCGGGACTTGTTCGTCTTGCATTGACGGGAACGCAATGAAGCCGGATGGTCGGGCAACTGCGGAGTGAGCGATGCTTGACGGACCCAACACCCTGGCCCGCGCCGACCTGCGCCGGATCGGCGCGCATCCCGGCCATTGGTATCCCCTGGCGTGGTCGCGCGAGGTGAAGCCGGGCCGGGCGCTCGGCGTCCGCTTCGCCGGCGAGCCGATCGTGCTGGTGCGGCAGGAGGACGGCGGCGTATTCGCGCTGGAGGACCGCTGCGCCCACCGCCAGGTGCCGCTGCACAAGGGGGTCGTGGACGGCGAGGCGATCCGCTGCTGCTACCACGGCTGGGCCTATGACCGGACCGGGCGCTGCACCGACGTGCCCTACCTCGGCAAGGGCCGCCTGCCGAACGGCGTGCGCGCCTACCCGTGCCGGGAGGCGGAGGGCCTGGTCTTCGTGTTTCCGGGCGACGCCTGCCTGGCCGAGGCGCGTCCGCTGCCCGCCCTCGGCTCCGTCGCCGACCCCGCCTACAAGACCCGGCGCTTCGGCAAGCCCATCGGCTGCCACTACACGTTCATGCACGAGAACCTGATGGACATGAACCATCAGTTCCTGCACCGCGCGCAGATGGGCCAGATCCGCCCGCGCTTCCTCGGACGCCGGATGGGCGAGGGCTGGCTGGAGATCGACTACACCTTCGCCCGCTCCGGCGGCGGGCAGTCGCTGGGCGAGCGCGTGATCTTCGGCAGCAAGCGGGTCGGCGGCTGGGAGAACAACCGGGACAAGATGACGATCCGGACCGAATATCCTTATCAGACGCTGAAGATCTGGGCCGGGGACGACATCCCGGTGATGGATCTGTGGATCGTCTACGTGCCGCTCGACGCCGAGCAGCGCACCAACCGCACCTTCGGCCTGTTGTCGGTGCGCCGCCCGCGCATCCCCGGCCTGATCGAGGCGGCCTGGCCGTTCCTCGTGTTTTTCACCGAGCGCATCTTCGCCGAGGACCGCGCCATCGTGGAGATGGAGCAGGCCGCGCATGACCGGCAGGGCTGCGATCTGAACCAGGAGGTGTTCCCGGCAATCCAGGACCTGCGCGGGCTGCTGGCGGCGTGCGGGGCGGCGCCGGCGAATTGATGAGATCTGACGCTTGGCGCCCCTCATGGTCGGCAACGCCAACTCGGGAGGATTGGAATGGACGTGCGTTCGCTTGACGAGGTTCGGGACAACATCGACCGCCTTGACCGCGCCATCATCGCCCTCATGGCTGAGCGCGGCCAGTTCGTGGAACAGGCAGCCCGGTTCAAGACCTCGCGTTCTGATGTCGAGGCTCCCAAGCGTGTGGCGCAGGTCATCGCCAAGGTGCGTGGCCTGGCGGTCGAAGCGGGACTGGAGCCGCAAGTCGCCGAGGCCGCCTACCGCGCCATGATCGCGGCCTTCATTGAGGTCGAGCACTCCGCATTGGAGCGGGGTGCCCGTCCCTAGCGATACCCCGCCGCCTGCAGCTCGAACAGCTCGGCATACCGCCCACGCTCCGCCAGCAACGCCTCATGCGTGCCGGACGCCTCGATCTCGCCGCCGGCCATCACCAGGATGCGGTCGGCCATCCGCACGCTGCTGAAACGGTGGGAGATCAGCACCGCCGTCCGCCCGGCGCTGAGTTCCTTGAAGCGCTGGAACACCTCGAACTCGGACCGGGCGTCGAGCGCCGCGGTCGGCTCGTCGAGGATCAGCAGGGGGGCGTCGCGCATGTAGGCGCGGGCGATGGCGATCTTCTGCCATTCGCCGCCCGACAGCTCGATGCCGCTGCGGAAGCGGCGTCCGATCATCTGCTCGTATTGCCGGGGCAGGCGGCGGATCACGTCGTCAGCCAGGCCGCGGCGGGCGGCGGCCTCGACCCGGCGGCGGTCATCGCGCGCCTCGATGCGTCCGACCGCGATGTTGTCGGCGGCGGTCATGTAGTAGCGCACGAAGTCCTGGAAGATCACGCCCATGCTGCCCCGCAGCGCGTCCAGGTCGTACTCCCGGATGTCGTGCCCATCCAGCAGGATGCGGCCCTCGTCGGGGTCGTAGAGCCGGGCCAGCAGTTTCACGAGCGTGGTCTTGCCCGCGCCGTTCTCGCCGACCAGGGCCAGGGTTTCTCCGGGGTACAGCGTGAAATTGAGGTTGCGGACGGCCCAGCGCTCGGCGCCGGGGTAGCGGAAGCCGACCCCCTCGAACACGAAGCCGGCGCTGATCCTGGCCGGGAAGGGGCGTGGCTCCGCCGGCGAGTGGATCTCCGGCTCCACCTCGAAGAAGGAGAACAGGTCATCGAGGTAAAGCGCCTGGCTGGCCAGGTTGGAGAACCCGGCGAGCAGGCCCTCCAGCAGCCCGCGCAGCCGCAGGAAGGAGCCGGCCAGGAAGGTGAGGTCGCCGATGCTGAACCCGCCGCTCAGCGTCCGCCATGCCAGGTAGGCGTAGGCGATGGAATACCCGGCCGTGCCAAGCGCCGCGAGCGCCCCGCCCCAAACGGCCCGGCGCACCGCCAGACGCCGGTTCTCCGCCTGCATGGCCAGCGACAATTCCCGGTAGCGTTCGATCAGGAAATCGTTGAGGCCGAAAATCTTGACCTCCTTCGCCGTCTCCATGCTGGCGCCGGTCTGCCGGACATAGTCGAGTTCCCGCCGCTCCGTCGTGCGGGCGAAGCTCAGCGCGTAGCTTTGCGCGTTGAAGTGCGCCTCCCCCAGGAAGGCGGGGATCAGCGCCAGCAGCAGCAGCGCGATCAGCCACGGCGCATAGGCCGCAAGCCCGGCGGCGAAGCTCGCCACCGTCACCAAGTCCTGCGCCTGGCCGAACATCTGGCTGATCAGCGTCGTGCGCCCCGCGGTCTGCCGCCGGGCGCGGTCCAGCTTGTCCTGCAGCTCGCTGTCCTCGAAGTCCTCCAAGTCGAGCGTCGCCGCGTGCTGCATCAGCCGGATGCTGGACTCGTTGGTGAACCGCTCCGCCAGCAGCGCGTCCACCAGCGACACCACCCGGCCCAGCACGTCCGTCAGCACCGCCAGTCCCAGCTCCGCCAGGATCAGCCACGCGAGCCGCAGCAGCAGGCCGCTCGCGACCCAGGCGCCGGCATCGCCCGGGTGGCCCGGCCGCTGCGACAAATGCAGCACCTCGTCGATGATCAGCTTGCCCAGGAACAGCACCGCCACCGGCAGCAGCGCCCGCACCAGCCGCAGCGCCAGCGTCGCCGCGGTGAGCGCGGGGCTGGTGCGCCAGATCAGAGCGAGGAACGGCGGCAGGGTCCGCAAGGCGCCCAAGCGTGCCCGCAGCGAGGGGCGGGGAGGATCAATCGGTGACATGGGGGCTTGTTCCTGCATCGCGCTGTCTTGGCAAGCCCGCGATGGATCGCTAGGTGCCGGTTCGGTTTAAAGAGCGCGCGACGAAGGATCCCCTGCCATGCCCCGCATCTTGCCCGACCGTCCCTTCGGGCGCGCTGAAACCCGCGTCGTCCTGCTGGAAGGCATCAGCGCCAGCGCCGTTGAGCTGTTCGCCGCCGCCGGCTACACCGACGTGCAGCGCCATGCCAAAGCGCTGGAGGGCGCGGCCCTGGCCGAGGCCGTGCAAGGCGCGCACATCATCGGCATCCGCAGCCGCTCGCAGCTTTCAAGCGCCGTGCTCGCGGGCGCCGGGCCGCTGATGGCGGTGGGCTGCTTCTGCATCGGCACCGACCAGGTGGACCTGCCGGCGGCCCGCGCCATGGGCATCCCGGTGTTCAACGCGCCGTTCAGCAACACCCGCAGCGTGGCCGAGCTGACGGTCGGCGAGATCGTCATGCTGCTGCGCCGCATCACGCCGCGCTCGGCGGAGGCGCACGGCGGCGGCTGGGACAAGTCGGCTTCCGGCAGCTTCGAGGTGCGCGGCAAGGTGCTGGGCATCGTCGGCTACGGCAACATCGGCAGCCAGCTTTCGACGCTGGCCGAGGCGATGGGCATGCGGGTGATCTACTACGACCGCTCCAACAAGCTGCGCCACGGCAACACGGAGTCGGTGGCGACGCTGGCCGAGCTATTGGGCCGGAGCGACGTCGTGACGCTGCACGTGCCCGACCTGCCGGCGACCCGCGGCATGATCGGCGCGGCCGAGATCGCCGCCATGCGGCCCGGCGCCTACCTCATCAACAACTCGCGCGGCCGGGTCGTGGATCTCGACGCGCTTGCGGAGGCGCTGCGCGCCGGGCGCCTGGCCGGCGCTGCGGTGGACGTGTTCCCGGCCGAGCCGAAATCGGCGGGCGAGCGGTTCGCCACGCCGCTGCAAGGCTTGCCGAACGTGATCCTGACGCCGCACATCGGCGGCTCGACCGAGGAAGCGCAGGAGCGCATCGGCGAGGAGGTCGCGCGCAAGCTGCTGGAGTTCCTCGACAGCGGATCGACCGGCGGCGCGGTGAACTTCCCGCATGTGGAGCAGCCGCGCATCCCGGGCCAGCCGCGCTTCCTGCACGTGCACCGCAACGTGCCCGGCGTGCTCGGCCAGATCAACGCCGTGTTCAGCCAGATCGGCCTGAACGTGACGGCGCAGGTGCTGCAGACCGACGGCGAGCTGGGCTACGTCATGGTGGACGTGGAGCGCCGTCCGACCGGACGCTCGGCGACGCTCGCGGCGCTGTGCGACGTGGACGGCACCATCCGGGCGCGGGCGCTGGACTGACGTTCCCCCGGCCGACCGTCCGGGGATTGGTCGGAGGCTGCCTGCCGCACTATATATGTGCGACCTTTCCGCAGGAGTTCATCTTGGCAGCACTCAACCGCTTCGCGCCGCACGCCGACGACGAGGACCCCGACGCCCCCGACGTGCCGGAGCCGATAGGTCCCGACACGAAGGAGCCTGACGACAATAAGACGCTGTCGTCGCCGATCAACGAGCTTGAGACCCGGCTGTTCAACACCCGCAAGGTGCTGGTGTTCGGCGCGATCAACGACAAGGTCGCCCGCGACGTGACCGGCCGCCTGCTGGCCTTGGCGAGCGATTCCGACAAGCCGATTGACGTTTACGTGAACTCGCCCGGCGGCCACGTCGAGAGCGGCGACACCATCCACGACATGATCCGCTTCGTGGACAGCGTCGCCCCGGTGCGGGTGATCGGCACCGGCTGGGTGGCCAGCGCCGGGGCGCTGATCTTCCTGGCGGGCGTCAAGGAGCGGCGGCTGTGCCTGCCGAACACGCGCTTCCTGCTGCACCAGCCCATGGGCGGCGTGCGCGGCCCGGCCACCGACATCGATATCGAGGCGCGGGAGATCATCAAGATGCGCGAGCGCATCAACCGCATCATCGTGGAAGAGACCGGGCAGACGATGGAGCGCGTGACCCGCGACACCGACCGCAACTACTGGATGAGCGCGGAGGAGGCGATCACCTACGGCATGGTGAGCCGGATCATCACCAGCATGAAGGACCGCTGACCATCGGCACGGGCCGGACCGGCTAAGGGTCCGGCCCAAGCAGCGCGGCCTCGATCCGGTCCCAGGCATGGCCGGGAACGCCGAACCGCAGCCAAGTCGGCTCCGCCTCGAAGCGGCGCACCAAGATGCCGGCGCGTCCAAGGCGATTGAATGCTGTCATGGCGTTGCCAGTCTGCGCCAACCGGAACAGCCGCGTTCCGCCAATCACCCGCAACCCCGCTTTCGTCAGCAGGACATCAAGGCGTTGCGAGTTGATTGCGCCGTGCCACGTTGCTTTTGCAAGCCAATCGCCGTCTGCGAGCGCCGCCTTGCCGATCTCAATCGCGGCCCCGCTCACAGCCCATGGGCCGAGTGCCGTGCGGATCGCCTGCGCCAGCGCCGGCGCTGCGATGGCAAACCCCAGCCGCAACCCCGCCAGGCCATAGGTCTTGCCAAATGAGCGCAGCACGACCGCGTTGGCCGGCAGGGTGGGCGCAAGGCTCAGGCCTGCTTCCTCCAAGTCGGCGAACGCCTCGTCCACCACAAGCAAATCGAGCCATCCGGCCAATCGCGCCAGTTCGGCATCCTGAAACCGCCGCCCATCGGGATTGTTGGGGTTGCACAACACCATGGCGCGTTCCGCACTGAGGGCATTGATGCCATCGACGATCCGAACCGCGCTGCCGCCCGCCGCCCAGGCCGCCGCGTGCTCCGCATAGGTCGGGCCGACGATGGCAACGGCGTCCTGTCGCAGAAGGCGCGGCAACAGGCTGATCAGGATCTGCGTGCCCGGCGCCGCTACGACCATGCGCGGATCGGCCACGCCGTAGGCCCGCGCCGCCACGGCTTCCAATCGCCGCACCTCCTCGGGTTCAGGCAGGCGGTGGTAAACCTCCGGTCGCAAGTTGGGCATGGGGTAGGGCAGGGGGTTGATCCCGGTTGAAAGGTCGATCCACGGCGCCGTGGCCATGGGGAACATGGCCCGTGCGGCGATCAGGCCGCCGCCATGGGCAATCGCCAAGTCAGAGTCCGCCATGGTAGCTCCCGCCCGATGCATCTCGCCTCCAACCTGGGCCTGGCCGCCTGCGCCCTGGCAATGGAGGCCGCGGCGGGATACCCCGGCGTTGTGCTGCGCGCCATCGGGCATCCCGTGATGTGGGCGGGCGCGCTGATCGCCTGGATGGACCGGTCCTGGAACCGGCATGCGTCCGACGCGCGCACTCGCCGCGTCTGGGGTGTCCTCGCGGCTTTGGCGCTGCTCGCCGCGAGTGCTGGCCCGGCAGCGGCGTTGCAGGCCGGCTTTGCCCTGTTGCCCCCGGCGCTGCCGCTGCTGCTGACGGCCGCCGCCGCCAGCACGCTGCTCGCGCAGCGCAGCCTGTGGAGCTTCGTCGCCGCGGTGGGCGATGCCCTGCGCCAAGGCGGCCTGCCCGCCGGACGCGCCGCCGTCGCCCATATCGTCGGGCGCAACCCGGACACCCTGGACGAGCCTGCCGTCCTCCGCGCCGCCATCGAGAGCCTGGCCGAGAACTTCTCCGACGGCGTCGTCGCCCCGGCGCTTTGGGGCGCGCTGCTCGGCCTGCCGGGGATTGCCGCCTACAAGGCGGTCAACACCGCCGACAGCATGATCGGCCACCTCACGCCCCGGCACCGCGCGTTCGGCTGGGCAGCGGCCCGGCTGGACGACGTGGTGAACCTGCCGGCCTCCCGCCTCGCGGCCGGGTGGCTCGTGCTGGCCGCGGGCCTGCACCGCGGCGCGTCCGCACGGGGGGCGTGGCGGGCGGTGGGGCGGGACGCTGGGCAGCACCGGTCGCCGAACGCGGGCTGGCCGGAGGCGGCGATGGCCGGGGCGCTCGGCCTGCGGCTGGCCGGGCCGCGGGTGTATGGCGAGACGCGGGTGGACGACGCCTGGATGGGCGATGGCCGGGCGGAGGCCGGGCCGGGCGACCTCGACCGGGCGCTGGCGCTGTACCGCACCGCCTGCGCGTTGCAGATGGCGGCCTACCTGCTGCTTTGGGCCGCTACGCTGCGAGGCTGAGCAGGCGGTCCACGTCGAGATGCGCTTCCAGGTGTTGGGCCAAGTGGTCCAGCGCCTGCTCCACCGCCTCGTCATGCCGGTGTTCCGATGGCGCGGCACTCCAGCGGCGCAGCCATGCGCCACGCTGCCCGTCATCGGCGAACAGGCCGTGCACGTAGGTGCCGAGCACCGATCCATCCGGGGAGCATGCCCCGTCCGCGCGCCCGTCCGCCAAGTGCAGCAAGGGCCGCTCGGCCGCCGGGCCGACCGTGCGGCCCATGTGCATCTCGTAGCCGCGGAACGCCATGCCGTCGCCGGACCGGCCCGACGCCTCCGTCAGCCGCTTCTCGCCCGTCAGCACGGTGTCCACGTCCAGCAGGCCAAGCCCGGCGACCCGGCCCGCCGGCCCCTCGATCCCCTGCGGGTCGGAGATGGAGCGGCCCAGCATCTGGTAGCCGCCGCACAGCCCGACGATCCGCCCGCCGCGCCGATGGTGCGCCAGGATGTCGATGTCCCACCCGGCGACGCGCAGGTCCGCCAGGTCGGCCATCGTCGCCTTCGATCCCGGCAGGATCACCACGTCGCACCCCGGCAGCGGCGTGCCGAGCGGCACCATCGCCAGGTCCACGTCCGGCTCGGCCGCCAGCGGGTCCAGGTCGTCGAAGTTGGCGATGCGCGGCAGCACGGGGACGGCGATGCGTAAGGCGGCGCCGGGCCGGCGTTCACCCTGCGCCAAGTCCGCCGCATCTTCCGCCGGCAGCCGGGTAGCGCCCGCGAAGTGCGGCACGAGGCCGAGCGGCGTCCAGCCGGTCCGCTCTGCTATGAACGCCATGCCGGCGTCGAACAGCAAGAGGTCGCCGCGCATCCGGTTCACGATGAAGCCGCGCACCAGCTGGGCGTCATCCGGGTCCAGCACCGCGTGGGTGCCGACGAGGCTGGCGATCACCCCGCCGCGGTCGATGTCGCCGACCACCACGACGGGCGTTCCGGTGGCCCGGGCGAAACCCATGTTGGCGATGTCGCCGGCGCGCAGGTTCACCTCCGACGCGCTGCCGGCGCCCTCCACCAGGATCAGCTCGGCCTCCGCTGCGAGGCGGTTGAAGCTGTCGAGCACGAAGGGCATCAGGCCGGGCTTCATCGCCTGGTACTCGCGGGCGCGGGCGGTCGCGTGGACCCGGCCCTGCACGACGACCTGCGACCCGGTCTCGCTCTGCGGCTTCAGCAGCACCGGGTTCATGTGGACGGAGGGGGCCACGCCTGCCGCCCGGGCCTGGAGCGCCTGCGCGCGGCCGATCTCCCCGCCGCCGGGCGTGACGGCGGCGTTGTTCGACATGTTCTGCGGCTTGAACGGGCGCACCGCGATGCCGCGCCGCAGGCAGGCCCGCGCCAGCCCTGCCACCAGCAGCGACTTGCCGACGCTCGACCCGGTGCCTTGCAGCATGAGGGCGCGTGCGGTCAGAACTCGATGCCTTCCTGCGCCTTAACGCCCGCCGCGAAGTGGTGCTTTATCAGTGTCATCTCGGTCACGAGGTCGGCGGCCTCGATCAGCGCCGGGCGGGCGTTGCGGCCGGTGACAATCACGTGCAGCCCCGCGGGGCGGGCGGCCAGCGCCGCCAGCACCTCCGCCTCGGCCAGGTACTCGTAGCGCAGGGCGATGTTCAGCTCGTCCAGCACCAGCAGCGACAGGCCGGGCTGCCGCATCATCGCCACGGCCTGCTCCCAGGCGCGGCGGCAGGCGGCGATGTCGCGGCCGCGGTCCTGGGTTTCCCAGGTGAAGCCTTCGCCCATGGTGTGCCACTCGACCAGGTCATCGAAGCGCGCGAGGGCCTCGCGCTCCCCGGTGCTCCAGGCGCCCTTGATGAACTGCACCACCCCGGCGCGGCGTCCCCGCCCGACGGTGCGCAGCAGCAGGCCGAAGGCCGCGGTGCTCTTGCCCTTGCCCGGCCCGGTGTGGACCATCAGCAGGCCCTTTTCCAACGTCTTGCCGGCGACCTCCGCGTCCTGCACGGCCTTGCGACGGGCCATCTTCGCCGTGTGGCGTTCCGCCTCACTCATCCGGGCCTCCCTTCACGAACAGCGGCAATCCCGCCACGGTGAACACCACCCGGTCCGCGCGTGCCGCGAGCCGCTGGTGCAGGCGTCCGGCGTGGTCGCGGAACCGCCGGGCGAGCGCGTTGCCGGGCACGATGCCGAGGCCGACCTCGTTCGACACCAGCACGGTCGGTGCCGCCCGGCCCAGCGCCGCGTCGAGCGCTGCCTCCGCTGCGGCCAGGTCCGCGTCGGCCAGCATGAGGTTGCTGAGCCAAAGCGTCAAGCAATCGACCAGCACCGGCGCGTCCTCGGCGTCCCGCAAGGCGTCCGGGAGCGCCAGCGGCGCCTCGACGGTGCGCCATCCCGCTGTGCGCCGGGTGCGGTGCTCCGCGATGCGCGCCCGCATCTCGTCATCGAACGCCTGCGCCGTCGCGATATACAGCCAGGGCGGGGGCAGGCGGGTGATCAAGGCCTCGGCATAACGGCTCTTGCCCGAACGCGCGCCGCCGAGGACGAGGGTGAGTGGGGAGGCCGAGGAAGAGTGATGTCTCATATGTGCCTTTCGGATGCCTTCTAGCCCTGGCCGGCGATGCTGCCTACGTGCCGGGCGGAACGGCACCGAGGTGGAGAGAATGAACCAATCAGCCCTAATCGCCGGCGTCAGCGGCATCGTCGGCAACAATCTGGCGCGCCACCTGCTGCACCGAGGCTGGCAGGTCAACGGGCTGGCGCGGCGTCCTTCGACAGACATCGAGGGGCTGCAGCCGGTCGCGGCGGACCTGCTCGACGCGGCAGGGCTGCGGAGCGCGCTGGAGGCGCTTCGCCCGAGCCACGTTTTCATCACGACCTGGCTGCGCCAACCGACGGAAGCGGAAAACATCCACGTCAACGCCGCGATGGTCCGCAACCTGCTCGACGCGGTGCGGCCCGGCGGCAGCGTCGAGCACGTCTCCCTGGTGACAGGGCTCAAGCACTATCTCGGTCCATTCGAGGCGTACGGGAAAGGCAGCCTGCCCGCAACGCCCTTCCGCGAGGAGCAGCCGCGTCTGGATCTCGAGAATTTCTACTACGCGCAGGAGGACGAGGTGTTCGCCGCGGCGGCGCGCGACGGCTTCGGCTGGAGCGTCCACCGCCCCCATACCATCATCGGCTACGCCATCGGCAACGCCATGAACATGGGCGTGACCCTCGCCGCCTATGCCACGATCTGCCGCGAGGCGGGACGCCCGTTCCTGTTCCCCGGCTCGGCCGCTCAATGGAACGGGCTGACGGACATGACCGATGCGCGGCTGCTCGCCCGGCATTTGGAATGGGCGGCCGCCACGCCGGCGGCTCGGGACCAAGCCTTCAATGTGGTCAATGGCGACATCTTCCGCTGGAACTGGATGTGGGGCCGCCTGGCCGATTGGTTCGGACTGGAACCGGCCCCGTTCCCCGGCCAGGGCACGCCGCTGGAACAGCAGCTTGCCGACGCCGCCCCGCTCTGGGCGGAGGTCGTCCGCAAGCACGGCCTCGCCGAGCCGGACCTGAACCGGCTGGCCTCGGCGTGGCACACCGACGCCGACCTCGGGCGCCCCATCGAGGTGGTCACCGACATGAGCAAGAGCCGCCGGCTCGGCTTTCTCGACTACCAAGCCACTGACGACGCGTTCTTCGACCTGTTCACCACCTTGCGCGCGGCCCGGATCATCCCGTGAGCGTGGGTGGACTGAGGCATCATCCGGTAGAGCACCCGATTGACACGGCAAGCCTCCGGCCATACTGCACCCGTGATGGTCCCGCCACCCGGTCTTTCCGGGATGGCGGGTTAATAGGGAACGCGGTGCGATGCCGCGGCTGCCCCCGCAACTGTAAGCGGTGAGCTGTTCGTCGCGTGCCACTGGGCCAGATCCCCGGGAAGGCAGGCGGGCAGCGCGGTCTCCACCTTCCTGAATAGGGGCGGGACCAGATCCGTGAGCCAGGAGACCTGCCATCATCGGGGCACGCGGCCGAACGGCTGCGCGCCTCACGACGACGCGCGGCCGGGCGGGGTGCCTCGGCGGCGGCGGTGCCTCCGGGCATCGACCTGCGGCGCCATGCCCCGCGGGCGTTCGGCACCCCGTGCTTTGCCAGGACGCGCCGGAGGCTGCCCGAACATGACCCAGACGCCCACCACGCTTCACGTCTGCACCACCTGCCGGGCCGGGCAGGTGCTGGCGGACAGCGACGAACGGCCGGGCCGGCTCATGCTCGACGCGGTGGCGGCGCTGCTCGATCCACAGGCGCCGGCCGTCGATCTGCAGGAGGTCATCTGCTTGTCGAGCTGCGACCACGGCTGCGCCGCGGCGATCTCCGCGCCGGGCAAGTGGACGTACTTGCTCGGCCGGCTCGAACCCGGCATGGCGGCGGACCTGCTGAGCTATGCCGAAACCTACGCGCGGTCGGCGACCGGCACCGTGCTGCCGTCCCGCCGCCCGGCGTCGCTCGCCCGCGTCGTGCTGGGGCGGATGCCGGACCTGACCCAGGGACGCGCGGCATGACCGGCGGGAAGATTCCGGCCACGGTCATCACCGGCTTCCTCGGCGCCGGCAAGACGACCGTGCTGCGCCATTTGATCGAGAACGCCGGCGGGCGGCGGCTTGCAATCATCGTCAACGAGTTCGGCGCGGTGGGCGTCGATGCCGACCTGCTGCGCGGCTGCGGCATTCCGGCCTGCGAGGAGGCGGATATCGTCGAGCTGGCCAACGGCTGCCTGTGCTGCACTGTCGCCGACGAGTTCCTGCCGGCCATGCAGGCGCTGCTGGACCGCGCCGACCCGCCGGAGCACATCGTGATCGAGACTTCGGGCTTGGCGCTTCCGAAGCCGCTGCTCAAGGCGTTCGGCTGGCCCGGCATCCGCTCCCGCGTCACGGTGGACGGGGTGATCGCCGTGGTGGACGGCCCCGCCGTGGCCGCCGGGCGCTTCGCCGACGATCCGGACGCGGTGGCGGCGCAGCGCCTGGCCGATCCGGGCCTCGACCACGACAACCCGCTGGCGGAGGTGTTCGAGGACCAGTTGCAGTCCGCCGACCTGGTGGTGCTGAACAAGGCCGACCTGCTTGACGACGAGGCGCTGGCGCGGGTGCGCGCGACGGTGGCCGCCGGGCTGCCGCGCGCCGTGCGGACGGTGGCGGCGCATGAGGGCCGGGTCGATCCGGCGGTGCTGCTGGGCCTGCACGCCGCGGCGGAAGACGACCTCGCGGGCCGTCCGTCGCATCACGATGCCGAGGATGGCGCGCACGAACACGACGATTTCGAGAGCTTCGTCGTCGCGATTCCGGAAACGGACGCGCCCGACGCGCTGCTCGCCCGGCTCCAGTCGGTCGCGGAGGCGCACCAGATCCTGCGCATCAAGGGCTTCGCCGCCGTCCGCGGCAAGCCGCTGCGGTTGGCGATCCAGGGTGTCGGCGGCCGGTTCCGAAAAGAGTTCGACCGCGCCTGGGCGCCCGGGGAAGCGCGACTCGGGCACCTGGTCGTCATCGGCGAGACCGGACTCGACCGCGCGGCCATCGAGGCCGGCGTGAACGCCTGACGCCATGCACCTGCTGGTCCGCGAAGCGCGCACGCTGGATGAGGACGCCGCCGCCTGCGACCTCGGCCAGACCGCGGCCGACATCGTCGTGCTGTCGTTCTCCGACGCCGACCTCGGGGCGCTGGCGGGCGCTTGGCAGGCGATGGCCGGGGCGCCGGGGCTGCGGCTGGCCAGCCTCGGGCGGCTGCGGCACCCGATGTCGGTGGACCTCTATTTGGAGCAGGTGGCGGCCCATGCGCGCTGCGTGGTGGTGCGGCTGCTGGGCGGGCTGGACTACTGGCGCTACGGGGCGGAGGAGGTGGCGGCGCTGTGCCGTGCCCGGGGCATCGCGCTCGCCCTGCTGCCCGGCGACGGCCTCGACGACCCGCGCCTGGCGGCGCTGTCCACCGTGGGAGCCGACGCGCTGGCGCGCATGGACGCCTGCTTCCGCCATGGCGGCCCGGCCAACATGGCGCGGGCGCTGCGGCTCGCGTCGAGTTGGGCGGGTCTGTGCCCGGACCCGCAGGACGTGGCCGAGCCGGTGCCGCAGCACGGGGTCCATGCGCTCGACCTCGTCGCCGACCGGCCGTTGGCGGCGGTGGTGTTCTACCGCTCGCACCTGCTTTCGGCCGATATCGCCCCGGTCGAGGCCGTGATGGCCGCGCTGCGCTCCCGGGGCTTGGCGGCAGGCGCGCTTTACGTGTCCAGCCTGAAGGCGCCGGAGAGCGCAGCCTACGCCGCCGCCACGCTCCGCGCCTGGCGCCCGGCGGTGGTGCTGAACGCGACCGGGTTCGCGGCGCGGCAGGGCGACGCGGGATCGCCGCTCGACGCGCCGGGGGCGCCGGTGCTGCAACTGGTGCTGGCGGGGTCGTCGCGGGCGGGATGGCAGGCCTCGGCGCGCGGGGTGTCGCCCACGGACCTGGCGATGCAGGTGGTGCTGCCGGAACTCGACGGGCGGCTGTTGACGGGCGCGGTGTCCTTCAAGGAGGAGGAAGCGGCGCTGCCGGCATTGCAATACGCCCGGACCGTGCACCGCCCCGATCCCGACGGCGTGGCGTTGGCGGCGGACCGCGCGGCGGGATGGATCCGCCTGGCCCAAACGCCGCGCGCCGAACGGCGGGTGGCGGTCGTGCTGTCCGATTACCCCGGCGTCGGCGGGCAGCGCGGCCATGCGGTGGGCCTCGACAGCTTCGCCAGCCTCCATGCCATCCTGCACGACCTGCGCGACGCCGGGTTCGCGACCGGCGACCTGCCGGACCCGGGCGCGCTGGTGGACGGGCTGTGCCACGCGGCGGCCACGCCGATGCTGCCGCTGGCCGAGTACGAGCGCCTGTTCGCCACCCTGCCGGACGCCGTGCGGGACAGCGTACGCGCCGCCTGGGGCGAGCCTGCGGATGATTTCGCTCTGCAGCTTCTGCAACTCGGCAACATGACGGTCGCGGTCCAGCCCGACCGGGGCGGCGCGGACCGGCGGGCGTCCTACCACGATCCCGACCAGGTGCCCGGCCATGGCTACCTCGCTTTCTACCTGTGGCTGCGGCATGGACTCGACGTGCATGCCATCCTGCATCTGGGCGCGCATGGCTCGCTGGAATGGCTGCCTGGCAAGGCGGTGGCGCTGTCGCCCGCCTGCCTGCCGCGCGCCTTGTCGGGCTGGGTGCCGGTCATCAACCCGTTCATCGTCAACAACCCCGGCGAGGCCGCCGCCGCCAAGCGCCGGCTGGGCGCCGTCACCATCGGCCACCTGACCCCGCCGCTCGGCGAGGCGGCGGCGCATGGCGAGGCGGCGGCGCTGGAGCGCCTGATCGACGAGTACGCCGCGGCTGACGGCCTGGACCGCCGGCGCGCCGGGCTGCTGCGGCGGGAAATCCTGGAACGTGCCGACTCGGCCGGGCTGCTGGCCGAAAGCGGCGTGCCGCGCGACGCGGCGGAGGACGACGCGCTGGCCCGGCTCGATGCCTACCTGTGCGACGTGAAGGACATGCAGCTTCGCGACGGCCTGCATGTGTATGGCCGGACGCCGCCGCAGCGCGACCGTATGCTGGACGCCCTGCGCCGGTCCGATCCGGGGGCGGACGGGACCGCGCTCGACGCCTCGCCGGCGGCTGAGCGGGCGGCGCTGCTGGCGGCACTGGATGGGCGGTTCGTGGCGCCGGGTCCGGCGGGCGCGCCGACCCGCGGCCGGGCGGACGTGCTGCCGACCGGGCGCAACCTCGCCACCATCGACCCGCGCGGCGTGCCCACCCGCTCTGCCGTGACATTGGCGGAGCGTGCCGCCGCCGAACTGCTGCGCCGCCATTTGCAGGACCATGGCGAATGGCCGCGCAGCCTGGTGATCGACGTGTGGGGCAGCGCCAGCATGCGGACCGGGGGGGAGGACCTGGCGCTCGCCTTCGTGCTGCTCGGCGCCCGCCCAGTGTGGGATGACGGGTCGGCTCGGGTGAGCGGGTTCGAGGTGCTGCCCATTGCCTTGCTCGACCGGCCGCGGGTGGACGTGACGCTGCGCATCTCCGGCTTGTTCCGCGACGCGTTCCCCGGCCAGGTGGCGTTGTTCGACAGCCTGGTGCGCGCCGTCGCCGCGCGGGAAGAGGCGGATGATTGGAACCCGCTCGCGGCGGCGGCGCGGGGCCTCGCGGGCGACGCGCTGCGCCGGGCGACGACGCGGGTGTTCGGGGCGCCCGCCGGGCAATACGGCGCAGGGCTGTCGGGCGACGGCTACCTCGCCGCCTCTGCCGGCGCTTACGGCCAGGGGTTGGAAGGCGCACCCGACCCAGCAGGCCTCGCCGCCCGGGTGGGCGCGGCCGACGCCTTCGTGCATGCCCAGGACCATGCCGAGACCGACCTCCTGGACAGCACGGAGCACGCGGCGCACGAGGGCGGGTTCGCCGCCGCTGCCGCGTCGTTGGGGGGAGCGCCGGCGCTCTACCACCTCGACACCTCCCGCCCCGACGCGCCCCGGGCGCGCACTGTGGCGGAGGAGGTGGCCCGCGTCGTCCGGGGCCGCGCCGCCAACCCGCGCTGGATCGCGGGCATGATGCGCCACGGCTACCGCGGCGCCGCCGAGATCGCCCGGAGCATTGAGGCGCTGCACGGCTTTGCCTCCACCCTGTCCACCCGGTTCGACGCGCAGTTCGACCTGCTGTTCGACGCGACCCTGGGCACGCCGGACGTGGACGCCTTCTTGCGCGCGGCCAACCCCGACGCCCGCGACGCCCTGGCGTCCCGCTTCGCCGACGCGCAGTCTGCCGGGCTATGGCACCCGCGCCGCAACAGCGGATGCGACGCATGACGGCCCGGCGCGGCTGGTGCCCCAGCCTGCATGAGCCGATGGCGACGGGGGACGGCCTGCTGGTGCGGGTGAAACCGCCGGGCGCGCGGTTGGACGGTGCCGCCCTCCGCGCCCTGGCCGACGCCGCCGCACGGTTTGGCAATGGCGCCGTCGAGCTGACCCGGCGCGGCAACATCCAGGTCCGCGGCCTGGCCTCAAGCGGCGTGCCCGGCTTCGCGGCGGCGATGGTCGCGGCAGGGCTGGCCGATCCCGACCCGGCCGCCGAGCGCCGCCGCATCGTGATCCCGCCGCCGCTGGCCGACGACGACCCGGCGGTGCCGCCAGGCAGCCTGGCGTTGGCCGAAGCGATGGAGCGTAGGGTGCCGGCGGGCTTGCCGCCCAAGTTCTGCGTTGCCATCGACGGCGGCGGCGTGCTGGCCGGGGCGCCCGCGGCGGACATCGTGATCGACGCCCGGACCAGCACGGCGGACACGCTGGCGCTTGTGCAGCGGCGCATGGACGACGCGGTGGGCGAGGCGCGCGGAGTGGTGCAGCCGGTCCGTGCGCCCGGCCCGGTCATCGGCTTCCATCCTTATGCGGGCGGATCGCATGGCGCTTTCGGCTTCGGCGTGCCGTTCGGGCAGACGAATGCCGCCGGGTTGCGGCGGCTGGCCGAGCTTGCGGACCGCTTCGGCGGCGGCGCGGTCCGCGTCAGCCCGTGGCGCGCCGTGCTGCTGGGCCGCGTCGCCGCGGACGACGTGCCGGGCCTGCGCGCGGCTGCGGCGGAATGGGTGCTCGACTTGGGCGACCCACGCCTCGGGATCACCGCCTGCGTCGGCAGCCCCGGCTGCGGCCAGGCCAGCGTGCCCGCCCGGGCGGACGCGGCCCGGCTTGCGGCGCGCGGGGCAGGAGGGCCGCTGCATATTTCCGGCTGCGCCAAGGGCTGCGCCTACCCCGGCGGTCCCGTGCTGGTCGGCGAGGCCGGGCGCTACAGCCGGGTAGAGGACTGGCACGCGGGCACGGCGCCGCCGCCCCAAAGCCTCACGCTGGACGCGGCGGCAGCGGCATGAGCGGACGGCATTACATCCGGGACGGCGCCGCGATCTACGCGCAGTCCTTCGCGACCATCCGCGCCGAGGCCGACCTGTCCCGCTTCACGCCGGAGCAGGCGCGCGTCGCCGTGCGGGTGATCCACGCCTGCGGCGTCGTCGGCATCACGGAGGACCTGGAGTTCAGCCCGGGTTTCGCCGCCGCCGCCCGGGCGGCGCTGCTGGCCGGGCAGCCCATCCTGTGCGACAGCAAGATGGTCGCGCACGGCATCACCCGCGCCCGCTTGCCGGCAGGCAACGAGATCATCTGCACCCTGGACGCGCCGGACACGCCGGGCATCGCCGCCCGTCTCGGCAACACCCGCTCCGCCGCGGCGCTGGAGCTTTGGCGCCCGCATCTGGACGGCGCGCTGGTCGCCATCGGCAATGCGCCGACCGCGCTGTTCCACCTGCTCGACCTGCTGGACGCCGGGGCGCCCCACCCGGCGGCGATCATCGGGATGCCGGTCGGCTTTGTCGGCGCTGTCGAGTCGAAGCAAGCATTGGCCGCGGACGGGCGGGTGCCGTTCGCCACCGTGCATGGCCGGCGCGGCGGCAGCGCCATGGCCGTCGCCGCCGTCAACGCCCTGGCGAGCGAGCGGGAATGACAGGAACGCTCCACGTCGTCGGCATGGGGCCGGGCGATCCGGATCTGCTGACGCTGCGGGCCGCGCGCCTCCTCGCGACCGCCGCCGTCGTCGCGTTCTTCGCCAAGCGCGGACGGCCCGGCCATGCCCGCACCATCGCGGGCGCGCACCTCAACCCCGCCGCCGAGGAACTGCGCTTCGAGTATCCCTATACCACCGAGATCAACGTGGACGACCCGCGCTACGAGCCGGGCATCCGCGCCTTCTACGAGGCCGCCGCCGCCATCGTCGCGGCGCGGCTCGACGCCGGACAGGATGTGGCGCTGCTGTGCGAGGGCGATCCGTTCTTCTACGGCTCCGCCATGTACGTGTTCGACCGGCTGCATACGGCATACCCGACGATGGTCACGCCGGGCATCACCAGCATGAGCGGCTGCTGGGCGCAGGCGCGGCTGCCGATGACGCATGGCGACGACGTGCTGACGGTGCTGCCCGGCACGCTAGACGCCGAGACGCTGGCCGCGCGCCTCGCCGGCAGCGACGCCGCGGTCATCATGAAGGTCGGACGCAACCTGCCGAAGATCCGTGCGGCGCTGCAATCCGCCGGGCTGGCCGACCGCGCGCTGTATGCCGAGCGCGGCACCATGCCGGATAGCCGGATGCTGCCCTTCGCGCACCTGGACACGGACCGGGCGCCGTACTTCTCCCTCGTCCTGGTGCCCGGACGGCAGCGGGCGCGGTGAGCGGGCGGCTCGCCATCGTCGGCCTCGGTCCTGGCGCCGCGTCCATGCAGACGCCGCAGGCGACGGCGGCCCTGGCGGCGGCGAGCGACCTCGTGGGCTATGCGGCCTACCTCGGCCGCGTGCCGCCGCGGCCCGGCCAGGTGCGCCATGCCAGCGACAACCGGGTCGAGCTGGACCGCGCCCGCCATGCGCTGTCGCTCGCCGCCGCCGGGCGGGACGTGGCCGTGGTGTCGTCCGGCGACCCCGGCGTGTTCGCCATGGCGAGCGCGGTGTTCGAGGCGGTGGAGCAGGGCGAGCCGGCCTGGCGCGCGCTCGACATCACCGTGGTGCCCGGCGTGTCCGCCGTGCTTGCCGCCGCCGCCCGGCTGGGTGCGCCGCTCGGCCATGACTTCTGCGTGCTGTCGCTGTCCGACAACCTGAAGCCGTTCGAGGTCGTGCTGGCCCGGCTCACCGCTGCCGCCTCGTCCGGGTTCGTCATCGCGCTGTACAACACGGCGTCCCGCGCCCGGCCTTGGCAGCTCGGCGCGGCGCTGGACGCGCTGCGGCCCATCCTGCCCAGCAGCACGCCCGTGGCGCTCGCCGCCGCGATTAGCCGGGCGGACGAGCGGGTCGAGGTTTCGACGCTGTCCGACGTTGACCCGGCGCGGGCGGACATGCGTACCTTGGTGCTGATCGGCTCCGCCGCCACGCGCCGGATCGAGCGTGACGGGGCGGCGCCTTGGCTTTACACACCCCGTTCCCATGGGGCAGCGACATGATCCAGCCAAGCCAGCGCACCCACAGCATCCGGCACCGTCTCTCCGGGCGGTCCAGAAAACGCAATGTTGGGCCGCGCGACCATGACCACCGGAATGCCCAGCGCCTGCGCGGCGGCCAGCTTGGGCGCGGTTGCAGTGCCGCCGGAGTTCTTGGTGACGATCACCTCGATGCCTTCCCGTTCCAGCAGGGCGCGTTCCGCGTCCTCCCGGAACGGCCCGCGCGCCGCGATGCAGCGTGCCGCCGGCGGCAGCAGGGCCGGGTCCGGCGGCTCGATGCTGCGGATCAGGTAATGGTGCCAGGGGGCCAGGCGGAACGGCGCCAGCTCCTGCTGTCCCACCGTGAGGAACACCCGGCGCGGCGCGGCGCCCAACGCCTGCGCGGCAGCCGGCATGTCCGCCGCCTCCGTCCAGCGGTCGCCGGGTCCCGCGATCCACGGCGGGCGCGACACGGCAACCATCGGCACGCCGGCGATCTGGGCCGCGGCCCGGGCGTTCCGGCTGATCCGGGCGGCGAACGGGTGGGTCGCGTCGATCAGAGCCGCCACGCCCTGCGCCCGCAGGTAGGCCGCCAGCCCGTCCACGCCGCCGAACCCGCCGCGCCGCGCCGGCACGGGCGGCAGCACTGGCGCCCGGGTGCGCCCGGCCAGCGACAGCACCGGACGCACCCGCTTGTTGCCGGCCAATGCCGCGGCGATGGCCGAGGCCTCCGTCGTGCCGCCCAGGATGAGCACATTCATGAGTGACACAACCACGAACCCGCCCTGGCTGGCCATCCTCGGCGTGAACGAGGACGGGGTGCTGTCCCCCGAAGCGCGCCGGCTGGTCGGCGAGGCGGCGCTGGTGGTGGGCGGCGCGCGGCATCTGGGGCTGGTGGAGGCGCTGATCGCCGGCGAGCGCATGGCCTGGTCCAGCCCGCTCGCGGCTTCCTTCGACGCCATCATGGCGCGGCGTCCGCAACCGGTCGCGGTGCTCGCGTCCGGGGACCCGTTCTGCTACGGCGTCGGCAGCACGCTAGCCGCCTTGGTCCCGGCCGCCGAGCGGCTGTGCATCCCGGCGCCGTCCTCCCTGGCGCTGGCCTGCGCCAGGCTCGGCTGGGCCATGCAGGACTGCGCCGCCATCTCTTTTTGCGGCCGGCCATTGGCGCCGCTGGCGCCGCTGCTGCAGCCCGGCGCACGCATCCTGGCCCTCTCCGCCGACGCGGGCACGCCGGGCCTGGTCGCGACCCTGCTGCAGGCGCGCGGCTTCGGCCCCTCCGTCCTGCACGTGCTGGAGGCGCTGTCCAGCCCGCAGGAGCGCATCCGCAGCACCACGGCGGCCTGGTTCCGCCTGGCCGACATCCACCCGCTCAACCTGCTGGCCATCGAGGTCGCGGCGGTGCCGGGCGCGCAGTGCATCCCGCTCACGAACGGCCTGCCGGACGCGCTGTTCGAGCATGACGGGCAGATCACCAAGCGCGAAATCCGCGCGGTGACGCTGTCGGCGCTGGCGCCGCGCCGGGGCGAGCGGCTGTGGGACATCGGCGCGGGGTCGGGCGCGATCTCCATCGAGTGGCTGCTGCGCCATCCGGCGAACCAGGCGGTCGCCATCGAGCGCCATGGGGAGCGCGCCGCCCGCGCCGCGCGCAATGCGGTGTCGCTGGGCGTGCCGCACCTGCATGTCGCAGGCACGCCGGCGCCCGGCGCGCTGGCCAACCTGCCGCCGCCCGACGCCGTGTTCATCGGCGGGGGCGCGCACGAGCCGGGGGTGATCGACGCCGCCTGGGCCGCGCTGCCGCCCGATGGCCGGATCGTCGCCAACGCCGTCACGGTCGAGTCGGAGGCGGCGCTGATCGCCGCCCGCGCCCGGTTCGGCGGCACGCTGTCGCGCTTGTCGGTCGAGCGGCTGGACCGCATCGGCGGCCTGCATGGCTACCGCCCGGCCATCACCGTCACGCAATGGCTGGCGGAGAAGGCGTGATCGTCGCCGGGCTGGGTTTTCGCAGCGGGTGCGTCGCGGACGATATCGTGCGTTTGGTGCGGACGGCGCAAATCCAGGCCGAATGCGTCGTCGGATCGCTCGCCGCTCCGAGCTGGAAGCAGGGTGCGCCCGGCTTGCACGACGCGGCTGCGCGTCTCGGCCTGCCCATCGCGTTCATCGACGATGCCGCGCTGATCGCCGTGCAGCCACGCTGTCCCACCCGGTCCGCCGTTGCCAAGCGCGAGACCGGTATCGCCTCGGTCGCGGAGGGCGCGGCGTTGGCCGCGTCCGGCGGGCGGCTGCTGCTGGCGCGCATCGCCGGGGGCGGCGCGACCTGCGCCCTGGCGGGGCCATGACGGTGCATTTCATCGGCGCGGGGCCGGGCGCCGCGGACCTCATCACCGTGCGGGGGCGAGACCTGTTGGCGCGCTGCCCGGTGTGCCTGTATGCCGGGTCCATCGTGCCGCCGGGCATGCTGGCGCATTGCGGACCCGGCGCCCGCCTGGTGGACACGGCGCCCTTGTCGCTCGATGCCATCGAGGCCGAGTTCATCGCCGCGCACCGCGCCGGGCAGGACGTGGCGCGGCTGCATTCCGGCGACCTGTCGATCTACAGCGCCGTCGCCGAGCAGCTTCGCCGGCTGGACCGGCACGGCATTCCCTGGACCCTGACCCCCGGCGTCCCCGCCTTTGCCGCCGCCGCCGCGGCGCTGGGGGCGGAGCTGACCGTGCCCGAAGTCGCGCAGAGCGTCGTGCTCACCCGGCTGCCGGGCCGCGCCTCCGCCATGCCGCCGGGCGAGACGCTGGCGGCCTTTGCCGCCACCGGCGCCACGCTCGCCATCCATCTCGCCATCGACAAGCTCGACCTGATCGTCGCGACCCTCCTGCCGTTCTACGGCGCGGAGTGCCCGGCGGCGGTCGTGGTGCGCGCCACCTGGCCTGACCAGCGCGTCCTGCGCGGCACGCTGTCCAGCATCGCCGCTGTCTTTGCCGCCGATCCCGCCGAGCGCACCGCGACCGTCCTGGTGGGCCGCGCCTTGCAGCCGGAGGGGTTCCGCGACAGCGCGCTTTACAGCCCCAATTACCCCCGGCGGTTCCGCGGAGGCGCCGCATGAACCCGGTCGAAGCCCGTCCGACCTACCAGGATGCCGGTCCGGTCGAACAGCACGATCTCCAGCGCCGTGTCCGTGCCGGCCAGCACCTCTGCCGCGGTGCGCCACGCCGCCTGGGCAACCACGTCCCCCAACGGCACGCCTTCCGCGGCGGCGGCGGCGAACGCCTCCGCGACCGTGTTGGCGCCGGCGATCCGCTCGGCCAGCGCCGGGTCGGCGACCAACGCCGCGAGCGCCGGCAGGTCCGCCGAGCCGTGCCGGGAATGCAGGTCAAGCCGGCCCTGCGCCAGCTTGGTCATCTTGGCGACCCCGCCGGCGATGCTGACGCGCGGCACCGGGTGCCGCCGCAGATACTTCAGCAAAGCCCCGGCGAAATCGCCCATTTCCAGCAGCGCCGTCTCCGGCAAACCGTGCAGCGTCTGGATCGCCGCCTCCGACGTGCTGCCGGTGCTGCCGGCCACGTGATCCAGGCCAACGGCGCGGGCCACGTCGATGCCGCGATGGATGGTGTCGATCCAGGCGGCGCAGGAATACGGCACCACGATCCCCGTCGTGCCGAGGATCGACAGCCCGCCCACGATGCCGAGCCGCCCGTTCAGGGTCTGCGCCGCCAGGGTCTCGCCGCCGGGGATCGACAGCTCGACCACCGCATCCGGCGCGGGGGCGAGTTCGGCAAGCGCCGTGCGGATCATGGCGCGGGGCACCGGGTTGATGGCGGGTTCGCCCGGCGGGATCGGCAGGCCCGGCCGGGTCACGGTGCCGACGCCGGGGCCGGCGCGGAACACCACGCCGCCGCCGGGCGGCCCAGCAGAAACGCGCGCGAACACCAGCGCGCCGTGCGTCACGTCCGGGTCGTCGCCCGCGTCCTTGACCACGCCTGCCATAGCCGCGCCGGGTTCCAGCGCAGTCTCGGCCAAGGCGAACGACACGCGCTGCCCGCGCGGCAGGGTGATTTCCACCGGGTCCGGGAAGTCGCCGGTCAGCAGGGCGGCGAACGCGGCCTTTGCCGCCGCCGTGGCGCAGGCCCCGGTCGTCCAGCCCCGGCGCAGCGGTCGCACATCCTCCACGACGCGCAGCATAGCGGTTGAACGCCGTGACGCCGAGGGGCCTTGTGATCGGGGCGCCGCGCTCCGGGTCCGGCAAGACCACGGTGACGCTGGCGCTGGTCGCGGCGCTGCGCCGCCGGGGCGTGGCGGTGCGGGCGGCGAAGTCCGGACCTGACTACATCGACCCCGCCTTCCATGCCGCCGCCAGCGGCGCGCCGGTGCTGAACCTCGATAGCTGGGCGATGCCGCCGCCCTTGCTCGACCACCTGGCGCATGAGGCCGCGGCCGGCGCGTCGGTCCTGGTCGTCGAATCCGCCATGGGCCTGTTCGACGGCGTCGCCGGGGCGCCGGGGCGCAGCGGGGCGGCGGCGGACCTTGCGGCCCGGCTGCGCCTCCCGGTGCTGCTGGTGCTCGACGTGTCCGGGCAATCGCAGACCGCCGCCGCCGTCGCCCGCGGCTTTGCCACGCATGACCCGGCGGTCGCCGTCTGCGGCGTCGTGCTGAACCGCGTCGGCAGCGAGCGGCATCGCCTCGGCGCCACCGTCGCCATCGAGGCGGCCGGCCTGCCCGTGCTCGGCGCCCTGCCGCGCGACGCTTCGCTGTCCTTGCCGGAGCGTCATCTCGGCCTGGTGCAGGCGGCCGAGCATCCGGACCTGCCGGACCTCCTGCACCGTCTGGCCGACAGGGCAGAGCAGCACCTGGACCTCGACGCCATCCTGCGGCATGCGGCGCCGATTGCCGGTCCCGCCATATCGGCCGCCACATTGCCGCCGCCGGGTCAGTGCGTGGCGCTGGCGGCCGATGCCGCGTTCAGCTTTGTTTACGCGCACCTCCTCCAGGGCTGGCGCCGCGCCGGGGCCGAGATCGTCCGCTTCTCGCCGTTGGCCGACGAGCCGCCGCCGGAGCACTGCGACGTATGCTGGCTGCCCGGCGGCTACCCGGAGCTGCACGCGGCGCGGCTCGCCGGCGCCGGGCGGTTCATGGCGGGCCTCGCCCGGTTCGCCGAAACCCGGCCGGTACATGGCGAGTGCGGCGGCCACATGGTGCTGGGGCTGGGGATCGAGGACGCATCCGGTGCCCGGCACGCCATGGCCGGCCTGCTCGGGCACGAAACCAGCTTCGCCCGGCGCAAGCTGCATCTGGGATACCGGGAAGCGACGCTGCTCGCCGACGCCCCGATCGGCGCCGCCGGCACCGTGGTCCGCGGGCATGAGTTCCATTACGCCAGCACGGTCGACCCCGGGAGGGATGCGCCCTTGGCGAGCCTGCGCGACGCCGCCGGGGCGAGCCTGGGCGCCGCGGGCGGGCGGCGCGGCCACATCACCGGCAGCTTCTTCCACGTCATCGCCCCGGCGGCCTGACCGGGAGGCACGACGGATTTTCCGACCCGGGCAACCCACCGGAAAACCCTGCGTTCTCCCTCCACCATTCAAGGAGAAACGGCGATGGCGGCTTCAGATGCTTTCAACGATGCAGCACAGGATGCCAAGGAGCAGATCGCGCAGCTTCGCGTCCAGGTGCAGACCCTGATGGCCGAACGGGTGACGCCGGCGCTCGCCAACGCCGCCGGGACTGCCGAGGATTATGCACGGCAGGCCCGGGACATGGCTTCCGACCAGACGGAGATGCTGTCCGACCATGTGCGTGAGTCGCCCATCGTGGCCATCCTGATTGCGGCCGGCGCGGGCTACCTGCTCGGCCGCATCGCCCGCTAGCCCGATGCGCACGGTCGAGCTTGCCAAAGTCGCGGCCTCGGCGGAGGCGCTTCGCCTGCGCCGGGTCGCTGTCCGCCAGGGCAGGCGTGCGATTTATGGCATCGGCGCTGCGGTGTTCGGGATCGCTGTCTTCGTGTTGCTGCATGTGGTGGCCTACAACGCCATGGTGCCGGCGGTGTCGCCCCTGATTGCCAGCCTCATTCTCTTGGCGGTCGATTTGATCTTGGCGGCAATCCTCGGCTATCTCGCACTAAGCAACAAGCCGGACTCGGTCGAGGACGAGGCGAAGATGATCCGTCAGCAAGCCATCGTGGAGCTGCAGAAGTCGATGACCGTCATGGCGTTGGCAGGCGAGGCTGCGAGCCTGATGATACGGCGCCCCCGCACCGTCACCGTGGTGAAGCCACGCGGCACGGTGCGGCTTGCCGGCGAGTTGGCATCGCGTTTGATGGCACGGAAATAAGTGGCGAGGGGACAGGCCGGGTGTTTCAGTTCAAGGAACCCGGCCTGTGACCCTTGAGGCCGATCCGCCCATCGTGGCGCGTCAGCAGGGTCAGGTCGGCCGCCTGACCATCAATCGGCCGAAAGCCCTCAATGCGATTGACCATGGCATGATGCGGAGCCTGCATAGTGCGCTCGATGCTTGGCGAAGTGATCCGGGCGTCAAGGCTGTCGTCATCGAAGGCGCGGGCGGCCGGGCGTTCTGCGCCGGCGGCGACATTCGGCAGGTCCGCGACATGGCATTGGCCGGCCAGTACGCCGATGTCGAGGCGTTCTTCGCCGATGAGTACGCGCTGAACTCGGCCATCGCGCGCTATCCAAAGCCGTATGTTTCGCTGATCGACGGCATTTGCATGGGCGGCGGCATGGGTCTGTCGATCCACGGCAGCGTGCGGGTCGTGACCGATGCGGCCGCGCTGGCTATGCCGGAAACCGGCATCGGCTTCTTTCCGGATGTCGGCGCCAGCTATTTCCTGCCGCGATTGCCGGGGAGCCACGGCATGTTCCTGGCGCTGACCGGCGCCCGGGCGGAGGGAGCCGATGCCGTCGGGTTGGGTCTCGCCACCCACCATGTCGCGCGCGACCGGATTGCGGTGCTGGCCGAGGAGATGGCCCAGGGCGGGTTGGCGGCGCTGGACCGTGCGGCACTGCCGACATCGGTCGGCTCAAAGCTTGGGCACGACGAGGTTGTCGCCTGCTTTGGCGCCGACACGGTTGCAGGCATCCTGGAACGCCTGGCGGGTCTGGACAGCGCGCCCGCGCAGGACGCCTTGGGCACGTTGCGGTCGAGGTCGCCAAGCGCCGTGCTGTGGGCGTTCGAACTCATGCGGCTTGGCGCAGGCCGCACTCTCGATCAATGCTTGAGAGCCGAACTCGCACTGACCCGGCACGTCGTCCGCCATCCCGACTTCGCAGAAGGGGTGCGCGCGATGATCGTCGACAAAGACCGCAACCCACGCTGGTCGCCGGCGAGGATCGAGGATGTCCCAATCAACGGCATCAAGGCGCTGTTCCGTCAGCTTGGCAGCGGCTGACGCCTCTGAGACGCGATTATGGGGCGAAGCCAAGAAGGCTAATGCACCCGCTCCAGCGCCTTGCCGGACTTCCTGCCGAAGCGGGCCTTGGACTTCTCCCGCAATCCCTGGAACGTGACATACAGCATGGGGATCAGGAAGATGCCGAACGCGCTGGCCGCGATCATGCCGGCGAACACCGGCGTGCCCACCGCACGGCGGCTGACCTGCGCCGCGCCGTTCGCCACCACGAGCGGCAGCAGGCCGAGGACGAGGGCGATGGAGGTCATCATCACGGCGCGGAACCGGGCACGGGCGCCGAGCCGCGCCGCTTCGATGATCGGTTGGCCTTCCTCCCGCTGCTCCTTGGCGAACTCCACGATCAGGATGCCGTTCTTCGCCGCAATCGCGATCAGCACGACCAACCCGATCTGCGCGTAAAGGTCGAGCGCCAGCCCCGTCACCCACAGCCCGATGAATGACCCCAGGATGCCGACGCTGACCGAGAGCAGCACCGGAATGGGGATCACCCAGCTCTCATACAGCGCCACGAGGAACAGGTAGGCGAACAGGATCGCCAGCCCCAGGATCTGGCCGGTCTGTCCTGACGCCGACTTCTCCTGGAACGCCGTCCCGGTCCACTCGTAGCTGTATCCGGCCGGCAGGGTCTTGTCGCTGATCTGCTCCATCGCCGCCAGCGCGTCGCCGGAGGACACGCCCGGCTTCGGCGTGCCGTTCACGGTGATCGAGCGGTAGTTGTTGTACCGGCTGATGGTCTGCGGCCCCAAGACGATCCGCGCGTCGGCAATCGAGCGCAGCGGCACCATGGTGCCGAGCCTGTTGCGGATGTAGATGCGCCAGATCGCCGGGATGTCGGTCCGGTCCACGGCGTCGCCTTGGATGTTCACCTGCCACGTCCGGCCGAACAGGTTGAAGTCGTTGACGTAGATGCCGCCCAAGGTGCCCTGCAGCGAGGTGAAGACGTCGCTGATCGACAAGCCCAGCGCCTGCGCCTTCTCCCGGTCGATGTCGAGGTAGATGCTGGGCGTCGTCGGGCTGAAGGTGCTGAACACCCGGGCGAGCTTCGGGTCCTGGTTCGCCGACGCGAGCAGGCCGTTCAGCACGGTGCCCATCTCGGCGGGTTCCCGCCCTTCCAGGTTCTGCAACTGGTACTCGAACCCGCCGCTGGTCGAAAGGCCGATGATCGGCGGCAGGTTGAAGGGGAAGATCGTCGCCGAGCTGATCTGCTGCACGCCGGCGAACATCTTGCCGATCAGCGCCTGCACCTTGTCGGCCGCCGCCGTGCGGTCGGCGAACGGCTTCATGCGCATCACCAGGAACGCCGCGTTGGACTGGTTGCCGCTGTCGAGCAGCGAGAAACCGACGATGGCGAGAACGTTCTGGATTTGCGGGATGCCCTTGGCCACCGCCTCCACCCGCTCCACCACGCCGCGGGTGCGGGTCACGCTGGCGCCGTCGGGCAACTGCACGGCGACGAAGAACGCGCCCTGGTCCTCGTCCGGCAGGAAGCCGGTCGGCGTGCGCAGGCTGAGCGCGAAAATCCCCCCGCCGCACAGCAGCACGAGCAGCACGCCGAGAACGCTGACCCGCAGGAGCCGCGCGACGATCCCGGCATAGCCGTCCCGCACCCAGTCGATGCCGCGCCCGATCCGTCCGAGGATGCCGCGCTTCGGCCCGCCATGCCGCAGGAACACGCCGCACAGCGCCGGGGACAGGGTGAGCGCGTTGATCGCGGAGATCAGCACCGCCACGCTGATGGTGACGGCGAACTGGCGGAACAGCGTGCCGGAGATGCCGGGGATGAAGCCGATGGGCACGAACACCGACAGCAGCACGAGCGTGATGGCGATGATCGGCGCGGTGATCTGCGCCATGGCCTTCTTCGTCGCGTCCTTGGGCGAAAGCTCCGGCTCCTCCTCCATCACGCGCTCGACGTTCTCCACCACCACGATGGCGTCGTCGACGACGATGCCGATGGCCAGCACGAGCGCCAGGAGCGACACGGTGTTGGCGGAGTAGCCGAGCGCCAGCAGCACCGCGAAGGTGCCGATCAGGCTGACCGGCACGGCGACGGTCGGGATGATGGTCGCGCGGATGTTGCCCAGGAACAGGAACACCACGACCACCACCAGCGCGAACGCCTCCAGCAGCGTGTTCTTCACCTCGCTGATCGTGTCGGACACGAAGGTCGAGCTGTTGTAGAACACCTGCGACTTGAGGCCCTCGGGATAGCGCTTGGACAGGTCGTCGAGCGCCGCCTGCACGCGGTCGGCCGTCCGCACCGCGTTGGCGCCGGGGGCGAGGTACACGCCGAGCGTGACCGCCGGGTCGCCGTTCAGCCGGCTTTCGCTGTCCTGCGTCGCGGCGCCCAACTCGACCCGTGCCACGTCGCGCAGCCGCAGCACGGAGCCGTCTGGATTGGCGCGGAGCAGGATATTGCCGAAATCCTCCGTCGTGGTCAGGCGGCCCTTGGTCTGCAGGTTGATCTGGAACTGCGTGTCGTCGCTGGTCGGGCGCGCGCCCACCCGGCCGACCGGCGCCTGCACGTTCTGCTGCTGGATCGCCAGCATGATGTCGCTCGGCGCCAGGTTGAGGCTGACCATGCGGCTGGTGTCGAACCAGATGCGCATGGAATAATCGAGTGCCCCGAACAGCGTGGCCGACCCGACCCCGCTCACCCGGGACAGCCGGTCGAGCACGTTGATCGTCACGTAGTTCGAGATGAACAGCGGGTCCTGCTTCGCCCCCTCGCTGGAGAACGCCAGGAACTCCAGGATCGCCGAGGACCGCTTCTGCACGGTGACGCCCTGGCGCTGCACCTCCGCCGGCAGGCGGGACAGCGCCGCCTGCACGCGGTTGTTGACGTTCACGGTGTTGATGTCCGGGTTCGTTCCCAGCGCGAACGATACCGTCAGCCCATAGCTTCCGTCGTTGGCGGAGTTGGACTTCATGTAGATCATCTGGTCGGCGCCGTTGACCTGCGCCTCCAAAGGCTGCGCCACCGTCGCCTCGACCACCGAGGCGGAGGCGCCGGGGTAGCGGGTCGTGACCTGCACCTGCGGCGGCACCACGTCCGGGAACTGGCTGACCGGGATCACGGTCATCGCGATCAGCCCGGCGATCACCGTGATGATCGCGATGACGATGGCGAGCCGCGGCCGGTCGACGAAGGTTGCGGAAATCATGGCGTCACGTCCGCGGCGCCGACGCGGGGAGCGTCGGGCCGGTGCTGGCCGGGCCGGGGGCCACGGTGATGCCGGGTCTCACGCGCTGCACGCCATCCACCACCACCGTCTCTCCTTCCTTCAGCCCCGCCGAGATCACCGCGAGGCCCGGGGTGCTCTGGCCCAGTTGCAGCCGGCGCTGCTCCGCCTTGTTGCCGTCGCCCACCACCCAGACATAGTTGCCCTGCTGGTCCGACAGGATGGCGCTGCGCGGGATCACGATCTGGTCAACCGGCTCCACGCCTTCCAGCGACACCGTCACGAACTCCCCATCCGACAGCTCCCGGTCGCCGATCTCGCCGGCCTTCGATCCCGGCCGCACCGGGTTCGGGACGCGCCCGCGCAGCGTCAGGGTGTCGGTGTTGGCCGCCACCGTCGGATCGACGTAGTCGAGCTTGCCGGCCTGGCCGTACAGCTTTCCGCTGGGCAGGCGGAGCTTGAGCGTCACCGCGCCGAACCCGCCCTTGCCCCCATAGCGGTCCCGCAGGTCGACGGCGGCCCGGACGGACACGGGGAACAGCACGTACATCGGGTCCTGGCTCACGATGGTCGCCAGCACGCCGGAGCCTGGGCTGACGACGTTGCCCTCGGTCACGGTGGTGCGGCTGATCTTGCCGTCGATGGGCGCCTTGATCTCGGTGTAGTCGAGGTTGGTCTGCGCCAGCCGCAGTTGCGCCTGCGCGTTGGACAGTTGCGCCGCCTGGCTCCGCTGGGTCGCCTGCGCATCGTCCACCAGGCTGCGCTGGCCCGCCGGCGTGTTCAGCAACGCCTGCGCCCGGCCCAGGGTCAGGCTGCTGCCCCCCAGCACGGCCTGCGCCTGCGCCACGGACGCGGCCTGGCCGGCGACCTGCGCCTCGAACGGCGCGCGTTCCAGCTTGTACAGCAGGTCGCCGGCGTGCACCTCCGCGCCCTCGGTGAAATGGCGCTCCTGCAAGAAGGCCGTCACGCGGGCGACCAGGTCGACGCGGCTGATTGCCTGGATGCGTCCGACGAACTCGCTGGTCTCGGTGACTGGCTGCTTTTTCGCCTGCACGACGCCGACGGCAGGCGGCGCCCCGGGGGCGGGCTGCGCGAGGGTAGGACTGGCAACGAGCAGGAGGAGCGCCAGCGGCGCGAGGAGGCGACGGAACATCCGGGTTACTTTCGCAGTACGGGAGCTGCGGGTCCAGCAAAGGTGGCACTCCGCAGTGTCAGCTTTTCGCCATTGCAGCACATCCCTTCGAACCTTGCACGTTTGGAGGCACCGTCCCACCCCGGCCAACTGGGGAGGCTGCCGCCGCGCCGGGCGGTTGATCGCGCCAATGGTTTGGCCCAAGGAAGGCGGCGATTCGAATGGCGTATCCTGAAACGCCGGCACGGGCGTCGGCAAGGGTTTTCGAACCTCGGCACGCGCCAGGCGCTACATCCCCAAAGCAGGAGAGTGATCATGGCGCGCGACGACATCTTGGAACCGATCCGAACCCGGGCCTATCTGTTGTGGGAGCAAGCCGGCCGTCCCGACGGCGGCGACCTGGAATTCTGGGAACGTGCCCGGCGGGAGATCGAGGCGGAACAGGCCGCAGAGGCTGCCGTGCCCGATCCGGCGGCCGGAGCCAAGGAGCAACCCCTATGACCGACGATTCTGGGACCGACGATCCTGGGACCGACACCCCGCCCGACCGCTTGGCGTCGCATCCCAAAAGCCCTTTCTACAACGCGGCCTTGCTTGAGCGCGGCGTGGGCGTCCGGTTCAAGGGCGTGGAAAAGAACAACGTGGACGAGTACTGCGTGAGCGAGGGTTGGGTGCGCCTCGCCGTCGGCAAGGCCGTGGACCGGACGGGCGCGCCGATGACGATGAAGCTGATGGGACCGGTCGAGGTGTATTTCCGGGACATCGCCGAGGGCGGGGCGTAGTTCGCCGCAGCGGCCGGACGGCGCTGCCTCAGCCATGCCGGCGGCAGAACTCCTCTGCGCCGAGCGTGCGAAAATCAGCCATCGCCGCGCCGATCCGTTCATGCGGCCAGTCCCACCATGCGATCCGCAGCAGGTCCGCGATCACGGCGTCGGAGAACCGCTTGCGCAGCACGCGGGCGGGATTGCCGACCACGACTGCGAACTCCGGCACGTCCTTCGTGACGATCGCCCCGGCGCCGACCGCCGCCCCCGTGCCGACCGTGACGCCAGGCAGCACGACCGCGCCATGGCCGATCCATACGTCATGCCCCAGCGTCACCGGGCTGCTTCGGCGCCAGTCGAAGAACTCGGGATCGTCCGGCCCCAGGCCGTAGGCGCTGCTGCGGTAGCCGACATGGCTCAGCATCACCCGGCCGAGCGGATGGTTGCCCGGGTTCAGCCGCGTATGCGCCGCGACCGAGCAGAACTTGCCGATGGCTGCATAGATGATGTCGCTGTCGTTCACGACGTAGGAGTAGTCGCCGAAGCTGCTCTCGGCGACCTTGGTGCGGGCGCCGACCTCGCACCAGCGGCCAAAGGTGGTGGCGCGCACGGACGCGGTGCGGTGGATGTCTGGCTGTTCGCCCAGACGCTTCTCCCGCGACGCCGGGTCGTCCGCCGTGGGCGGCATCAGTTCAGGAACATCTTGCCCGGGTTCATGATGCCGCGCGGGTCGAGCGCCGTCTTGATCTGCCGCATCACCGCCAGCGTCTCCGCCCCGTGCTCCGCTTCGAGGAACTCGCGCTTCCCCATGCCGATCCCGTGCTCCCCGCTGCAGGAGCCGCCGAGCGCCAACGCCCGCGCCACGATCTTCTTGTCCAGCTCCCACGCCTGCGCCAGCCCGTCCTCGCCCGGCGGCACCAGGATGACGGTGTGGAAGTTGCCGTCGCCGACATGGCCGACGATGGGCGCCAGCAGGCCGGATTGCGCGATGTCCCCCTTCGCGCCGACGATCAGCTCCGTCATGCGGGAGATCGGCACGATGGCGTCCGTCGCCAGCCCGCGGCAGCCCGGGCGCAAGGCGAGCGCCGCCCAGTAGGCATCGTGCCGCGCCTTCCACAGCCGGTTGCGCTCCGCCGCGTTGGTGGCCCATTGGAAGCCGCTGGCGCCGAAGCCCGCGGTGATCTCCTCCGCCAGCGCCGCCTGCTCGGCGACGCCCGCCGGGGTGCCGTGGAACTCCAGCAGCAGGGTCGGGCGCGCGGTGTAGCCGCCGAGCTTCGAGTAGGCGATGCAGGCGCCCATCTGCACGTCGTCCAGCAGCTCGATCCGCGCGATGGGGATGCCGGCCTGCAGGATGGCGATCACGCTGTCCACCGCGCCGGCCAGGCCGTCGAACTGGCAGATGGCGGCGCTCATCGCCTCGGGGATGCCGTGCAAGCGGAGCTGGATCTCGGTGATCACGCCGAGCGTGCCCTCCGACCCCAGCATCAAATGGGTGAGGTCGTAGCCCGTGGCGGACTTGCGGACGCGCCCGCCGGTCTCGATCAGGCGGCCGTCGGGGAGGGCGACCTGAAGGCCCAGCACGTTCTCCCGGATGGTGCCGTAGCGGACGGCGGCGGTGCCGGACGCGCGGGTGGCGCACATGCCGCCGATGCTGCACTCGCTGCCGGGATCGACGGGGAAGAACAGGCCTTGGTCGCGCAGGTGCTCGTTGAGCTGCTGCCGGGTGACGCCCGCCTCGACCCGGCAATCCATGTCGGCCGGGTTCACCTGCAGGATGCGGGTCATGCGCGACAGGTCGAGGCTGATGCCGCCGCGCACCGGGGTGACGTGCCCCTCCAGGCTGGTGCCGGCGCCGAACGGCACCACGGGGACGCCGTGCTGATGGCAGAGCGCCAGGACGCGCGCCGCCTCTTCGCCCCGCTCCACGAAGGCGACGGCGTCGGGCAGAGTGCGGGGATGGCTGTCCTCGCCGTGGCTGTGCTGCTCGCACAGGGCGGCGTTGGTGGTGATGCGCCCGCCCAGGAACTCGCGGGCCTGAGCGATGACGGCGTCGGCGGGGCGTGACATCGGCGGTTCCTTTTCCCGCGCAGCCTAGCGCAACACGGCCAGGCGCGTCACGCTGCGTCTGATTGCATAGGAGGCATGCGTGACCTTATCCGTGAACCAGGACCGGCTCTGGCAGGCGCACCTCGACATGGCCGCGGTCGGCGCGACGCCAGAGGGCGGCAGCAACCGCCCGGCCCTGTCCGCCGCCGACGCCGAGGCGCGCGCCCTGCTGCTGTCCTGGTGCGGGCCGCTGGGCCTCAAGCTGGAGCGCGACGGCATCGGCAACCTGTTCCTGCGCCGGGGCGGGCGGGAGCCGCGCCCCGCCGTCGCCTTCGGCAGCCACCTGGACACCGTGCCGACCGGCGGGCGGTTCGACGGCGCGTTCGGCGTGCTGGCCGGGCTGGAGGCGCTGCGCACCCTGCACGACGCCGGGGTGCTGACCGCGGCGCCGCTGGAACTGGTGGTGTGGACCAACGAGGAGGGCAGCCGCTTCCCGCCCGCCATGATGGGCAGCCGGGTGCACGCCGGCGCCCTGCCGCTCGACCGCGCCCTGGCGACGACGGACGACGCCGGGGCGACGGTGGGGGAGGCGCTGGCGGAGACGTTCCAGATCGGCTTCTTGACCCCCGGCCCGCGCGATTGGGCCGCCTGGATCGAGCCGCACATCGAGCAAGGCCCGGTGCTGGAGCAATCCGGCGCCGCCATCGGCGTCGTGACCGGCACCGTCCAGGCGCTGTATTTCCAACTGACCATCACCGGGGAGGCCAGCCACGCCGGCGCCACCGCCATGGGCGGGCGCCGCGACAGCCTGGCCGCCGCCGCCGAGATGATCCTGGCGACCGAGCAGATCGGCCTGTCCGGCGAACCCGGCGGGCGCAGCTCGGCGGCCTGGATCGGCAACGCGCCCAATGCCCGCGGCGCCGTGCCCAGCCAGACCCGGCTGCACTGCGACGTGCGGCACGAGGACCCGGCCCGTGCCGCCGCGATGGAGGCCGCCGCCCGCATCGCCTGGACCGCCATCGCCGCCCGGCGCGGCGTGCAGTTGGAGGTCGATGCCTACGCCTCCTTCGGCCCCGCCCGGTTCGACCCGGGGCTTGGGGCGCTGCTGCGGGAGGTCGCGGCGGCGCGGCAACTGACGGTGCGCGACATGGTGGCCGCCGCCGGGCACGACAGCGTGCTGATCGCGCCCTTATGCCCCAGCGCCATGCTGTTCGTGCCGAGCCGCGGCGGCGTCACGCACCACCCCGCCGAGTACACCGCGCCGGAGCATCTGGCCCAGGGCGCTCAGGTGCTGCTGGACGCCATCATGCGGCTGGCGAATTGACGCTGTTTGGACCGGGGCCTAGCTTGCCGGGACCATAAATCGTCAAGGAACGTCCGATGCCGAACAAGGTGAAGCAGGTCTGGCAGGAGGGCCGGGCGGCCGTCAACGGCTGGCTCGCGATCCCCGCCGGGTTCTCGGCCGAGGTCATGGCGCAGGCCGGCTGGGACAGCGTGACGGTGGATCTGCAGCACGGCGTGCAGGACTACCTTTCGATGGTCGCCTGCTTCCAAGCGATGCAGGTGCACCCCGTGCTGCCGATGGTGCGCGTCCCCTGGAACGAGCCGGGCATCGTCGGCAAGGTGCTGGACGCCGGCGCCTACGGCGTGATCTGCCCGATGGTGAACACCCGGGCGGAGGCGGAAGCCCTCGTCTCCTATTGCCGCTACCCGCCGGCGGGCAAGCGCAGCAACGGGCCGATCCGCGCCGGCATCTACGGCGTGGGCACCACCTACCAGTCCACCGCCAACGACGAGATCCTGTGCATCCCGATGGTCGAGACGCGGGAGGCCGTGGACAACCTGGAAGCCATCCTCGACGTGCCCGGCGTCGACGCCGTGTACATCGGGCCGAGCGACCTCGGCTTCTCCATGGGGCTGCCGCCGGTGCTGGACCGGGAGGAGCCGCAGATCATGGCGATCTACGAGCGGATCATCGCCGAGACCAAGCGCCGGGGCCTGCGCGCCTGCATCCATTGCCTGACCCCGGCCTACGCCACGCGGATGATCGCGATGGGGTTCGGCCTCGTGACCATCGCCAACGACAGCGGCCTGCTGCTCGGCGCCGCCCGCGCCACGGTGCAGGCAGTCCGCAAGGGCTGAGGGGGACCATCATGCAGCCTTCCGTCATCCGCCTGCATCCCGACGATGCGGTAGTGATCGCCCGCTCCACCCTGTTGCCAGGCGCCGAGGTCGCGCCGGGCGTTGCGGCGGTCGAGCGTATCCCCGCCGGGCACAAGGCCGCGGTGCGGGCGCTGGCGGAGGGCGAGGCGATCCAGCGGTACGGCCAGATCATCGGCTTCGCCACCCGGCCCATCGCGCCCGGCGCCCATGTGCATGTGCACAACTGCGGCATGGGCGACTTCGCCAAGGACTACGCCTACAGCCAGGACGCCCGGCCCACGGCGATGGCGAACGAGGGGCTGACCTTCTCCGGCATCCGCCGCCCGGACGGCCGGGTCGCCACGCGGAACTACATCGGCATCCTGACCTCGGTGAACTGCAGCGCGCATGTCGCCGGGCTGGTGGCGGACGTGTTCAAGCGCAACCCGTTCACCGGGCATGACCCGCTGGCGGCGTATCCCAATGTCGATGGCGTCGTGGCGCTGACGCACAAGACGGGCTGCGGCATGACGGACGGGGAGCCGTTGCGCCTGCTCCGCCGCACGCTCGCGGGCTACGCGCGGCACGTGAACTTCAGCCACGTCGTGGTGCTGGGCCTCGGCTGCGAGGTGAACCAGATCGCCGGGCTGCTGGAGGAGCAGCGCCTGGCTGGGCGCGTCCGCAACATGGACATCCAGGCTATGGGCGGCACTCGCAAGACGGTGGAGGCCGCGGTCGCCTTCGTGCACGAGGTGCTGGCCGAGAGCAACGAGGTCCGTCGCGAGCCGGTGCCGGTCAGCGAACTGACGGTGGCGCTGCAATGCGGCGGCTCGGACGGCTACTCCGGCGTCTCGGCCAACCCGGCGCTCGGCGCCGCGTCCGACCTGTTGGTGCGCCACGGCGGCACCGTGATCCTGTCGGAGACGCCCGAGACCTACGGCGCCGAGCACCTGCTGACCCGGCGCGCGGTGAGCCAGGAGGTCGGCGAGAAGCTGGTCGGCCTGATGCGCTGGTGGGAGGACTACACGGCCCGCGAGGGCGCCGAGATGAACGCGAACCCCAGCCCGGGCAACAAGGCCGGCGGCCTCACCACCATCCTGGAGAAGTCGCTCGGCGCCATGGCCAAGGCCGGCACCACCAACCTCGTGGACGTGGTGCGCTATGCCGAGCCGGTGACGGCGCGCGGCTTCGTGTTCATGGACACTCCGGGCTATGACCCGGTGGCGGCGACGGGCCAGGTGGCGGGGGGCGCGAACTTGGTATGCTTCACGACCGGGCGCGGCAGCGTGTTCGGCTGCAAGCCGTCGCCGTCCATCAAGCTCGCGACCAACACGCCGATGTTCGAGCGCATGGAAGACGACATGGACATCAACTGCGGCACGGTCCTGGACGGGGACGAGACGGTGCAGGAGTGCGGGCAGCGCATCTTCGAGACGATGATCCGCACGGCAAGCGGGGAGCGCACCAAGAGCGAGGCGTTCGACGCGGGCGGGGCGGAGTTCGCGCCTTGGGTGATCGGGGCGACGATGTAGCGGCCCGGCTGGCTCGACTCACGGCATGTCTGCGCCCATTTGGTGGGCATAGACGTCGAAACGCCGTCCATCCGGGGGCGCCATGGCGTGCCGGTAGTCCAACACTGCGCCCAAATGCAAGGCGACACGGACCGAGGCGGCGTTCTCGGCCTCGATGCAGCTTACGAGCCGCCGCCAACCCAGCGTTCTCGCGGCGTAGTCCCGGACCCGGGCCGCCGCCTCCGTGGCGAACCCATGGCTTTGGTAGTCCTCGACAACAAGCCACATGATTTCAGGCTCTGGCCAGCCTTCCGGGAACCAAAGGCCGCAAAGCCCGGCAAACAGGCCGTCCTGCTTGCATTCGAGCGCCCAAGGTCCGTAGCCGCGCAGGTGCCAATGCCCCGCGATTGCCGCCAGCTTTCGCCAGGTTTCCTCGCGGGAGCACGGGCCGCCGACGAAGCGCGACCCTTCGGCGGCATAAAAGTTCGCATATGGAACAAGGTCCGTGTCCCGGACGGGACGGAGCGTCAGCCGGTCGCTCTCAATGCTTGGGATCGTCATCTCAAGACACTCCTGTCTTGATCGCACGAGAAGATCAGGATTTTGCGGGTTGATCGTCCGCGGGCCGGCGCATGAAGTCGAAGTCGCAGCCCTCGTCCGCTTGCAGCACCGTGTCATTGTAAAGATAGGCATAACCGCGCCGCGCCCAGTCTGGCCGGGCCAACGGCGTGAGCAGGGCTTGCCGCCGGGCCAACTCCTCGTCGTCCACCAGCAGGTCGATCCGGCGTCCGGCCACGTCGAGCCGGATCTGGTCGCCTGACTGCACCAAGGCCAGCGGCCCGCCCACCGCCGACTCCGGCGTGATGTGCAGCACGATGGTGCCGAACGCCGTGCCGCTCATCCGGGCGTCCGAGATGCGGACCATGTCCTTCACGCCCTGCCGCCCGAGCTGCTTCGGGATCGGCAGGTAGCCGGCTTCCGGCATGCCCGGCGCCCCTTTCGGACCGGCGTTGCGCAGCACCAGCACGTCGTCCGGCCCGACATCCAGCGCCGGGTCGTCGATCCGCGCGGCCATGTCTGGGATGCTATCGAACACCACGGCCCGCCCGGTGTGCTGCAAGAGGCGCGGCGTCGCGGCGGAGTGCTTGATCACCGCCCCGCGCGGCGCGAGGTTGCCGCGCAGCACCGCCATCGCGCCGACCGGCTTGATCGGGTCGTGCCGCGGTCGGATCACGGTCTGGCCCGGCACCTGCTCGGCCGCCGCCGCCACATCGCGCAGGGTCCCGCCGCCGACCGTGCGGGCGTCCCCGTCGATCAGGCCGCCCAGTTCCGCCAGCAGCCGCGGCACCCCGCCGGCGTGGTGGAAATGCTCCATGTAGTGGTCGCCGGACGGCTTCAGGTCCACGAGCACCGGGACCTCGCGCCCAAGCGCGTCGAAGGCGTCCAGGTCGATCCGGTGCGGCGTCCGGTTCGCGATGGCGGTCAGGTGGATCAGCCCGTTGGTCGAGCCGCCGATGGCCTGCAGCACCACCTGCGCGTTGCGGAACGCCGCCGGCGTCAGCAGGTCGCTCGGGCGCGGGCCGCCGGCGACCGCCATCTCGGCCGCGCGCCGCCCGCTGGCCTCGGCGAGGCGCACGCGTTCGGCGTGGGGGGCGGGGATGGTGGCGGCCATCGGCAGGGCGAGGCCGAGCGCCTCGGTGATGCAGGCCATGGTGCTCGCCGTGCCCATCACCATGCAGGTGCCGACAGACGGGGCGAGCCGGCCCTCGACCACCTCGATCTCCGCCGCGTCGACCGTGCCGGCGCGGTGGGCGCTCCACAGCCGGCGGCAGTCGGTGCAGGCGCCGAGCACCTCGCCCTTGTGGTGGCCGACCACCATGGGGCCGACAGGGACCACGACGGTGGGCAGGTCCACGCTGGCCGCCGCCATGACCTGCGCCGGCAGCGTCTTGTCGCAGCCGCCGATGACGATCACCGCGTCCATAGGCTGGGCGCGGATCATCTCCTCCGTGTCCATCGCCATCAGGTTGCGCAGGAACATCGAGGTGGGGTGGGCGAAGCTCTCGTGGATCGAGATGGTCGGGAACACCATGGGCATGGCGCCGGCCAGCATGACGCCGCGCTTCGCCGCCTCGATCAGCGCGGCGGCGTTGCCGTGGCAGGGGTTGTAGTCGCTCGCCGTGTTGGTGATGCCGACGATGGGACGGTCGAGCGCGTCGTCCGAGTAGCCCATCGCCTTGATGAACGCCTTGCGCAGGAACAATGAGAACCCGGCGTCGCCGTAGCTCGTGAGACCCTTGCGCAAGCCTTTATCCATCCGCCGCTTCCCTTTGATGCTTCAAGCGCCGGCACAGTGTAGCCCGCGGCGACGCCCGGACAATGCCCGGCAGATGCGGCGTCAACAATCGGTGATGCCTGCATCTGAAAACCACAGGGTTGCGTATCAACTGGCTACCATTGCTCTGAGAACCTGTTTGAGTAACTTCAACTTGCGGTATCATGGACTGGCGTGGGGTTGAGCAGGGCTTCGACGCCGGACAGGACGGCCGCGAACACGATGCGAGCGGCGGAGACATCGAGGCGTCCGGCACG
>JAABUQ010000769.1_pt1 | contig 74112 bp, 42 predicted proteins | sample 5560001 | NCBI WGS metagenome assembly JAABUQ01 (sample SAMN10711888, study PRJNA513371) | rock metagenome | isolation source: Antarctica rocks | place: Antarctica: Victoria Land, Finger Mt nord | collected 2015-12-18 | reverse complement strand
CCAGCCTCTTCCCCAAACCAGCACCCCTCACCCCTTCGAACCCCCCATCCCCCCAATCCGCTACGAAATCTTCCCTCCCCTCCCCGGCGGCACCTCCCGCCGCAACCGCACCACCGCCCAACGCAGCGGCGCCACCGGCCGAAAACTCGTCCCCGGCCCCTCGACACCAAGCATGCGGCGGGGGAAGAGTCTCGGCCAGGGCAAGTCCACAGGGAAGGGGGAGGGGAGGGCGAGTCCAAGGTTGAGAGGAGGGAGGGAGGGGGTGTTGGGGAGTGAGCGCAAGACGAGGAGTTCGTTGCGGGGGAAGCAGATGGGTGGGGATGGGGCTGTGGATTCGGAAAGGAGTGAGGATGGGGATGAGGAGGGAGGGAAGGAGGGAGGAGGGGGGGAGGGGGAAGGGGATGTGGATGAGGCGGTGGCGGGGAGGGAGGCGGATAGGCAGCTTGTGGGGGAGGCGGGGGAGGGGACGAAGTTTGGGGAGGGCGATAAGGACGCAGATGCGGATTTCGAGGTTGGGGATGGGGATGGGGATGGGGAAGAGGACGAGGATGATGGGGAAGATGGGGGAGAAGCGGAAGAGGAGGATTGATGGATCTGGGCTGGGCTATTGCATTAGGAACGTGGGGATCGTGGTTTGGCCACACCAGGCGGAGGGGCAAGTATGGACCCCCTGTCCAGACTCTTTCTGATGTACAACATTGTAAGGAGGAGAAAGATACCAATTCGTTCATCTCTCTTTTCATCCAGGTCCCAACTACTCCTCGTACTACCCAACAATCCGATAATCTCTTAGGATCAACTTCGATCTCTCTCTTCATCCCAGTCATGCCTACCTTTATACCACTCTCTATATTTCAAGAACCCGATAATCTTTCAGATATCAATTTCACTCTACACCTTTTTCTTATAATGGTCATGGCTACATGTATACTCCCCCTGCATCCTTCTCCACCACCTCCCCTCCTCCATCATCGAATCCCTCCCATCAATACTTACACCCCCTACCCCACCTCCTTACTTCCAAATCTGACTCCCTTCTCTCGCCTCGTCATCCCACAGCAACCCACCCTCCTCTCAATCGCCCAACAATCAAATCCCCATCGCTTCTCTCGTTCCCGTACAGCAAAATCACCCCTTATCCCACTCTCGCATCTCTTTAGTCTTGACACCCCTTCCTTCCTGCTCCCAACTCTTTCTTCTTTCTTCTTTCCATACCCCCGTCGTACGCCCCGACCCCCCCTCTCCTCTCCCAAGCAAACCTCAAACCAGAAACCCTCCCCTCACGCAAGTCATCTCTTCTTAGACAGAAGGGTTGTTCAAAAAAGGGATCAGGAAGCTGGAGAAGGGGGAGAAGTGGAAGACGAGAAGAAAGAAGGAGAAGACATGGGGGCGAGATAATTGATGGAGAGCTTGAAGATGGAAAGAAAAGCAAAGGAATACGGATATTGAGAGAATAAAAGGATAGAAGAGAAGAGAAGAATGGGAGAATGAGGAACGATTAATAAAGAATTGGAGAGGTAAAAGGATGGAAGGATGGGTGAATAGGACTGTTTGGGACGGTGGATAGAATAGGAGAGTGGAGGATAGAGAGAATGGGAGGGATAGAAAATGCGAAGAATAGGAGATTGGAAGGATAGGAATGGGAGAGATAGTAGTGTGAGAGAGTAAGAACGGTGGTGGAGTGGGAGCTACGAGAAACGGGAGCGGGGTTGCGCTTTATGGCGAGGAGAGGGATAGAAAGTAAAAAGAGTGATAGACAAGAGGCAAGGGGCTGTTGATGTTCCTCTTGAGACATTATAATCTTCCACTACGTTGATCGATTGTTCCGGAATACTTTTTGAAGGGAGGGAGATCAGACATTATAATTGAGAGAATCGTCCATGCACAACGTTGGGAAAGACGGAATATGTTTTTGGCAAGAATAGCTGTTGAGCTAAAAAGCCTGAAAGAGGAATCGTTGACTCAAGCTCTAAACCTGTCGATTAAGGCCGTCAAGCATCTTTCGGATAGAGATTTACCCATCTGCCTTATCATCATGAAAGGAACATGGATTGGATTTTTCGGGGGGTAGATTGGAAGCGAAGAAGATTTGTAGAACTTTGCGTATATGGCGGAAGGAGAGATGTGCGCTCAGGGAGATGGTCTTGTTGGATTGAGGAAGTGAGATAAGCAGGAGAGACTGTGGAAAGGGAGAAGAGAGGAGGGAGAAGAGAGAAGAGAAGAATAGGAGAATGGTGGTAGGAGAACGAAGGCTTGAGACGGAATGCGCGCTGTGGACCTTTAGATTGGTGAAGGGATTTGTTGGGCTGGATGAGAGGGTGGGCATAAGATACCTTAAAGTCTTATTGGGATTGCTAAGCAAATAAGCACCTAGCTGTGCTAGCGCGTTGAGATGGTTTTTGCGAAGGGAACAAAGAGAAAAGGTGATAAGAATTTGGAGATAAGAAGAGTGGGAATGAAATTGTATATATGGCGTTGGGAGAAGTGTGTATTGTAGAGAGCGATTATTCTTGCGACAAGAACAAGTAATAAGAGAAAAGAGACAAAAGAGAAGAGAGAGTGGGTATGTATTCTCAAGAGACGAGAGAAGTGTTTTCGAGGAAGTGCAGAGGAGGATGAGGGGGTTGGGTAGAAGGCTAGGCATGAAATGGCTTGAAGCCTGGTTAGGCTTGCTAAGCAGATAAGCACCTAGCTGTGCTGGCGCGTTGGGATGGTTCTGGGGAGGAGCCAGCAAGAGGAGATGGTAGGAAGGGAAGGGACGAGGGAGTCGAGCTTGGATGATCGACTGCGACAGGAATTTGTGTATCTGGCTGTTTGAATTTGTGGGTGAGACATGTGCAATGATGGCAATAATTAGCATGATAGTGATATTTAGCCCCGTAGTGCTTTATGCAAAGAACAATAGATTCATTGTCGCTGATTAAAGAAAGTCCATATACCCCATCTCTCGCTGAGCTCTCGTCACGTTAAACAACCCTATCCTTGCCTGATCCACTTCCTGCATCTCCGACTGCTTCATCACCAATTACTGGCGTCTCCTCGCTTTCTCATCTGGGAGATGAATTACAAGGCGCGGCAAGACCCGGTCAGCTGCACCTGCAGGGGTCCAACGTCCACGGTGTGCGCGCCTACAACCGTGGTCTGGCTGCCGTCAACGCCGTAGAAGGTGCAGGTTGCACCGCCGGCGGAGCTGATGGACGTGATGCTGGATCTGTCGTCTGGTAGGATATTAGCTTCAACTCGCCCGGGAGATGGTTCGAGCGAGACGGCCAAGAGAAAAGTATGGGCGGTGATTGGAGAATTGTAATGGAGGGACTTAGGAGAGGAAAAGGAAAAGAGTAGGGGAAGCTAGGGAAGAAGCAAGGTAGGGAAGGAACGTCATTGACTTACAAACGTAGAAGAGAGTGCCGTCAGTAGGGACAGCTTGGGTGAAGGTGTCCTGGGGCGTGGCGCCGTGGAAGGTGATGAGGGCTTCGAATTGCCGGGCAGTAGGGGCTGCGAGGGCAGAGGTGGTGAGAAGAGCCAGGGTGGCGGTGATGGCGGAGAGCTTCATGTTGAGAAGGTGTGATAGATTGGGTTCTGCGTAGATGACTGAAGGATGATGTTGAAGTTCTGAAGGTAGTTTGAGGAAGCGAAGAAGATGATGCTAAAGGATGGAGAGAAACAGGACAGAGCAGACATCGTGGAGGTTTATATACCTTTCCATGTCTGACTACCGTTGAAGTGGACGTCCAAGCGTCATTACCCTACGACCTCACCGCCTCTGGACCTACGGGATGCTATACGAGAATTACTCAACCTGTAAGACACCAAGATGGCGACCGACATCATCCTGCGGTCTGCCGGATACAACCTCGTATTTCTCCACAACGTGATCTGGGGTGATTGCCTTATGGCCTTTAGACCGCTGAAGCCGGATTGTCCTCTCCGGTCACTGCATGATTTGGTCACTGGCCCCTTATTGCTCGTTGACGCCCGATCTTGAAGCCCGGCCCATAGATGCGGCCGACATATGTAAGGTGTAACATTCCCTTGCCCATTTTGAGATTGTCAGCCGATTTTGAATCAGCTTGGATGCCATCTAAAGAGGCATGATAGCTGATCTACCTCGGGGACTTGATCGGCTCAGCCTAGGGCTAGCCGTTCTGGACTCTACCATGGCCGCCGCCCCCAAGGCTTGACCTCAGATCCTCACAGTTGGTAGATCCGACTTCGTGCAACGATGCCCCGCCTGACGGTCGTATTGATTATCCTCAGAACATCCGTCCTTGGCACGTGCCTGGTCAGAGCAAACAGGACTGGCAAACATCAAAGATGACGAGGCATTCGTCAGCACATCAGGTATTCTGTACAGAGAGTAATCGTTCAATATGACGTGCCAGCTTGCAAAGCTGTCAGCGTGGCTGCATAAGCGTGGCTTGTTCGGCTCCACGGTGGCACAGAGTCGACAAGTGAGACCCGCACTGCGGGGAGTCTGACCTTGCACAGGTCGTGCGATGGCGGATTGCGAAGGATTGATCGACTTCCCAACGAGGGAATCTGATGGCAGGCGACGGAAGCAGGTTCGGTGATTGATCCATCTTGAAAAAAAGAGCCCCGCAGCTGGAGAATAGAAGAAATGGGGAAAAAGAAAGTGCTGCAGCGAAAGAAGGAGAGGCGTATCGGAGCTAGATCTTAGTACTTCGGGTGTCGAGCCGAGCACGGAATGCTATCCCCTCGTCTGGCGATGAGGCCTCCACAGGGGTGGGATGACCAGAAGTGTACAGTAAGCGGGTTAGTTCCCGCCCACCCCTGTGGAGGCCTCATCGCCAGACGAGGGGATACCTTTCGCCACGATTTTGATTTGTAGTCCTTTCTTCACTTGCTTAAGTTACTTGCTTGTATTTTCCATCACGACGTTGGATCTTCGACCAAGCACAATAGCTCTTTTGGTAGAGCGCCCGATGAGAGACACTCTTGTCAGATATGGACTCTAAAGAAGATCAAAGACTGTCCAAAGGATCATCGGAACTGCAGAAGAGCCGCTGTTTATTAACGAAGCGAAATGGTGAGTTTATTCCGTGGATAATGATGAGGAAGGAGAACTTATGTCCTGTCTGCCCCACTAAATAGGTGGCGAGGAGGCCGGCGCAGCCTCTTTAATCTCCAACACCTCTGCGGCCCGCCTATCATGCAGGCCAATATTCACCAATGAAATGACTTCAACACTCATTTTGTCGCAGTGGCTTGACTCAAGGCTTGAAACTCATATGACCCTCGTTCCCAATTTCATTTTAATAACATCTGTTTTAATCGCTGTTTGGCCCAACAATAATAGTCTCGTCTACTTTGCAACAGTCAATGTGCAGAAAGCCAAAACGTGTTCTACTGACGTCCTACCACCGCTACATTCTTTGCTTGACTGTAACAATCAAATCATCTCCTTCCATCGGTTCCATTATTCCCAAGCAAAACTTTTGCTTATCAACTCGAGGGAATTTAGGCCAGGAACCTGCCGCCCCTGTTGCGCGTTTCGGGATAATCTCGATTTCGAAACGATGGAGTGCCAGTGCTACGAAGGTGAGGATCTCTCTCGCTGCAAGATATCGCCCTGGACAATAGGTTTTACCGCCGCCAAAGGGTCGAAAGCTCGGGTTTTTGCTTAGATCAGGGTCGTGCAGGAATCGGTTCGCATCGAATTGATCCGCATTGTTGCCAAAGATGTCTGGATTGATATGTAGCTGACGATAGGGGATAAGGATGTTGGCACCAGGCTGAAGGATTTTACCACCGATCTCGGTTTCACAGTGGATGTCACGGACAGTGCTTGAAGAGGCAGTGAGTCGTAAGACCTCCTGATATACCGCTTTCAGCCTCGGACATTGTTGCTCGAGCCGATATTCTAGCGCATCGCTCCCCTGGCAGATGGCACAGTTGACTTCTTCCCGGAGAACCGCCAGAAGCTTGAAGTCGCAGAGGATGTGGGCCATCATCCAAAAGCATTGCTTGTACGCATTCACATTGATCCTAACGGTTGATCCGTCAGTTCAGGTGAGTTCCAGTCCAATATCATCAGGATGCGTTTGCTTGAATGCGTGATGATTGTTTTAGGAATGGGGGTGCGACATACACCCAGAACAACGGCATCGTCAGCGCAGCTATGTCCTTATCTCCGATCTCCAATTGTCTCATTTCGTCCTCAAGCCTATTGATGATGAATGCTGCGTCAGGTCTTTTCGCCTTCGGAAGCCTGAAATAAGCCGTTAAGGTCTCAATGATTATGTCTCTGGCAGCGTACAGTTCACCGGACAAGAATCTTGGATAACCGTAATGTAGTTTCCAGCTACATGCGTCGAAGTCGTAGAAGCTTTGGAATAAATTAGGGTTAATCTGTAGAAGTTGGACCCCAAAGAATGCTCGAGTTGAGGATTCTAAAAGGACATCCCGGCACCATCCTAGAAGCGAGATAGTCTTGCTTTGTGTGGAAGATGCGAGGGTGATCTTAGATGAAATTGTATGCCAATGCAAAGACTTGTGAATGTTGCTCATAAACGCCTTTTGGAGATGACCTAGTTCTTTGCCAGGGAGCAGCTGTTGCTGGCAAATCCTCGATCCGAGATGAGTGAATTCATTAGTCTTTGCCTTCAAGCTGTCCATTGCCCGATTATTATTACCCTCAGGCGAGCGCGGGGGCATCCACCTGTCGACTGCAGAAGACGACGCACCGAGCGAAGTTAAGGTATGCCGAATATGAGTGTCGATTGTAAGTTCTTCTGTATTTCTGTAGATTCTCATGATTTCTTCGGGTGAGGTCATCAAATAGAGTGTTCGACCAAGCAGAGTAAGCTTGTAAGTCTCGCTAGAGAACCCAAAGTACTGCCTGTAACCATTTAGCACTCTAGATTCAGCTTAGAGATGTTGTTCCACATTGGCCCGGACAACGTTCACGGTGGATTCACCTCGAATAAGCGAGCATGCCATCATAGTCTCTGAAGAGACTAAATGCATGGCCTTCATAAAACATCGATCAGTCTGTGAGTCTGAAAGGGGTGTGACAGTATCGGCGTGGATACCTATGACTGAGAATGTATTTTAGTATTCTCTGCTACGAATGGAGCAATGCACTGACTTGGAAACCAGTAAGGAGTTTCTCTCGGCTCTCGAGGATATAAAGCAGGAACGACGGTGAATCTCCACAATCGCCATATTGTGTAGGTCGTAACGAGTGCAAGTAAGACTAGAGGCCATCCGGAAGTGTAGACTGTTGCAGGGCAGACTTTTTCAAGAGACCAGGCCCATTGCTGTACACAGTCCAAGAACATCCTCATGGGCAAGCGTCTTCTAAAGGAAGAATTCTGGGCTCGGGGGTGAATGTAATCTCAACAAGATTCACATTTGTGGGAATCGATGAGAATACTACAACAAATCGTGAGAGAGCGTGATTATCATTATAACAGGAAGTTTCGTGGAGCGAAGCAGGCGAAAAAGCAAACGGGCATGGATCCCAGCTGAAGGATTGTTTCACCTAAGATCTAAGAGCCTATCAAGTGATGTACATTATCTAGCTGCTGGCTTAGGAGTCGCACCAATCAATCTGTTCTAAAGTGATGATCGGCAAGAGACTGTGGGGACTAATACTTTTACGATGAGAAGCAAAGGTGCAGGATCGGAGCCTAGAATGGGCAAATGCGACTGAAGGGTGTCAATATCTTGTTGAGCATCAAGTCTTATGATAGCTTTAGATCGTACGTACTTGATCCAATGCCGAAGAGTGATTGATAGTACCACACTAGAACCTTATACGAGTCGCAACGCCATAGGAGGTGTCACCAAGTCTACTGAAAAGCTAAAGTCTGAAATTGTATCTCTACTATCCATCGCCCCTTGACCGCTGTCCCAGCATCCCATAATATATAGCCGTGCAGATTATTTCCCATACACCAAGTTCGCGACTTCCAGTCACTACACGCGTCGTCGAATCCTGAATCGAACCTTGTCCTTGGGCGGCAAGGCCCCTGTAAGGAAGAACGATGTGTCCATCTTTGGTTCCCAACCTTTGGGCGATTGTATCTCAATGTCAAAATACAGAGCGAGAATTGCAAGAGTGCAAACGACCTTTTGCTTTGCAAAGTGGCGCCCAGGACACATCCCCGGACCGTTGCCGAAGGGCGTATAGACACTCTTCAGACCCTTCAACGAAAACATGGGCTCCTCGGATGATCGTTCCAGGGTAGAAGGACGTTTCTTCGGCTTTTGCTCTGTGGATAAGGGTAGTCCTTTTTGTTTACGTAGTGGGCCACTACGGGGATCGTTGGGATATATTAGGAACCGTTCCTCCCAGAAACCCTCAACAGGATGAGGGTTGTCTTTCTTACCCGCGTTCCAGAAACTCTTGTTCATGGCTCCACTCCTAGACGGCAGCCCAATGATAGAACCTTTGGGAAATGTCCATTCTCCAAGCTGCAGGTCTTCTTCGACGACAACTCGAGGCATGATGCCAACCACCCGTAGCCTGGTTACTTCGGCAAAACTAGAGTGAAGCAGAGGATTACTCCCTAGTTTGACAGACTCTGATTCTTTGCTAGTTGTGTTGCAGGCCGATTGGGCGATGCTCCGAATACGAGATAAAAGATCGGGTCTAGTAAAGACTTCAAAAAGAGCCCAAAAGGAGACGGTGATGGAATTTGCACTGGCGCTATTGGGGTTACGTGAGCGTTGAGATTATCTAAAAGTTTGATTGACTGTCACACTTACGCAAACAAGAGCCCCAAGTCCTCTGACGCTCGACCATCGGGGTTCATGACTTCGACATCGTGTAGAAAGCTCTGTCTTGCCTTGACATATTTAGTCCCGAAATAGCGATCCCAATCAGGGTCATCCGGTCCAATCTTAGAGAAATCAGAATGTTCAATCGCGAAGACGTGCCACTTTTTGATAGCCTTAAGCATTCTATCACGATGACGGTGAGCCTTAGGAGTCAACCAATGCGGAAGGCCCTTTAATAAGGTAGGCACACTCCTATCGAAGGCCCAGAAATCCTCAAACAACTCCGGATTGAGAGATAGAATAGAGGAACCGAACATCGTTTCAGTGCTGGCAGGAAATACTAGGGCTCGGACGAAATGCCAAAGGTCTGGAAGCTCGGTCCAACCATGCCCGATACTGGTGTCCGCGAGTATATTTCGACTTAAGATCTTCATATATCGCTCGCCAATCTTGATCCCGTTTGCGCCAGCCAGAAGTTGATGTGCAGTTCTGGTGTGAAAATATCTTATACGATCCTCCGGCTGGACGTGACTACCAGACAAGGGTTTCAAAAGCTGACCTGAATGGTCTTCGGAGTATAATGGAACGATGTGTTGCGGTGTACCGAGAACGTTCTTCACCGTGATTCGAACTGCCAAGGTTGACGATAGAGCCGGCGTCGGGTTGAAGAATACATGGGCATAATCAGGATTGCTCACCAGGTATAGCTCAATATGTCCAAGTCTTAGACCAACAGGGACCGATTGGCCATATTTCTCACTATCATGGGATTAGCACGGTAGATGTCCAATCACAGAAGTGTAAGGACCCTTCACTTAAGAAGATGTGCAAAAGCAAAGATCACTTACACCATCCACGCCGCCAAACCAGGTCCATCCCAGAGATAAGGAATGACACTTCCCAAGAACGGTATCCAATATGGAACAATCGGTGGTTTCTTCCCTTGCTTTCTTGAACTCCACATTGCCATTGTTGACTGGATGGTCGTTGTCAAATAGGTTGAGAGCAGAATTGAGGCAAGCGTAACAACAGCCATCAGCTTCCAGTCATAGTTCGTAGCATGTACAGGTACATCTTTAAAGCCCCACTGAACGGCTGGCATCTATCGTGAGGTTTTAGTCAGCTCCCATGACGAAACAATGACACCCAATTTGTCCCAGAAGTCTGGAACATGTACCCTTATCGAGCCAGCTCTTCAGTCCAAGCAGGCTGCCAGGATTGAACATAGGTAGACAGGGACCTTACTTACATCGGGCGGTAAAGAGCTGTTCGAAATTAAGCCAGTAGATAGGGACGATGCAAGAAGTGAGTACACAGATAGGGTTTCTGTGCCTTTGATGAAGAAAATATAGGACATTATAGCGTTTAGGTCGTCTGTCAGTCACAGCTCACAAATCTTCGCCAAGCATTGAGACCTTAAAGCCGGTTTTGTCAAAGATAATCAGATGATGACTTTAAAGATGGAACGTTTGGTACTTGAAGGAGTGATACGAGCAGGCGGTACTATTCTTTGGCGAGAAATGAACTTAATCGTAAGTACGGATGAGGCACAGCCCGCCACCGTCTTGCGTCTACTTATATATAGACCTAGAGCCATGATTGATGATAGGCACAGTTGTACGGCCCTAAGGTTCTGCCCGACTCAGACTACTGGGAATATAGATGGTAACGTCCGTAAATTTCCCCAAGATAGCCTAGTGAAAAGCACAGTAAGCCCTGTAGCTCTTGAGTTATGTTCGCCGCACCTCGACGCTGCAGGATCATTTTCCGGGAGAAGGGTACGAAGTGTTTCAAGCTAAACTTAAATCGCTCAGGCATCTACGCAGTCGATCCCCACTTACAAGCTGTAAGCCCGTAAGGATGGTGGGACAGATCCACAAGCCATTTCCGTTGCTGCCTTCTTTTTGGCGGGATATTGTGGTGCTTGCTCTCCACGAACTTGTAGGTGGCGTAAGACTGCGCTGACCCGCATGCTAGCAGACCCAGGTTCTAGGCAACGTCCCACCAGGCTAAAGTACAAGGAGCACGCCGCATAAGCGTAGCGATCCCTGGAGACTTGCCCTGGTATTAAGATCTGCTTTAATCTAAACTGTATCTTCATTCACGCCAAGCTCTGTCTGAGTGAGCCAACTTCGGAATGTGCCTCCTGATGTAGTGGTATTACACATCAGTTCAGGCATGAGATGACTTCGTAAGGACATGACAGAGAAAAGTTATGGCGGCTAGTACTAGACTGGCTGCCTTTTCCGTCGCGCTTGAACACTTTTCGCTGTTGTTCCTAGTAATGGCATTTACCACGTCCCCACCATCCCCACATCGTCCTGGAGCTTTCTCTAGCTGAGGCCTTGCCCCACCTGACCTTTTCGACAAATTTTCTTGTTTGAGTCGGACTCTCTGCTAATGTAAAGGATACGCGGAGTCTGGGAAGTCTATTAGCCGAGGATACCAATGTCAACCACATTGGTACTGGTTCATGCTAACCTATAGTGCTGAACAGCTGTAGAGCCAAGGCAATAGATCGTAGGCATGTCCGCAAGATCATCATTGCTGGTACGATAGCTAAGAGAGCCACGACGCTTAAGAGATAATGAGCTGCGTAAGTCATGGGTGCTATCAATCGAGCGGTGGGGTCAGGCGAAGTATCCAGGGACATGGCAACTGCTTCAGGGACTCAAAGCCGAGTTATATGTGTATCTAGATGAGGTGTCTGGGCCACCGGCCACCTCGTAGCACCTCCGTCGCGGCCAATAAGCGTACGGCGGAGATCGCCGGTGGCATACTGCCACCGGAATTGCTACGAAGACTGCGAAGGGAGGGGCAATGTTGGGATTTAGGACCGTATGCAGAGTCGCAGATGAGACGAAAACGCGTAGCTGCCCTCGTTGGCTTGGGAAGATGGTTGTGCGCCTATCAGAACCTGATTGGTCGCGCGCGAATCTGTAGGATACAAGAGTCGCGTCAGGTGTGTCAAGACTATGCAAATGGTGTGGAGATCGAAGCGTGGGCGCCAAAAGGTTGCGTCTTTGGCGGAGTGATCCATGCGAGAAACAGTGCCCTACATGCATTAGCACATTTCTGTCCGTCCGATATGCAACATGACGCATGACATCAAGCCAATGAGTGGAATACTTTAGAGTTCAGCATTAGGATTTACACGCGCGGTTGCCTCGTTCTGCGCTTTCGCCTAATTTAGCCAAAGTAAAAATCCCTGCTGTCTTCATTTCGACTAAGATGGTACACACTGCAGCAAGCGTAGCGGAGGCTATCCCAGTATGTAAGCACAAGCTAATTCTAAGCCAGCAGAGCCTCAGACTTACCATCATCCTACCCGAATTTACGAATGACCCATACCTTGCTATAGAGCCTAAGCATGAACAGTGGCCACATGATGCCAACAAAAACGGAACAGAGAATGATTACGGCGGGCCCTCGAGTTTGGGGGTTGATAAAATCAGACGTTTGCCCAACCGGAGGAGGCTGAAGGGGGTAGTTTTCGAAAGCAGCAATTTCTGCAGGGGAAGCCATTGTGTCTGTCTGGAATGGTCTTCAGTATTTCCGTACGACGAACTAGAAATTTTCTAAAGAATAGTGAAGGTGCAGGCTCTTAAAGATTTCCCAGAAAAGAGTTCCGAGCAATCTCAGACGCCAGCCGTGCCGCTGCGCACGCTGTCAATGTCGAGGACCCTACTTAGATGTGATCCAGCGTTTGACAATTTACAATCATGGCAGCTATTAGTAGGCCTAGTGACGCCTCGAGCCTGTTACAAAGGATCTACGGGGACATTGTCAGGGGAAAAGTGGAGATTTCTTTTGCGGGAGTTTCCCACCGTGTGCTGTTGCAGACTCCATTGGAGCGTGCTCATGTTTTAGTGGGATGCAGCGATATGCGGGCTGATCCTGCAGGAGGCGTAGCTTGATGCCTTCAAATGGATGATGAAAGTTTATGCGATTGCGAGAGAGCACCGATACTTCCGGGATAGCCATCCTTGAATACAATTGGGTACATCTAGAGAAGGAGCAGAGGCATGTCTTGACCGCGTCGATGCATTCACGAAGTCATCATCTTTATTGGATCAACCCACCGACCCACCGAGCAGGGGTGAGTATTAGCTTTCGCACGCTCTTGCCGCATAGCTGATAATGTGTAAAGTCGGCCATCGATGCTAAGGATTAGGCTGCAGACTTGGGGTACGCCCCCAACTCATTGACCAGGGATTGAACTGATATCCCTCATGACTCTATACGTCCTAGGTAAGTGATGAGTAACCCGCATCAGCACCCAGACAAGCTAGTGATGACAGACTTTGCAACCCCAACAAGGCTCCCCCAGTGGATGCCGAGCTTTTGGTGCATAAATTTAGTCGTCAGGCTCGTGCAAAGCATCATCCTTGCTGTCGAAGAGCCTGGAAAAGACGCTCATCTGCCAATGATGAACACAGCACATCGACGAGCGTAGGATGCAACATATGCATGAGAATCGATGATGATTGATTGATCACACAGGTACACGAGCAACATAGAATGCACGTCGATCTCAATAAAGCATAGAGGGTAGATCTTCCGACTTGCTCCTACGACACACAGTTAAGGTAGCACGCCACACTCAATCCGTACTACGCTCGAGGATCTCTTTACTGCAAGTCATGCCGAGATAAGGTGATATGCAATTTCCGCCCAAGGCAAGTGGGACCCTTGCTATTTGCGGCTCAGCCAATGTCGGTCCGGTATGTGAAGTGGGAAAGTTATGGCAATGTGCGACGCATGGCATCATGCACGTATTTTTCCCTCTCTCGCCATGGGATAGGTGCGCTAAGCTCACAGTTGTTGTGCCTGGAGTGTTTTAGGCAACCGCGCAGGACCAGGCAGCCGCGCCAGTAATCGCGCATATCCATTTTGCTCGCATGAGCGACAGGGTGGAGCGCTTGGACGTGGGCCGTCACGTGGCAAGTTAGCGTTGCTTTCAGCTCCGCTTCGCCCCGTGCCAATAACACTCATGGCAATATCCCAATGCCACGCGCAATGCGGATTTTCGTAGTAAGTTTTGTTACGTCACACAGTAGATAGGCAGAGAGAATATCTTAGATTATACTTGTCTCTTTGTTCAATTACAGATAAGGGTAAGTCTAGTAAAAGAATTGCTTGGAATGATTTTATTTTAATATGCAATCAAGACTTTAAAACGAGAACGCGCGTAATTAGACAAATTATGCAGCTTCAATTAAATCAATAATTCAATTAGTTTTGCAAGGACTAGCAGAACCTAGAATCGCTAGTTCGCCCGCACTATACCCGATCGAGTAATATAGTTTGCAATCTAATAATTATTGTATCTAATCGATTTTCCTCTTCTTTTATTAATCTCTATTTCTATCTATTTCTATCTTCTCTACTATATCTTAACTTGTTTAGGGAAAACGAAGAAACATATTTTAGTTCTCTAGACTAGCAATTCAAAAAATGCATCTATAAGCGCTCGAAATCTTAGAACTAGATTAGAAGCAAACTCGAGATTAAATCTTTTACTCTTTAATCTATTGTATTCTTATTAATTAACTACTTGTTATTAGTAATATATTATATTATTTGAGAAAATATAAGAGTTTCTTCATCTTTATTATTTATATAGAGATACTATATAGATTGATCGTCGATTCGATTTTCGATTCCAAATTTTGGAATCGAATCGAATCGACAATTTAACTTTAGAAATCGAATCGAAAATCGATTCGATTTCAACTATTTTAAAATCGAATCAAATCGAATCGAGTCGATTTTCAATTCAAAGATTAGAATCGAATCGAATTGTCAAGAAATCAAAAATCACGTCATTATGTTAAAAATTACTATTTTTAGACTTATGTCATTATGACTTTGAAATTTTGACTAGAGTATAGTTTAATATACTTCGAGATTACAATTAGACTTGTTTATATTGTTACATGATAATCTACTCGAATTGATTGTTGCTTGCGTTATCATTTTGCATTACTCTTCTATTCTAAAGAGATTCTCTTAACATTCTCGAGTTTACAATTACATTTTATTTTATAATAATTTGTCTAACTTAATTGTTACTTGCATTATTATTTTGCATTACTTTTTTATTTCGAAGAAATTCTCTATACATTATTCAAAGATATTGTTTTTATTACTTTTATTTGCAACATATCTAATTCTTTAAGAGCTTCAAATCATTTACTATCTTTAATCGAAGATAATTCTCGCGAATCTATTTCGCGCAACTCGTTATTTAGTAGTTTATGTTCTAATCAATTTGCGAGTCAATTCGATTAAAATTTTCTTAATTTCGTTTTCGACAATAGAAAAAAAATCCTTTACGAAGCATTAAACAAAATTAGAGACAAATTTTCGTTGCTTATATTAAGAGAGAGAAACGAACATATCGAGTGAAGTTCAAATACTAATATTTAATTTCAAGAGTGATGATCACAAATTACGATTAACGAAAGTACTTTAAACAAAAAACTTAATCAAGACTTGTTAATTCACGTTGAGCAAAAAAAATTAATATAGAAGCAGAATCTAAGTTTTAAAACAAATTTGTTTAAGTAATTTCAATTATAGAGAATTTTTCTAAGATTATTTGTAGAAGTTGTTATAAACTTTTGAATTATTCTATTGCTTACGATCATTCAAGCACAACAAATATAAAAAAACATTTTCAATTCATTTTTTGCTTAAAACGAAAAAGGTTTAAATCGCAAATCGCGATTGATCTAGTTTTTAATCGCGTAAATCATAATTAATAATGTAAATAAATAATGCAAAACTAACATGTTATTAGAAGAAAAGTTATATCAATTTGTTGTTCTTCTTTGTTTAAGATAATTAAGAAAATCAACCATGTAAAATTTTCGTTAATTTAAATTTATTCTTTCGAATTATCGATAATTCTTACTTTCGAAAGCTATTCGAAATACTTCAACTAGAACTAGTGCTTCTAGATCGCACAAAATTATTGAAAATAATCTTTTCGAATTTCGATCAAATTCGTAAGAAAATTAAGATAGATCTTAGAGATGTTTAGCGTGTTTTTATTGCATTGAATGCATAATCTAGTTCTCAAAAAATTGTTTACTTAGAAGTGTTAATATATTAAATTAATATTGTATTTTAATTTCGCAAACATTTTATTAAATTTATTTCTCTTGATATCGAATATATAAGTCGTTAATTAATGTTAAAGCTTATAAAGATCTTGAAGTTTTTTAAGATTAAAGACAAGTTTCTTGATGTTATTATTAATAACGCAAGCAATAATGACACTCTAAAAGACGAACTTGGAAGAGCTCTAAATTGACGAGAATTTTAATGAAACAAATAGCAAAACTCTAATTTTTGTTTGACTTATATTATTAATTTAGTGACTTAAGATTTTATTGCAATTTTAGAATTGAAAACATTAATTAACAATGTTGTTGTGCAATTAAAGAATACACAAATTTAGAATATTGCAAGAAGTACAAGCTTATCTATTGTAATTAAAAAGATGTTTCTTTTTGTAATAATGTAAAGAAACAATATATTTGCTAAATTTTATTTAGATTCGCACTCTTACAATTGCTATCAATGACTTAGTTTAACGTTTGCTTCGCTTCAAAGTCTTTTAAAAGCAAATTAAAAAAAAATTACGAAAACTAGTACAAAATATTTGTATTCGTTGAAACTCTATCTATTTAATGCTTCGTCGTGCGTATCAATTACGCGATTTTACTAATCTTTAAGTAGAGAAATACTCTCAAAATTAAAAAATACAACAAATTAAATTAAACGAAAGCGAATAACAATTTACTTATTGACAATATGTTGAATTTTTTCTACGAATGCATTCTTATAGTTTTACGAACAACTAATATAAACATTTATTTAAAATTTCGAATATTCGATGCGATGTTTAATTATCTTGAATATCTAAAAAAACAATTAAAATTAATGTTTGTTTCTTAATAAAAATCGTAACAAAAGTTTGCAATAAAGTTTTAACAAAACTTGCAAAATATTATTCGAAAAGAAAAGAACTTAATAACACATTATACAATCTTGTTAACATTTTAAATTCTACGCAAAAATTAAGTTTTTACAAGATATAAAATAAGAAAAACAATAATAATGTTGTTAACTACGAAACAAAATACAAAATCGAATTTAAAATTTATTTTTGACGTCATTACGATTTAATTGCTAGTTTAAGAGCAAAAGCACAAAGAGCAAATATCGTTAAAAAAATAATGCAATATAATAATGCATGTGATTTTTTGCTAACACTTTTGTAGCTTATTGCAATTGTTGCGAGATTTTTACTTTAATAGTTTTAACGCTCTTGTTCGACTTAAGATAAAGACGATCAATATCTTCGAACTAATATTATAAAGAATAAATATTTAACTTGAAAGTATTAAAGAAATAACGTTTCGAATTTTTCTAGATTAACGCAAATGACTTAAGATGTGCTTTTATGCCTAGTGTTATCAATAAATATTGAACGAATTTTTAGTTTTGTTCGAAGAGTGTATTGATAAAATCGATCTCAAATGAGTTCGCAAATAGTTAAGCAAATTATAATAATTAAGTACTATAATCGTACTATGAATTTAAACTTAAAGAAAACTATTGTCGAATCGTAAAACATATATCGTAAAAAAAAGAATAATAATTAAACGATAAACAAAGAAAAGATTTTTTTTCGAATAAAATTCGAAATCGTTTTAAATCAAATTTATTAATAGACGTATTATACTATTAAAGATATCGCATCTACAACTACAACATAAACAAATAAATCTTATTAATAATAATGCAAAAAAGTAATGCATTTAATAACTTCGATTGCTAGAAAAAAGTTATTAATGATTGAATTTCGAAGATTCGACTCACAACTAACATAAAGAACACATCATAATTATTTAATAGAAAAACATAGAATCATTTTAGAATTTCTACTATTAAAAAAGATCGAATTGCTTCATTAAACGTTTAATGAACTAACAATTCTTAAGTTAAATTGTCACGCGTTTGACGTAAATTGTCGCAAGATTCGAATCTATATAGAGTGAAATATTAATTAAATTTTGTAATTACAATGATAATGCAACAAGATAATGCACTCATTAAAGAAAAAAATGCACATAAACGCTTTTGCGACTTCTTAAAGTGCGCTCAAGGTCGAATCCTAAATACGATATTCGTTCTTTTGACGATCGTAATTCTAGATCTCGTCGTATAGTATTTTACGAACTAGACGTTAAAATAAGCGTTTAAAAATAAAAAAGTCGATGAACTTTTAATATTTTTTGATCTTTCGAAGTGCGACAATTTTAAACTTTCATTTTCGCTCTCTTTATCGCAAAACATTAGCATATTAGTTGAAAATGCATCATCTATTCGCATTATCTTGTCTACGTCAACATTATAAACATTCTTTTTTTCAACACTCTTGTCTTCGACACTCTTGTTTTTATTATTATTTATTTCGTTTCGTCTAAAACTAAATCAATCACGAGAAATCATTTTATTGCAAGAGAACTTTAAAGTGAATTTTCGAACTAGCACATTAAGCTTGTTAATTATAAACAAAACGTATTGCATTATTCGCATGCATTCTCTATTTGCTTTGTGCGAGTTATCGAAAATAATAATGTTGATAAAAATGAATTAATGTATACGTGAGAAGTCATGAAGAAAAGCGCAATAATTATCAAGACTTTTATCGATAAAGACGTGCCAAATATTGCGTTAAAAATCGCGTAAAAATAGAAGCTTAAATTAAAGATTAACGACAAAATTATGTGAAATAAATAATAAAGAAGTTAATGTAAATGAACTTGCATTACTTATCGATAAAATTAAATAAATGTTAATGTAAAGAAATGATAATCGTATTAAGTAAAAGATTCAAAGTAAATAAAAGTAAAAGTGAAAAATAACTTTAATCTTGACGCATATAATTCTCACTTTAATTTGTAAAATTATCTCTTAACATCTTATTTATAATCTTATCGATCTTTGAAACTTTTCTACATTTTGAACCTTATAGCACTCTATTAAATATTGAGATATACTTATGATTTAATGTACGATTGCATTATTTATATGCATTACTAGTGAACTAAGCTAAGAAATTGCATAGACAATGAAATCATTATTAATTAACTCAAAAACTATCGCAAGTCGCAATTGCACGCAAAAATAAAATAATAATAAAAAGAAATTGTATCGAAAACAAAGTAACGATTGCAAACTTATCTTGATTCGCGTTAAGAAATTGCGTGAAACGTTTATTTAAATGAAAGTCTCTTAGCTAAATTGTGAAGTCATGAAGAACAATATTAGAGATAAGATTGACGAACATTGAATTAATTAAGATATTCATAATAATACATTTAAATAATGCAATAAAATACACAATGCTAATAGCTTAATAACACAATGCTTTAAAAATTAGCTTAGACGAAAAGCAAAAAAGAAATTTGCGATCGAAAAAATAGAGCGACTTAGAATTACTTAAAAAGCGCAAACAATGCGTAAGAATACAAATATAATAATGACGTTTTTCTTTCAAAATGTAAGAATTATTTAAATGCATTACTTGTTTTCTACATTTAAGCTAATTAATATTGTAGTTAAGCATCAACGATAAGTTTAATATTGATAAAAGTTTCTCGACATTTATGAAATCAATTGTGAAAATCATTTAACAACGAGTTATTCACTATGATGATTTAAATGACTTGAAGAAAGCTAATGACGTCAATTCTTTCAAATTGTATAGCAACTTTATTGAGAAATTCGCGTCTACGAAAAACGCAAAAAAAAGAGAAATTTCTAATTTTATCGATGTCAAGATATAGAATTTTGACGATGTTGTTAAAAAGAATGATAATAATTAAGAAATTCGACATATAGTTTAAGAAGATGTTAAAACGTTAAATTATAACTACTATGAAGTCACTAATGTTAATAATGATAACAAAGAAAAAAATGCGAACGATAAAGATTAAGATTGCGACGACAAGAATAATAACAAAATCAAAAACGACTCGAATTAAATTGTTTAAAATGATAGTACAACGAACGAGATTATTAAAATCTTGAATTAATAACTTTACACACTTAGCTTAAAGAGCTTATTATCACAAATTAATATTATAATGCATTATTATATTGCATTATTATATTGCATTACTATATTACATTATTAAATTTAAAATGTACAATTAAGGTTTTAAACAAACTAATTATAATTTATAATAAAACTAATGTCTTAACGATTTAAATCGATTTTTTGAATAATGTATTTAATTTTTTAAGAATTATGTTATTGCTTTAAAGTTATTAGTTCTTTATATATTTTTAAATAGAATGTGCTCAAATATTAAAGTCTTAATAGCTCAATAATAAAGTAATTGCATTTCAATAACGATAACACAACATTTGTAAAAAAGTCTTAAAGAGCATTATTGTGCTCTTCTTGATTTTCTCGTAAATATTTTGTTATCGTTATCAAGAATAAAAAAATTGAAATTTCAAATTTTTTTTGAGATACAATTATTTTTTTCTTTTTTTAATTCAAAAATAGTAATAAGAAGAATAATAATAAAGATATCGATAAGAGCAACAATAAAAAGAATTAAAAAAACAAGAATAATTTGAACAAGATTATGCAAAACAAGATTGTCGAACTCTTTAACAAGAAAAGTCAAGTCAATGATTTGATTCTAGCTATTTAGATAGCTCAAATGCATTATCATAATGCATTACTAGATAATTTTATATCGAAAAATTGTAAAATAAAACATGATTTTCTACTATTTATTTTAGAATTTCTTTATACTAATACTAAGTCTTGGCGATTTAATTCGATTTTTCGATTCGATTTAGATTGATCGTTGGGTCGGGTTTCGATTCCAACTTTTGGAATCAATTCGACTCGTCGATTCCAACTATAGGAATCGACCCGAAACCCAATTCGATTCGCGCTAATTTGGAATCGACTTAACTCGACCCGAGTCGATTTTCGATTCCAATATTAGGAATGGAATCGAATCGTCAAGAAATCGAAAATTACGTCATTATGCGAAGAATTACTATTTTTAGAATGAAATATTTATTAATATATTGCATTTTTTGCAATCTATAGACCCTATAGACCTTATAGATGCAATTTATTAATATAATGCATTATTTGCATCTATAGACCCTATAGATCTTATAGATGCTATTTAATGTTTTCCTTTTTCTAAAATAGTAATGCATTACTATAATGTATTACCTTATTATAATTTAGATAATTAAATATTATTAACTATATATTAACTATCTATTTACAATATATTGACAATATATTGACTATATATTGACTATTATTGACTATAATATAATTAAATTAATAGTCTTGGCGATTCGTGTCGATTTTTCGAGTCGATTTTCGATTCCAAGTCTACAACTCGACCCAAATTATTGGTTCCAATTTCAGGAATCGAATCGCCAAGACTTTTGGGTCGAGTTGGTACGAATCGCCAAGATTTGGGTCGAGTACTCGACTCGAACTCGATGACCCGACCCGACGCGATCAGTCTAATTCGAATTTTGATTCAACTTTTGAAATTGAATCGAATTGTCGATTTTAATTGTAGAAATCAAATCGTCAAGACTTTCGATTCGATTCGAATTAAATTCGATTTCCCGAATCGACGCGATTAGTCTAAACATATTTATTAATTAATTTGAATAGATTAACTATTCCTATTAAATTAATAATTAATTATTACTAAAATAATTAAATTATTACTAAAAACAATTAAATTATTACTAAAAATAATAAAATTTACTAAAAATAATAGTCTTGGCAATTCGATTCGATTTTTTGGTTCGATTTTCGATTTAACTTTTGAAATCGAATCGAATTGTCAATTCCAACTTTAGGAATTGAATTGCCAAGACTTTCGATTTGATTCGAACTAAATCGCCAAGACTCAATTCGATTTCCTAAATCGAACTTGGTTTCCCGAATCGACGCGATTAGTCTACGTGCAAATGCCAAGACTTGGGTCAAAAAAATTTCGAAGAATCGAATCGCTCAAAGTAGTTTAGTCGATTACTATAAGTAGTTTAGCGCAAAGCGCGCTAAACTACTTTGAGCGATTCACTTTCAAATAATCGTTGCGATTCAATCTTGGCGCTAGGTCGAACTAGAGAAATAATATTATAACTTGATTCGACAATTAGTCAAAATAAGTAACGTATATTTCAAATATTAAAATATTACTTAAACAATAACTTAATTGCGCAATCGATTATTTGTTAATTAATTTGTAGATATAATTATTATCTTGTAGAGTAAATAAGTATAGCGAGAATGCAATCGAAAATTCTAATAGTAGCTTATTATTTGCTAATAAAAATACTAATAGAATATTAGAGTAATTATTTTTGTTATCTTGTTTATTCGACAATTTTATCCGATTCTATTAAGATAAATTCGCTAAAACAATCGCGATTAATAGAATTTGTAATCGAGCAAAATTAATTTGTTTGCGCGAAAGTGTCTTGCGTAACTCGAAAATATATATCGATTTTTATCTATTAATAGTAATATCTTTTGTTCTTCTTAGAACGTAATTAGAGTTGTTGCAATAATAGTGTCAAAAATTGTTAAATTAAAAGTTTTCGCAAATTCAAGCTTATAAATTATTAAAAGATATAGCAAACAACATAGTAGATTATTTCTTTTCTAGAAAATAACTAGTATATAAAAAGTAGAAACTACAAAATATATTGTAGTCTCTAAGCTAGTTTCGAATAGATTTAGCTCTTCTAAATTATGTTAATTTAGTTTAGATTAGTTTGCTAAGCAAGTTAATCAAAATTAGACAAACAACTCTCTAGTTTGTTTGTCTAATACTATCTTAGTTTATAGACTTTAGATATGTTGATATTGTATTACGCAATAGTCTTTCTATTTTATTTTGTACGTAATCTATAGATATAGTTTTGTTGTTTTGTTATTTAGCTTTTTAGTCTATTGTATAGCTTTATTTATTTCTTAATAATTAAAAGTTAAATTATTTTTCGATTCTTTCGATAGCATTTTTTATATTTTAGATATTCTCGATTTATTCGACAAGATATTTCAAATTTTTTATAAAAACAACAAGAATATATTATAAAAATAGCATTTCTATAGCAATAATTAGCAACAAAATTGCAATATTAATTAGTAAAAAGCTTAATTTAGTAAAAGAAGATAAAATGTTTTCGAGACAAATCTTAAAGAAAGGAAAAAAAATTACAAGTTGCAAATTAATAAAAACTTGTTAGTTGCGTAATACTTTTTACAAGTAGCTAGTAAAAAATATTAGTTAAAGAAATTAAAATAATTAAGAAATTTGACTCTTAGATATCTTAAAATTTAAAAATAAAATAATTAAGATAAGTATATTAGAAAAACAAAGAACTAGTCTCTAGAGTTAAAGTAAAATACTTAGAATTTCGAAAGTTACAAGTTAAAACTACGGGCTAGATTTTAGTCTAAAATATATTATATATAGCTTCTAATAGACTTGCGTACTTATGTGTTCGACAAATAATTATACTTAATATTAAGACTTAATAGAGTTTAACTTTTTAATATTCGAGATATGCACAAATATTTGTAATAATTCAATTATATCTTTACTTGTTATTTGTCTATACTATAGTAATTTATATAGTAGAATCGAAGAATTCTCAAGATTTCTACGCGAGAATATTCTACATTTAGAGAGTTTCTTATCTATATATAATTAATTGCGTACAAATAATTGCGTCTGTGAATTACGTTTGTAGATCTTAGCAACGTACAATACTAGAATAAAAGTATTCGTAAATTATGTCTCTATCTAAAAAGCACTCTTATATTTATATCTTTTAAATACTATGCAAAGAAATAGAAAACTATATAATTTAGATAGTAATTTGTCTTAACTAACAAGTACTATCTTAAAATTTCTAAGCTTCAATACTTAATATGTTATCTCTTTAATATAATAAGCGTTTTAACTCTTTTTTTTGTACTTTATACTAGATTTTGCAAGTAGTACTTATCTAACGTCTCTTATATCTTATATAATATATTAAATAAGATATTCTTGATCTTATTCTTGTTGTCAAATATATTATTTATATAGAGATTAACTTTATAGACATATGCTTTAAGAAGAAATTAAAAATACTTAATTAAATTTATATCTAGACTATAGAGTAGCTACTCTATTAAATTTATGTTATTTTCGCGAAATTAGAGAACTATTGCTTTTGCTATATAAATAGAAACGTTATCTTGTTTAAATATAAGATCTAATCAATAGATTTCGAGAAGATTATTATCAAGTATATAAATATAGAATCTAGCGAAGTATCTATACTTCTTTCTTTTAAAGTTATACTTTAAAGTATAGAAAGTTAAGTACTCTAAGTCTTAAAAACAAGTCTATATAATAATATTGAAGTTGTATTCTTTCTTGTATAGTTATTTAAATTCTTGTTCTACTTTTGTAAAGATATATAAAGACACTATTTGCGTTGTCTATATATATCTCTTTCAACAAAATATTTGTTATTTCAAATAATCTTTGCTTACTTCTTAAATCTTTAATATTTATAGATCAAAGCTTATATATAGCGCTTGTCTACTATCTTAGATATTACGAGAAGTTTCTTTATATAGTTGATTAATTATTCTCTTCTCTTTTAGTAGACAATAAATAATTTTAACAAAAATATTGATTTTTGTTTTTGTTAAAAGATTTTTATAGATAATCTTTAAATTTAAATATATAACTCTAATAATATATTGTTTATTATTAGACTAATCGTGCTAACCTAGAAATGTCACGTGCAAATGCCAAGACTTGGTTCAAAAAAATTCGAAGAATCGAATTGCTCAAAGTAGTTTAGTCGATTACTATAAGTAGTTTAGCGCAAAGCGCGCTAAACTACTTTGAGCGATTCGATTTCAAAAAATCGTCGCGACCCAATCTTGACGTCGAGTCGAACTAGAGAGGTAATATCATAATCTAGCCCAACGATTAGTCTATTTATTATATAAAGAAAGTTCTTTTAAATATTTAGAATAATATTTAAATTTGTTGTAAGAGTGTTAAACAATAATATTGCTAAGATCTCGAACTAAGCTTTTCGAAATTTTATAAAATTGTTAAACTTTCGACAATATTAAATTACTTCTAATAGCTCTATAAACTAGCTTGTTTTAATAGAGAATATATTCTTGCTTATAGATACAATTTGAAGAAATTAAATCTAATAGATTGCAAATATAATAGTTAAAGAAAGTAGATAGTTTAGAAGAGAATTTAAGTGCGTAATACTAGATCGAATTAAAGCAAATTCTATCTCTAGAGAATTTGTTTTAGATTAAATTCTTAGTTAGAAAATTTATTTTAAATAGATTCTTAAATAAAAAAATGCAAATCGCGTAAGTAGAAAGATAGCTAGAAATAGATTTGCGTAAATTCTTGGCGTAAGCTCTATACAAAATAAATAGCAAATTTGAATTCATAGATTCTTTTGTTTCTAAATTTGAATTTGTGCATATTTTAAACTTAACTTGCACATTTCGAATTAAAATTTTAAGGGTCAAATCTATCTTTAATCTATCTTGCGAATAAGTTAAAGTAGATTGAATTCGAATTAATCTAATCTATTTTACAAAGTATTCTACATAGTATTTGCAATTAGAATATCAAATTCTTAGAAATCTTAAATTTTCTCTATACTTTATGTCTATACAATACGCTATTGTACAAGTTACTAAGATAATTGTAGTAATAATAGATAGTGTGATCGTTAGGTCGAGTCAAACACTTTTTTCTTAACCCAATTCATCCTCTTGGGCTTCATAGGGTTGGGCCAAGGTTAGGACGCGAATTCGATCTTAGGATTGAGCTTCGTTGGGTCAATGTCAAGAATTCAAGCTAACTTCGTCGCGTTAGCATTCGCTTATCTTATTTTATCTTATCTATGAGCTAGCTCGATTGAGCTAGCGTAGGGTCCACGCTAATCGCATATGGTTAGCGCGTCACGTGACGTCACTTGATCGGGCGAATTGAGTTAGGCGCTTGGCGCGCCCCATGCGTTCGACCCACCCGGTTGGGCTAGAACTTTTGCCCGGCCCCAGGGTTAGGGTTGGGCGGGTCAACTCGACCCGACGGTCACCCTATAGATAACAATCTATCTAGATCTTAAATTTAAGACGTTCTTAAAAAATATTAAAGTCTCTATACTTAGTTTTAGTAATTGTTAATGCTTGACAATATCTTAACAGTCTTCGAGATTATTTGATATTAACTCTAGCACAATCAAAGTTTGCTTAAACTTGCTCAATTTGAAGCGCTAGCTATTTTGATATATATACTTTTTTCTAGACTCTTTACAATTCTTTTATAGCTCAATTGATAATGGTATATATATGGTGAGGGAGGGGAAAGTCGATTTCTGAGCGCCAAGGATTCCAGATAGACATGAAACCGCTAATATCTAACCGCACTTCGAAGCTAGTAGGCGCTTCTGCTTTCGGTCTTCGCCCTGTTCTCCGTTGTCGTACGTGTACAGCTCAATTTCAGACCTGGTTGCAAATTTCTACCTCCTGTATATTTTGACAGTTGGACTGCCAAAATGCAATTTAAAACTGGAGTGGGGGGCTTTCAGTCTTTTCAGCAAGCAGTCTTTGTTGCGTGCCTGAGCCTGTTGGCCGTCTTCGTGATCAAGCTCTACAATTCTCGCGTCCTTTTTATGAGGTTGAAAAAACAAGGCTTGGTAATAACATCTCCCGAACTTTGGTTATGCTGCACTTTGGACAACACACTAAGCGAGCGCAGTCGATGCCTCCACATCATCCAATCTTTGGTCACCTACTTCTGGCCAACGACCTCCTATCCAAACTTCCCCGAGGTGCACATCCCTCATACTTGCCTGGTTTGATACGGCGAGCCATTCCTGATGTCGGTCAAGTCTTCTATCTTGACATGTGGCCGTTCAGTCGACCTATCCTCGTCGTATCCTCACCATCTGTAGCCCAGCAATTCACCCAGGAGCGCTCGTTGCGCAAATCCCCCGAGGTTCACACATGGTTGAAGCCATTGGCTAATAATCAGGACCTGGTGAGCTTGGAAGGCCAGGGATGGAAACAATGGCGTAATGTCTACAATCCAGGGTTTAGTGCGAGCCATCTTATAGACCTAGTACCCCAGATAGCAGCAGAAGTCTCAACCTTCTGCGACATCTTGAGTGAGCGTGTGCGATCAGGGGCCATCCTGCCGTTGGAAGAGGCTACTGTGAACCTGACCATGGATACCATCGGACGGATAGTATTGTAAGTCCTCAGTCAATCCTCTCACTAGGTTACTGATGGCGTAGGGGTACCCATTTCAACGCGCAAAGTTCAAGGAACGAATTTGTTTCGGCACTCCGTGCACAAATACCGTGGAACTTATATGGGACTGAAATGAACCCTTTTGTCCGATGGAATCCTTTTCGTCCTTTATTCCAGTGGTACTTCGTTCGAATAATGGATCACTACGTCGGTCGTCAGCTTGAAATCCGCTTTGCGGCGCACCAAGATTGTCTTGACCCAGTTGGAAGTAAAAATGCTGGATATCAAACAGTCGTCGATCTTGCTCTTGACAGATATCTTGAGGAACAGTCGGTGTCACATGGTGCACGTAGCATGGACGCAGAGTTCAAAAAATTTGCCATCAGTCAGATGAAGGTATTCATTCTTGCTGGGCACGACACGACCAGTTCTACGCTTTGCTACATTTTTCATTCTCTATCGCGCAACCCTTTGGCTTTGCAACGTGTGCGAGCAGAGCATGACCAAGCTTTTGGCTCTGATCTCACACAAACGAGCGCTAAAATTACGGCAAAGCCACAGTCGCTTAATCGATTGCCATTTACACTCGCTGTCATCAAGGAAACCCTCAGACTTTTCCCAGTGGCTTCTAGCACACGCGATGGGGAGCCGGGGTTTCAGTTGACGCAGGATGGCCATCGATATCCAACGGAAGGCTTCACTGTTTGGTGTACGCACCAAGCCATGCATCGGGAGCCAATGTATTGGCCACAGCCAGATTCTTTCGTACCTGAACGCTGGCTTGCCTCGGAGGACGATCCCCTACATCCCATCAAAGGAGCGTGGCGACCTTTCGAGTTCGGGCCACGGAATTGTATCGGCCAGGAACTCGCACTTTTGGAGCTCAAGCTTGTTATGGTGATGACCTTACGAGACTTCAACATCACGGCAAGCTATGATGTCGAGGATCATGATCAGCATGGAGAGAAGCCCAGAACCGTCAATGGAGAAAGGGCATATCAGGTCTTGAAGGGTACTACACGTCCGGCCGATGGCTTCCCTTGCATGGTGACAGCAGCAGCGGGATGACGAAGAGTTCAACACACAAGATACTGTAGGTATTCAAAGCGATCATCGAGCCTTCCAAGGACGACTAGTAAGGGGGCCAGCACAGGCTTTGAACAAGGCTCAAGCATTAGCGAGATGAAATCTTGCCCTGACCTGGCCTGAAATAAAAGATCAGAATCAAGCTTAACCCTAACACATCTTGCCTTTGTCACTTAGCAAACCTCTAGCGTGCATGTCCCACTCGCTGTAAATATCTACCATACAACATTTACTTTCTCTAATCTTAAAATTTTGTTAATATATATCTTTATGAGACTACTCGCTTCTATCGAGCTTGGCGCCAGGAGTCAAAAGTTCTTCCCCTTTCATGCGATATGAGCTACGCAGATTGGCCAATTGACTTGGTATACTACGACTGATAAAATTCTCCTGCCAACGTTGACATAGTGAGACCTTAAGCGTGCCCGAATGGTATAGACCGCTCGCGCACAATTCTGCTAGCTAATCTCACGCGGTGGCTCGGAATGGCGTAGACAATGGAGAACTGCCTAAGGCCATCCACACCCTGCCACCGTCTGGAATAGTTGATAATTGAAAGTCGAACAGTTTATGACGTGCGCATTTCTCAGATCCGGCACCCTGGACTTCATGAAGAGACTCCAACCCCCCTGCCTAGCTTCGAAAGGTCTTCTTCCAAGATAACGTCTATCAAGCATACCCATTATATATAGATAGCAGGTCTTCTATGCCTCGGAGTAGATGAAGAATTTGATATAATAATCGGCGGAGCACCTGGGTCGGCGCCAGGGCGGCGACGGCTAGGGTGTATATAACCAGGGTACCCATAACGCGAGTCAATATTAGGGAACCTTTCTGGAATTGGCCGATGATTCACAACCACCTTAGAGTCTTAGGTTTCAAGACTCTTGGCAGACCTTCCGAGAATCACATCTCTCTGAGGTAAGATGGCTCATGTAGCTTGCTTTCGATCCATTCAAAATCTGCATAGGCTTATCGAAGCCTTTCCTTACGCGTCTTAGGAGTATGGAAAGTCCCGCCGTCTCAGCAGCGGCCAATCCATTGATATGGGCTACACGGTTCTAAGGACGCTTGTTAGACACTCTCTGTTTGCATGGTGGCAAAGGCTGATCTTGATTACCTGAAAATGTTCAAAGTTCATGGAAGTATTTTCCAAGTGGCTTGAGGTGCATCAGTGATAATCATGGTGCTCACTGTATCGGACTCGGCTTAAATCCATCGAAATAGTGGCAAGGGCTTGTGGGGACCACTGATCCCGTCTCTCATAACCGTCAAGCGCGCAGCTTGAAGGCCTCCGATTGATCCTTCGCCGATGTACTAGCTATCGTGGCCAGGACTATGCGAAGGGCGATGGTGATGAGTATGAGTTTGTGACGGGGGAGAAGAGTTCCTTCTAATCTCATTGTCGCTTTCGCTTCCGCTATTCATCGAACGACGTTGACTGCGTTCATACTTCCCTGGCCTTCCAAAATATGAGAAGAGCGCCCCCGAGTTGTTTGATCAAGGCTGTTGATGGGAACAAGCAGGCCACGAGAATTCAATATGTAGAGCGGTTGTTGTCCCGAGCGATCGAGGGGAATATTATCGCTGTTGGTTACAATATGTGGTTCTTGCCATTCTACCGGTGAAGCATAGGGATCGTCTAATGATGGATCTTGGCTGTTGTTCCTGATGACATTGCTCCCGTGTAGGATCTCATTCATCGGTCGACGAGGCATATAGTGGGGGGAAATCGGGAGGAAGACATGTGTTCTGTTGCGGGTACTATCTGCGGCGGAGTGGCCTCATGGTCGGCGAATCTTACAGGCAAGGTCTCTGCTCGGCGGACGCCTGGCGACACCACATGACGTCTGGGCATGCTTTTCGGTATGAATCGAAATTTTCTGATATTTCCGACGACACTGACACGGATTCATATGCGAGGATTCTTGTCAAAGCTATGACTCCCTCTCTTCACACTAAGTATGTCTGGAGGGTTGTAACCATCAGTATTTCTTGCCAGGCTGACAGCCTCGTGCGACTGAATCTTATTACACTGCGCGTCCAGTACTAACTGAGGACGAAGACTCTTGATCAGAGTCTGTTGTCTTGAGGCTTGTACTGGAATGGAATCCTTACCATCCATAGATAGTGACAGCTACTGGTCTCTCGGAGCACCGGGTAATACTTATAAAAGTTGTAGAATTGAGAATGTCTTACTTCCCATCCACCTGGCTTGGCACCGTCGTGGAAAGGGACAAACACTCTGACAAAGGTAGAGCACCATGATGGCAGGCACCACACCCAAATTGGAGAATAGAATGGGTATCCAACTTGGAGAGAGAGGAGATTGATGTCGGTGCCTTAGGCCGACAAACGATGTCTAGCCAAACGAGCTTAGTGGGCTTGGCGCCAAGCGTCACGTCGATTCTGCAAAAGAGTCCGCTCGACTTTGTAAAGCTCTTGAGGGCTGCAATGAGGTAACGATCAACAGTGCATTGATGCACTGTTGATCTGTAAGTTCAAGGTGAATTTTTCAGTTCTGCATCTTGTGACCAAGCTACCGTATGACAAGCAACATGTGTCGAGACTACACATACATTTTGATCTAGTGATTGTATCACACATACAGCACCGAGCGTGCAGTCGGCGATAACATCAATCATTCGGCGACCGTGGGCTAAGCTTGTTAAATGGTGCGGCTGCCTCCTAATCATCAATTCCCGGCACCACTCGAATATAAAAGTCTAGCGTGCAAACTTCGTACTATCCACTTCTGTTACCTCCAATTTCCATTTTCGGTCTGTCGTTACTATCACAAGCGGCACCTTCATTATTCCAGTAGCAACCAAGGTTTCCAACAAAACTGTCAACCCTGTCTCTCTCGTTCATCTCGCAATCCGACAGCTGGACTGTGCGGGGTGACAGAGGTAGGCTCGGCCGTTCAAGGATTGATTGACTTTCAAGACAAAGCCTGATGGCAAAGGATTTGTCACGAAGTATCGAGGGATGAAGGTCTAAGGGATGGAACCCTGATGTCGTTTCAGCTGACGAGGATGAATACCCGCGGTATGGCGATGAAGTAAGTCTTGAATTACTAATTTGATATGATTCTCTTCTCAATTCCTTTTGGTACCATATGGCCTGGTTCATATGTCAAGCAAGCGATGTGCGAAGGGAACTTTCGTCTGCGAGTGCGTACGGTATCATATTCCCAGTTCAAGTCCCTTCCATAATCCCAGTTGTGTGAATTATCGTCATCAATTTCCCTTGGAATTGTCTATCAAATTCTCGGATGTCCAAGTAAGTAAGAGGCTGGCAGGCACACTGAATTAGGTCAGATCTGTGTGACGTTCTCCTCCACTACTCATTTCGTAAGCGCGCGCAACAAGGCAATTATTGCATGGCTTTTATCATAAGGCAGGAGCTATGCGTTCCTCGCCAATTACCCAAGGATTCGTTCAAAGCACAGCCCATAATGACGCTGCCATGTGATCTCGTTGGGTGACAGTCACTGGGCGATCAGTGACCCGCATTGCATAGAGTTCAATGAAGGCTAGCGCTTGGGCTGATGGACTGTGGAATACGAAAAAGGCTATAAAGCAAGGCCTGACTCCCCCTCTTTCCTCGATAAATCCAACAGTAAGAATTTCAACAGAACATAGAAGCTGGTCTTCTTTACCCCCTCCTCTTCTATGACATCGACATCTCCCTTACGTTCTATCATTATTATAGCTCAGTAAGCACAACGTTTTCCAGTGCCACCTGTCCCCCGGTTCCTCGTCCAGGATACCACAGCCCAATAGGCTATCATACACTCTCGCTCCAGCTTCACAGTACCAATCGCCATGCCATTACACTTACGCGAGAAGGTCCACGATTTGTGTCACGGAAAGACTGAACAGCCAGAAGCCTCATCGCAGCATGCAGATCAGCCACCAGAAGGCCGTTCGTTTCCAGAGAAGGTTTGGAAACAAAGCCACCACCCACTTCTACCACTGCTTTCGATCGAAGAGCTCTGGGACGGAAAGCCCTTCGAAAAGGGCCAACTTCCGATCTACTATCCCCCCAAAGACAAAGTTCAGCGTGGCGTCATGGCCGGGCAGGCTCGCGGAGTTCGGTGCAAGCTTGGTCTCCCTCATCCACCTGGTGAACCGGAGACCGCGAAGGATGAGCTGCTAATGACACATTTTCGTGATGCTCCGGAGAGGGAATACTGTCTCATTCGTATGATGGACATTCTTGAGCACGTTTGGAGGAGCAAGGATTATAGGTGGAGGCAAATTAAGATTCTCAGAGAGAGGGAGGAGGAGAGGGTCAGAGATGGAAAGAGGATGTAGATGTAGTGGGTGGGAAAGTGAGGAAGGGACTCCTGGGAAGTGAGATGTGAGGGCGTGAGGAATAGGTGCTGGGCCGCTAAGGCGGCCCAAGAAAGGGTCGGGGAGCCTCGGTGGATGGATGGACTACTCGACATCCCTGATTCCAAGCTCTTCTACCTAAAAGTATGCGGAAATGTATCATTCCATAAAGCAGGCCTCTATGTTTGTCGCTTTCTCTGCCACCCATCCCTGTTCGACCAATCAGGATACTTTCTCTTTGCTGAAATCCATTCAATCTACGGCTTCGTCCTCCATCATTTCCGGCGCCTTCGTAGCAACGCACTCTTATGGTCAAACAGCCCATCGCCAGATCGTTCGCACACTGTCGAATGAACGTTAAGCCATCGTACGCCTTTTAAGTAGCACTAGGCCAGGGCATGGAGTATGCTTGGGCAACAAGGTCGTCGCTTCGAAACAATGGCGAGTAATGATTTTGCTTTCGAGCGTGAGACACCGGGAGAACGAGAATCTTCACGAATTCTCGTGAGACCACTTTAGATATAGGCGTTACCAGAAGAACCAACGAACTCCATTGCATTGGCGGTGTGATTCTTCAAACTCATCTTTTTCTCGTAATCAACAACAGTGCGCAACCTTTGTATTGGTACAGATCTCTCCACGGTAGACAGTCAGCAGTGCCAATATTCCAGTCCAGGAAACTATGCATAACGCACAACAGCGTGACCGTGTTGATTCTTTTCGTCATGAAAGACCGCATGATTGAATCCTGTCATTGAAGGAGTCTCAACAAGTGGCGATTGATGGATCTCCAAAGATTGAGCCCTGCTGATGCATGGAATATGCCAGATAACAGCATACGTACCAGTCGAGTTCCCTTGCTGTCAATGATACGCGTCTGAGAAGGGACGTTAGGGTAAGGCCATCTTCAAGTGAAGGGGATATTCAGAATCTATAGATGAACAACAGTAGCCGATGGCCGGAGACCATGTACTACATCACGTATATGTTTCACGTTTCAACGAGAAAGCGACTATGTGAATCGCCGCTTGTTCCTTCTTTTCCTCCTCATACACAATGACACAACCGGGTTCAAATCACAAATTAGTAAACTCGTTAATCCTTACCCTGGTTCGTACTCAATTCCGCCGTTGATTTGCGGAGATGTTACAATATATGTGAGAATTTGACTTGAAGACTAGCCCTCTTCGAGTGGGAGCCGACGTATAAAAGGAGGGTCAGCCCCCTCATCCAATTCTATATTTCTCCAGCACCTCCAATACTTCCAATCCACGATCAGCATAGCCTTAGTTCGAGATCACCACCACCGAACGAGCATTTACAGTTCCAACGACATACACAACAAACGCGCCGAGCGATGCCCTACTCAAGGACCGAGCTCAACGCGTTAGAGGACATTATAGACCTGAAGAATCACGCCAGGCAAGGCCATCTCAGCCAGTATCCTCTTCCTCACGGCATGCCTCTCCACCTAGGGAGACAACTGTCAGAACCAGCAGATCAGGTTCTCATCGTGAGCACCAGGACATTTACGCTATCCCAAGCACGCCAGGCGGGTGGGTATCACCCCCCTCATCCAGAGCGTCTTCCCGGGCAAGACCCTCCAACTCGCGATCTTCTCGAGCGTCTAGTCCCAAAAGAGCATATACGTCTTCATCTAGGCCGTCTACATCGGCACGACCTTCCAGCACTCGATCTCCCCGTGCGCGCAGCCCCACCAGAGCGTATGCCGAGCGTCTGCAGCAGCTCCAGGAGGAAACAGTTCGTCGGGCATCGGAACTTCTGGAGTATCTGAATACCTTGAAAAGCTTGAGACTACCATTTACGTCGGAAAATAGATTACAATTCGATCTGATTTTGCAGAAAACGGAGCGTGCACGGAAACGATTCAATGCCGCTAAGATTGCATTGGCGCGGGAACGCGGCGATGAACAGTGGGAGACGATGGAACGAGATGAGCGGATGAGGGTGGCGATGCGTGACCATTTTCAAGAGAAGGTGGAGGAACTAGACAGGATATTGAGATCTTGAAAGTGATGTGTCAAGGGTTGGAGGAAGGGCGAGAGGTAGATTATCTGATCGTAATTGGTGGAAGTAGAGCATGGAGAGGTGATGGAAAGGGCTTCGATATACAAGTTAAGTGATACCAGGACACATGGAGGGCTGAGAGATGCATGCGGATCGATTGAAGGCAATAGTAGAATAATAATAGACTTATCAAATTTTTAAGACTGCTGTGACTCGGCGGCCTATCTCGTACAGTAAGGCATTTAGCCGGACCCAGAGTTGGGGATAAACGGTGACTGTTTTTGCACTTGTCTTGGACTGGGAACATTGTTAAGCATTCATATCTCATCGCGCTACAGAAGAGTTGGATGGCATCACCCTTACGCGTCGGTTGAACAAGGTAGTCTCTGAGATGGATTCCTCGCCGTGAAGGATCAATGCAAATTCGCTGTTTATGCGAGAACTGAGCCCGCATCTTCATCCCGCGATTGATGAATGATGTCGAGGGCTGTGTCTAGATTTTCTTACAATGCTTAGATAGTGCGGGTGTGATGAAATTTTGAAGCGGTAGAACATGAATGCTGTCGGAGAGAATATCGAAACGTAGCCTTGCATTGCGCAGGTTCGCCTTCATTTGGTTGCGGTCGAATTATCTAGTTGTCTTCCCCTTGTACTTCGAGCCCGAATGCCTTTCGATCTACCCCTATTGGAATGAGTTTTCGATGTGATCTTAGTTTTGGAAGTTCTCACAGCCTACAGGTGAACAGCCCCAATATTCGTTCGTTGTTCACCAAGGCGACCTGTGCTACCGAAGAAAACTTATAAAAGTCATGCCAACCCTCTTTCCAGCTCTGTATCTATTCCACACTCCACATCCAAAGCACCACCGGAGCCTCCTTTATCGACTAAAATTATCCAAGCTCATCCAAGCATTTTAATTCGTACATCCCCAACTGAAATACCATATATACGCTCAACCACTCACACCCAGCAGAGGCCAAGTTTACTTTCGGTACCATGCCTGCATCATTCTACACCAATAAAAAGACCCGGCATGATCGACTGCCACTTCTGGCCACGGCCACCTCTTCATCCAGATCATCTCCTACGGGAGGACCCTCAGATCCCCAATCTAAGGCTAGGTTCAGGAATGCGGCAGAGCAGGCATCGCACGCTGAAAAAGCAAGAGACGACAAGGACCGTGTCCTACTCAAACGTGTGCGGGATATGAGGCACCGGGTATGGAAAGAGGGAAATCGTCTCGAACGAAGGCTAGATTCTTGGAGGGAAGCCCAAAAGAACTTCTCTGACAGACTCGGGACATACATGGATAACATGGGGAGCTGGAGAATGCGTTCGTGGGGAGTGGCCCAGGTGGATGATCAGGCTGCGGTTGTAAAAGCGGGGAAATGGATTGAGAAGAGGCAGAAAGATATGGAGTACGCTTTGAAGACAGTGGAGACGATATTGGAGGAGGACATCGAAGACATGGAAGTGGCTACGCCGGCGATGATTCGTCTAACGAGCGGACAATGCTATTGATGAAAAGAGACTTGAGATCTCCACGACGAGAGTGAGGACGAGTGGCCAATTACGAAGTGGTAATGGGCGGAAGAGGAGAGACTTTAGATGCTAGCGATGGCATTCAACTAATGTAGCATTAATTCTGGGGAACATAGAGTGCGGAGAGATGCATGCAAACCCATTAGCGAGCACAGACTATCATTAACAATTCCACGTGTCTCTAAGGAGTGCTGACGCACCACATCGAACCTGGCTATAGACTTTTACCCCCTACTTGTAATTATTCTGCCTGATGAAATCGTCGGACATAAGTGCCCCTTCGTGGTGATAGCATTCTTTTGTTGTTTGAATATAAAGCAGAACTAGATTCGGTAAGAAAATAACGCTCGAGGTCCCCGCGAGCAGTAAGTATCGGGCCTGAAACTCATTTTTATCGATAGTCAGCAATGCAATGATACTATTACAGAACGAGTAATTCAACAGCCGACAAGCAAGTACCGTGATGAGAACAGAAGGCGCGACAAGCATCTTGATTTCATTTCGCAATCTTCCGTACCAGAGACGAAACAGATAAACGAGACAAGGCCGTTGAGAGATAGGAGAGGCTGCTGAGAGCAGCGAGAGAGAACGCTATTGTATATATTGTCTGTTTGACGATTGCTATTCTAAATGCTAATTATAGATAATACTTCGAAAGACATTGCGCAAAGCATTGTACGACTCGCTATTGCTACTTCTTCTTATCTAGTAATGCAATCGCTAGTGATTTTGGTGCATAAAGCTTAGGGCTAATTGTTATAACCCTAACTTTTGCACTAATATCACTAGCGTTTGCATTATCAAGTAAATTGCATTACTAGATAAGAAGAAGTAAAATTATTTCTACTTTTCGATCTAGATTATCAACTTTATAGCGAAACTTAGGATGATCGTCGGGTCGAGTTTCAACCCGATCGGGTTGACCGGCCCAACCCTAACCCTGGGGCCGGGCAAAAGTTCTAGCCCAATCGGGTGGATTGGGCGTATGGGGCGCGTCGAGCGCCCAACTCGACTCGCCCAATCAAGTGACGTCACGTGACGCGCTAACCATATGCGATTAGCGTGGACACTGCGCTAGCCTAGTCGAGTTAGCGTATAGATAAGATAAGATAAGATAAGATAAGCAAATGCTAACGCGACGAAGTTAGCTTAAGTTCTTGGCACTAACCCGACGAAACCCGACCCTAGGGTCGGGGTCGCGTCCTAACCCTGGCCCAACCCTACGGGGCCCAAGATGGTGGGTCGGGTTGAGAAAAAAGTGTTCGACCCGATTCAACGATTACACTAGCGAAACTAGAAGCAAGTTTGTTAAGATCAAAAAGTTGCGCTAGTTGCGAACGTTTATCCAATAGATCTATTTATATCTTTATCTTATTTATATTTTATATTTTTATTTTTATTTATATCTATCTCTTTTGTAGTATTATCGATAGATATTAAATTAATTTAAATAATAATATTGTCAATTTTAAAGCTCAATATATTGTTCTAACTTTTGTGCAAATTTATTGTTCTAAAAATATCTTAAGAGTCTACAAACACATTTGTAAGAAATAGCAAATCTAGTACAACAAGTATTAATTTAATTATAATAATCTTATATTTAAGTATAAGTTTGCTCAATTTATACTTAAAAAAGTAATTGATTGTTCGATTAAAAGTTTGCAAAAGAAGCACAAATAACAAGAAGCAAAGAAAATAGAAATAGAGACAAAGATAGAAATAAAGATAAAGATATAAACAAAAATAATAACAACAAATACAAAGAACAATAATCTCTTTACTATTACTTTAATTGATAATTCTATAGCAAATTCTTAGAATAATAATATTGACAATTACTAGTAAGCAAATTCTTTAATACTTAAATTATAAGTTATATAGAATTATAAGATAACGTTAATTATTTTCTACTTTAATTAATATTTTCGAAATACTAATATATATTTCTATTCTAATAAGATAATGTTGTAGAGTCTAATAAAGACTTAACAAATAGATTGATTGTCGATTAAGTTTTCGATTCTAACTTCTAGAATCAATTCGAACTAACAATTCAACTTTAGAAATTGAATCGAAATTCGATTCGATTTCTTGAATCGAACTCGATTTCCTAAATCGACGCGATTAGTCTATCAACAAGTAGCACAATATTAAAAGTAGACTAATTGCGTTAGATCAAGTTATCGAGTTCGAATTAAGTACTCGATTCAAATCTTAATAATTTGTATTAACTCGATTCGAAAGTCTTAACAATTTGATTTCTAATATTGAAATTAGACTAATCGTTCGATTCGATTCCTAGCTCAAATCTAGGAATCGAATCGAATTTCTAATCGTATTAGACCATGTTTTAGCCTATAATAGTTAGCATTTGCATAATATTTGCATTGGGAATCGAATTTGCATAAAATTCGATTCCCGACGATTAATCTAGTTGAAATCGACAATTCGAATTAATTTCTATACTTGAAATCGAAACCTAATTCGAAAAATCGACTCGAATTGTCAAGACTACTATTTTTAGTAAATTTTATTATTTTTAGTAACAATTAATTGATAATTTAATTTAAATAGATTATATTCGTATTTTGGAAACGTAATTCTAGCAAATCTAGAAGATATTTTTTCGAGACTTTTGTTTAAGTAGATCGAATATAATCTATTTGAATTAATTAATAAATATATTAGATTGTTTTTATATTATGCATTACTATTGTGTATTATCTAGAAAACAATTTAAAAAATCTTAATTTAAACTAACTTGATACTATTTTAGTATTCTTGACATTCTTGGCAATTCGATTCGATTCCTAATATTAAAATCTAAAATCGAGTTAAATCGAATCGAGTTAATTTCAAAATAATAGAAATCAAATCTAGTTTCAAGTCGATTTCTAATATTGAAATCGACAAGTCAAGTCGATTTCTAAAGTTAGAATCGAAATTCGATCCAACAATTAATCTAATTAAAAGTCGAAGAATTTTTATAAAAATTATAGAAAAGATACTATTGCGAATAACTATAATTATACAAAACTTTGTCTAGTATTTAACTTCTTCTAGAAGTATTTTAAGAGAACTAAAAATGTTGCTATCAATTGCTACTTACATATTAATTTCGACTTTCTATTTAATTATTTTATGCTTCTACAAGAGATATTATAACAATATACAAAACTTTTTAATTTGTAACTTCTATATCTTTAGAACTAGAGCTTTTTACTTTCTCTTTGTCTACTCTATATTATAAATAATAGAAGAATTAATTAGAATAGTTAAATTAAATGTATCAATATTTTAAGATATTAAGATATATATCTTTGTCTACTTAGCGTTATAATTAGCTACTTTGTATAATAATAAGAGCATTTTAATAAGATTTTTCTCTTCTTTATTGTTAACAAGGTATAATACAATAGTTAGTTATTAATAGATATATAGTTGTTAATATAAGTTTTTAAACAATATATTTTAATTTATATCTTAAACAATAGATATTTGAAGTTCTTAGTAGATCTAGTTTAAAGCTTCTAGATAACTAACTTTGAATTTCTTAGTTAATCTAAATTTAGGATTATTAAACAATCGATTTAAAGTTTGCGAACAAGATAATTCGAAGTTTGCAAACAATAATTTTATTATTATTATGCACTTTTAAAAACTTTATCTTATTCTCTTCTTTTTATATTTATTTCTAAGCTCTATATATCTAGTTTCTTTGTCTCTTATATTATAGATATATATTGATTATTTTATCAATATATGTTACGCTAGTACTTCCCACGAAGATATTAGAGAGAATTATGCTATTGAAGAGATTTGTAGACGTCTTTAGGCAATGCAAGCAATCACTTTGATAACAAGGGATTGCAACTAAGTAGTCGTAACAATAAGTCAAAACTTAAGATAAATTAAACACGATTCATAAGAGAGTCGCATTTAGTTTAATTATATACATGATAAATCAACGAGATCGCTAAATCGATATTCTTGATTCTAATGATTCATTGATCTTGGATCGATAATCTTAGTGAATCAATATCTTTGATTCAATCGATTCATTAATTCAATCACATAATATTTTCTTGATAGACTATGCCCTACATATTGTGAAGAGCTTTGCGTCGTAATCAATAGATTTGAGCACGCGACTCGTAACACTATTTCTTCCCTCTTTAGATTTTCGTCTTGAAAACATCTTGATTCATTCTTCCTTAGCTATGCCTAAAAATTCTAAAAAATCCAAACAACGACACGAGCTTTATTGACGATTGCTTCGAATAGACGTTATCATGTTTCAATGTTCGCGATGCTCTCATCGTGGTTTTCTTTGTAAGATAAGAAAGAAGTTTAGTCGTTGTGCTAAATGTGTAAGATCATTGGCGAAGTGTGACTATCATAATTCTTTCGATGTCGAATGACAATTCTTGAAGCAATAAGAGAATGCGTTAGAAGAGAAGATGCGACTAACGATCGTTTGTGCGAATGAGCTTCATCAAGAGCTTCGTAAGCAATACGCACGTATGAAGAGATTGCGCAAACAAAAGAAATTCTTGAAAGAGCGTAATAATGAAATGCTTCGACGTGGAATTTAAAGCTTAAACGAGCTAGATACTCTAGATAATTCAAACTTCGAAAAGTTGAATCAAGGAATAATTGTTGCTTTCTCTATTGACGATTTGTTTCAAAAGTTGTTCCCTAGTTTCTAGAAGAGCGTTTTTTTGCTTAGAACTCTTTTATTAAATCTTTGCATCAATAAAGATTCTTAAGTGATTTTCAAGTATTCTTTGATGTAGAATATTCTTTTCACTTGATAAAAAACTTTTGATCTTTCTATTATAGAATCTTCTTAATCTTAAATTGTTTCTCTTTTTGTGAATGAAAATAAAATATGTTCTATAAAGGCGTAATTGAATTTGCTAATTCCAACAATAAGATATAAAATACTAGAAATACTTTGGCGTTCTTGGATAAGTCGAGTTCGTAATTGATTAATCTCTTGATTTTCTTAACGAGAAACGATTCGACTTTGACATGATTTAATTTCTTGTTTAACTTCCTTGTCTTAAGGTTTTTTGTAAAGAGATATATCTTATTTTTCTTCCTTAGCTAAGATGTCGTTTTTCGTTTCTTATTTTGATACTTAATCGATTTTTCTTGCATCTTTAAGATATTGTTCTATATCTTTTTCAATGTCGCTACTCTTTCGATGACTAACTAAGCTAATAGATGCTTTCGCTCTTCTTCGAAGAGATTAAGTTCTTTGTTATAGTTGACGAAGAATGAAGTTATCTTAGTAATATCTAAAACCTTTGCATTTAGTGCTAGTTGTGCCATAGATAAAAGTGATATTCAATTGCTATAAATATTGTTGACGTAGTGTCGTAGATATTGCTTTAGACTTTGATTTGTTCGCTCTATTTAATTGTTCGTGATCGAATGATAGACAATAGTCATTCGAAATCTTGTATCTAACATTGATATCAATGTCTTTCAATAGTTAGACGTGAAGAGCTTGTCTCTATTACTAGTTAGTCCTTTAAATATATCGTAATATCGTATAAGTCGATTCAACACAATGTATTTTAGTTGTTCTACTATGAACTTTTCCTTGCATGCGATGATATGTGAGTACTTGATAAGTTTGTCGATCATTACTAGTATCGAATTATATTTGTCTCTAGTTGCTAGATTCGTTAACTTGAGCAACTTAATAATAAAGTTTATCGTGACTTTATTTCATGACGATTTAGATAATTTCTAATATTGGATTTCGTCATAGTTCGCATGTGTATTATGTTTGTTTTGCTAACAACTAAGGCATTGTTTAACGTATGTCTCGATAGCTTGTCTCATTTGTGGGAACTAACAATGTTGGCATAAAAGCTAAAGAATTTTGATCATTCTTAAGTGCTTTTGCAATGATTTATCATGATGTTCTCTTATACATTCATCGATTTTGTCGATAGATATTTGAAGTTTTTCTTTCTTTATTGGAAATTCTTTTGTATTGTCTCGAAGTATTTGTAATGTAACATTCAACTCGTGTTTATTAACTAATAGTGATTTGTCTTTATTGATCTTAAGTATGCTATAATTAAACGATTTCTTCGTTTTTATATGATCATTTCTTTTGCTAAGTGCGTTTGCTTTGCCATTATCTTTGCCTAAAATATACTATATTTTGAACTTATATTATTCGAGTCGTTCTAATTATTATATCTATCTTTTGTTAAGTTGTTTAATAATAATAAAGTGCACAAGATTTTTATAATTCGTAAGAATTATAAGTTTTGATAATTTTTCGATGTATACTCTTTATGATTTTAAGAAGACTACAATAGCGAGTAGTTTCTTATTATGAACGTCGTAGTTCTATTCAATTAACGAGAGTTTTCTCGAGAGATATGTCATTGGATGCTATATGTTTTCATGCTCTTGACTAAAGCATGCATCGATAGCTAAATCTAATGCGTCAATTTCAATTCTATTTGGCAATCGTAAATCGTACATTTTTAATACTAGTTTCTTCAAGCATTCTAGCTTAAGATTCTAAAATGATTTTTTTTCTATAAGTTTTTATATTTATGACGTATTCTTTTTCGTAAAATTCGTCAATAATATCGCATTGACAAAGTAATTCTTGATAAACTTTTTGTTATAGTTTATGAAATCTAAAAAGAATTGCACTTTCTTAACATTGATAAATGATTTTCATTTTTTGATTGCTTGTAGCTTCTTGAGATTCATGCGTACTTCGTATCGTTTTATGACAAATTTAAGAAAATTAACTTTTTTTCAATGAAATTCGCATTTCTTTAATTTAAGATGTAAATTTCTTTTATTTAGACATTCTAGTATTTTGAAAACATAACTAACATGTTCTTTCAAGATTTTTAAGTAAATTATGATGTCGTTCAAGTATACTATGACAAATCGATCTAGATGTTGTCGTAGTACATCATTAATTATTTTCTAATACGTTGTCGAGGCGTTCGTAAGTTCGAACGACATTATCGTGTATTTGTATAGTTTATATCGTGTGCGAAAAGCTATCTTTCACTCTTTCTTTGTTTTTATTCTAATCTAATTATACGCTTCTCGTAGATCTAGTTTGGTGAAGTACTTCGCTCTAGATAGTCGATTTTGAAGTTCGCTAATATTGAATAATAAATATCGATTCTTGATCGTAATATAATTTAGCTTTCGATAATTGACACATAAACGAAGAATTTCGTTCTTTTTAGATACAAAGAGAATCGAGTATCTTGTTTATGATTAAAATTTTTTAATAAATTCTTTCTTTTCGTTTTTTGCCAAATATTCGCGAAGTACTTCGAGCTTCTTCTTGAATAGAGCATATATAAGTTCAAATATAAACTACTTGCCTAGTTCAAGTCTAATTTCATGATCTCACAATTAATGTTTAGAAAGAATCTCTATCGTTTTTTTTTCTTAAAATAGATGCTTTCAATTGTTGTATATTCGTAATACGTACTTTAGCGATTTCTTCGTTGTATTAAATAATTCAAGATTCTCAAAAAATTCGCAATTTTCTTCACTTATTTTGACTTTATGATTTAACTAATCTTTGTCGATGTTTATTAAGTTGAACTTAATTAAATCGTTCTTTTTCAAAAATGCAAGTTCGCATCTTGCGATCGAATTTCGACTCTATCTTTTATCTATTATCGAACGCTATCGATGCGTAGATTAAATATGAATTGCGTGATCACATCGTTCGAATCTAAGTACTCGTGTATTCTAGTTAACTTTTGGATTGTGCTACTTTAATCAAGGCATTTCTAAAACGATAACGTGAGTGATTATTTCTACTATATCAAAGATTAGCTTCTTGTAATGTTGCTAAATAGCTACTAGTAGTGATTTTGTTTCTTTGTTCACTCTTTCATTCTTGTCGAATAATGAATTTTTATCTACAATCATTAGATTGTATGCGTTAGACTTCTTTTAAGTAGAATATTCTTTCTTCTTAGCAAGAGCTTTGATCATAAAATTATCTATCGCATTAGAATCGATCATTGCAATGAGTCAATAATTATTGATTTTAATTGATGTGATAAAACATCGTACGTGTGCTATTAAGTTTAATTGCTATTGTTGAACTAACATATTGCATTTCTCTAATATATTCTTTATTAAAGAATTTGAACTTTTCTCTTTTCTTGTGTTGCGACTTTTGCTTCAAGCGCCTTCTTGCGTTAAGCTTTCTTCAATTGCTAATTAAATGTTGATGACTTCCTAAAGAATCATTTAGTTTCTTCTTTGTCTTCTAGATAAGTCTAACATAAGTTGTTATAACAAGCGATTCAATTAAGTGTTTTATGTTTCTTTGCTTCCTTTATCTTTTGTTTGGATAAACTAATACTATTTAGTTGTCGTTCGATTTCGTCAAGAATATTCTTTTCTATAGTGGCGTCGCTTTCTAGCGCTTTCTCGTATTTGTTTACGATTTGACTAATCTATTTTTTCTTTGATGAACTAGCTAAAGTCTCAAGATAGTTCGTGATGTTTTCTAGGCATTCGTGAAAGTTCTTTCAATTATGTTCTTCGTCTAAGTCGATGACTAAGCTATAAGATTTAATAGTTTTTTGAAGTGCTTAATTGACTTCTTGCGTAGATGCGAGTGCCTTGCTTGATGATGTTTCATCTAGGACTTTCTATAATTAATTTGGATTCTCTACCAAATAGTAGTCGTCGTTCGATCTAGTTTTGGAGATGTTCGCTCTTGTGTCAATTTGCTTCCTAATGTCATTCTAGCTATTAAATATCTCTCTTAACATAGCATTGATTTGTTGGCGATTTATCAAGTTTCGCGATCGACAATCTCTTGCGAAGTGACCCAATTTGCCACATGAATAGCACGTTTTCTAGGATTTGTTATTTTGCTTTTCCTTAAAGTTCTTCTCTTTACGTCGCTAAATAGAGTTTAATTCCATTGATGTAGACTCGCGATAATTTGAATTACTATATTTCTTGAAATGATCTTTCTTCGCGTGATAATCGACCATTGATTCAAAAAAGATTCTCGCTCTTTCATGGGATTGATTGTATCGTTTTTTCATAACTCTTTTATACAACTTGTCGTCTACGTCGATTGCTATCTTCACTAAGATTTGAATGATGTCGAATCTTGCGTCGCTACGCATGAGTTCGTCCTTAACATTCTTCTTCAAGTCTCGTTTAAACATTGTCATTAGTGATGCATTGTTTTAATTGATTAGATTTGCGTATTCCTAGAATCTAGCGACGTAGTTTGCTACTAACGTTTTTTGTTACAAATGCTAAATGACTCGTTTCGTTGTTTGTTTTTCGTTAAATATTTTAAATATTTGTCGTAGTTCTTTCTTAAAAATATCAAAGTTAATGAAGATCTCTTCTAGATCTTCTTCATTCTCAAGATGCTTTCAAAGATTTGGTTTGAGTTAATGTTGAGCTCGTTCTCGAAGAAAAGTAGAGATTAACAAGGTCTTCTTATTTTTTGGAACGAGATAAAACGTAAAGTAGATTTCAACTTGCGTGATTCAATTCTTCAATTTAGTTCTATCTTTATAATATTTGTTTGAAGCATTAATCTTGATTTTTGATGAAATTTCTTCTTTATTGTTGATACTATTATCGTTATCATCGATCTTCATGAGGTTTGTCACGAGTTGTTTTCCTTTCGTTGTAGAGTTGATGTTCGAGGTAGAAACGCGTTGACTTGATACAAACATCCTTAGAGTGTTCAAAGTGTTACGCTAGTACTTCTCACGAAAATATTAGAAAGAATTATGCTATTGAAGAGATTTATAGACGTCTTTAGACAATGTAAGCAATCACTTTGGTAACAAGAGATTGCAACTAAGTAGTCGTAACAATAAGTCAAGACTTAAGATAAGTTGAACACGATTAATAAGGGAGTCGCGTTTAGTTTGATTATATACATGATAAATCAACGAAATCGCTAGATCGATATTCTTGATTCTAATGATTCATTGATTTTGAATCGATGATCTCAATGAATCAATACCTTTGATTCAACCAATTCATTGATTTAGTCACATGATACTTTCTTGACAGGTTGTGCCCTACATACTGTGAAGAGCTTTGCGTCGTAATTAGTAGATCTAAGCACGCGACTTGTAACAATATAGATATACTTAATTTGTAGATATTGTAATTATAAATATTGTTGTTAATTAAATATTCTATTTTTGTAAACAAGAATCTTCGAAAGAAATTTTTCGAACGAAATCTCTCTTTTTAATTTCTATACAATTGCATTTTCTTTATATTAATATTATATTCGCAATATTGTTTTAATAGTTTTACAATTTTTAAAACTTACTACTAGTAATATTATCTATTTAAACCAAAAAGCGCTTGTAATTATATAGCAATATTGTATTTATAGATTTTGTTATTATCTTTAACTTTTGGAGATTTTGCTAACTAATTTGTCAACTCTATTAGAGATTCTTAAAAAAAGCTTTCGAATTATATATTAATATTTTATTTTTTTACTTGATTTAATATAAGTTTTCTAGAGCACTCTAAACTTTTTGAGCTTTCTAAGCTCTTTAAGAAAGTCTAGAATTATAATTGAATTACATAATAAAATAAATCGATCTAAATATGCTAATAGTATATTTTTAGAATTTTCTTCTTCTAAAATCTAACAAATCAAAAAACAATCTTAATTAAGTTTAGTTTAAAAAGTTTTAATATTTGCGATTTACTATATATGTTTAATAATTAAATAATTGCGTTAATATTAATACTAAGATTATATAGATTGCAAATTTGCGCAATTTAAACAATATTTACTTGAAGAACAAGTCTTAATAATTCGAACATTCTATATATAAGTTAGAAAATATAATAGTATCTTCTAATAAACAAATTTAATAGTAATAAACAAAACAAAAGAAACTCTAATTATCTCTTAAAAGTTTAAGATTTTGTTAAGAGACGTTTGCAAGAGCTTATTTTTAGTTTTCTATTAAATATTACTTAAATTATAATTGTTGTACTTAGCTATATACTTAGAGCTCTATAAGTTATATTTGCGACAACTTTAGAGTATAATAGTTTTTAAGTGCTTAATCTTACTTAGTCTTGCTAGCTTGCTTAAAGTAGCTTAAAGCTTCAAAAAAACATCAATATATACAACAAGATTAAATTTATAAAATTTATTATTATTTAGATATTAAGATATCGAAGATTATATATGCGAAACAAAATTTAAGTACAAAAGAGACAAAATTGATTAATATTAATATTTAGTATATTTAGCAAATAAGTTATTAAGTCGATAACTTCATATATAAGAACTATTTTATTATTTTTGTTCTATTAATTTATGCGTAATATAATAAACTTTTAATTAAAGTATTTAAGTATTTAAGTATTTATTTTATTGCTTGTAATTAAATAAAGTTGTTAAAAAAACTTCTATAATTTAATTTTTCAAAACTCGACTTCTAGATATAGACAAAAACAATTACTATTGTTACAAAGAAGTTTTTAAGTTTGTTAATTTAATTACAAGTAATATTTCTTAAAAACTTTGTTCTATTACGTGTAAACTATTTACAATATTTGTTGTAAAATCTAGAAATCTTTAAGTATTTTTAATATATCTTTTTCGCTATCGATATATTTGCTTATTTTAACAATAATAATAAAGGTAAAACTTGCAAATATATTTAAATATTTCGATTTTAAAGTAAAAGATATTTAATCTAAATAGCTCTATAATTGATTCAATTATTAATACTTTTAACAAGCAATTAAAGTAATCTTTAAAAATAGAGAACAAACTTAATAACTTTTTTAAAGAAAAGATAATTTTGTTTTTTATATTAATAAAAACGCAAGAGTTCTTAGACGCAACAACAATAGAAGACACATTTTATACTATTAATTTATATCTATAATAGTTTGCAACAATTGTCTTTATGTCGATCTTGCTATTTTTTGCATTGTTGTTAAAGAGAGCAACTTCATTTTGCTTTTATTGCTATAAATTTATCTCTATTTTCGCATTGTTGTTGTACTTTTTTAATCGAAATATTTATATTTTTATCAATTTATAAAAGAAGTAGTATATAGATCTTAATACAAGTTTATTTATAATTTCTTTAAATAACAAATATCAACTTGTTTAATAAAAGAATTGAAAAAACTTTGAACATAAGTTCTACTCTAAATAGTTAACAATTATTATCTATATATACAACAAAATTTTCAATAAGTCTATAAAAACTATAACAACGTCAATATAGACAAAAATAATAACAATAAAGATAACTTTAAACTTCTTAGATACGCAAATACGAAAGAGCTTTATGCAAAGATAGATAAAGTATAAAGTTAAACGTATTTCTCGATCGATTTAGATCTAAAAATAATAGAATTGGAGAAAATTCTCGGATCTATTTAATGCATGCGATAGACGTTTAATTGAAGCTTCAAATCGATCTCAAATACTAAGCATTTGTATCGGTTATACTATATATCTGTTGACCATAAAGGGAGACACTGGGGAGCTCTCCACAATTTAGATGGTATTTACACCAAATTTGGTGGGGATGGACTTTTATCCCCGGTTAGTTCCCAAAATTGGCCCTGTCAGCCGGTGATCACACACCAGATTTCCCCTCCGATATCCTCCTGATGTTCTGTTGACTCTGTGGATCGGAAGTATTCAACTCATACTAATACTGGTTGACGTTGCTTCGAGACAAATACCATCGTGAGAAGCAACGCGAGCAAAGAGGACGCGAGAGTGTATGTATGAAGGGTCCACAAATATCGCAGCTAAGGAATCGTCAATCGAAGAAGAAGAATCAAAAACGCAGTGTCATCCAAATCCTGTATTGCGATGCAAGTACCTGACTACTTAGCTGCTCCTTGGCAGCTACCGAATTGAGAAGAAGTTCGGGAACCTGTGTCACTGGAGTCTATTAGATGAACGATGACAAGGGACCCCAGATAAGTCGATCTTGATTGGATTCTTAGATGAGCGTTAGGCTTCACAATCACCAGCCTCTTCGGTAAGCTGCTCTGACATCCATACATAGCAAGGTAGGCCGACTATCCCTCTAGAACTCTTACTGCACACAACGTTATGACCTTAGGTTACTGATTGTGACATTCTTGCTTTTGGAGTACACCTGCGATTTTTTCCGGCGGACTTTTCCCAAGGTTTCCTTTTGCCACTTTGGAGACATGGTCAAAACCTAGGCCTTCGAAATTGAGGGGTTCACACTGTACTGCATGCTCTTCAGTCCGGGTTGAACACAAAATGAATTCTTGATCCACGTGTTACTATTCTTCGACGCCTAATCTAACTGGTCCCTGATAGTAAACCTCGATCAGAGCAGAACGCTATCACATCAAGCCGTCCTCAAGAGCCGATGCCAGTCCATGGTTTTCATGCCCATGATTGCTTCCAGGATCAGCGTTGATCAACTTTCCCGATCCCTTCACACTTTCCATCAGCGCCGCACGAACATCTGCAGGAGTTCCGGGGTCGGGTGAGTGCACTTGAACGATATAATATGAGGTCTTCAGCCCGCTAATCTTACGAGACTCGCCGCCCTTCAAGGGTTGCATATAGATACGGTGGGTACCATCCTTGTCCATCTATATCGAATTTTGAGTCAGTACCATGACCTGCTCGGGGCTCTTCGGATGTACTTACGCCTTGGTGGTCGAGCCGCATACCAAGTTTGTAGTCCTCTTTGATGGTGTACTGCTTTGTAGCCCAGTTGCAGAATCAAGGGTCGCAACCGTGCAAACCGTGCGTTTTAGGCCTTAAACCAAACTGCACGATTTAAACTGATAGTGCACTGATAGTGAGGGCCTTTTAGTGATGCAATTGAGGTAGAGGGGGGCGGTAGAAAGCTGTAAATCAGACATCTTAGATAAGGTTGTAAGATGCAAAGTGGGAGAAGAACTTCGAGATTTAGACCCTGAGTCGATTATTGAACTTGTTGGATTGTCAGGTTGGTCGTCGATCGATCTAGTAATTTAGCGCTTTCACAACGATTGTCGCCCCTTGGCCTTATTTTTAGATCCCCAACCCCAACTTCTGGCAAGATAAGTTTGGTCAACTTTCGCATTTCGCTATTAAAATATATAAGATTAATCAATTATTACTCTAGACACTATGCGCTTTCTTAAATTGCTTTGCTTATAAGTTTTAATTACAAATTGCTAAATAGACTAGTCGTTAAGTTAGATTATAATATTATCCCTTTAACTCGACCTGGCGCTAAGATTGGGTTGCGACGATTTTTTGGAATCGAATCGCTCAAAGTAGTTTAGCGCGCTTCGCGCTAAACTACTTATAGTAATCGACTAAACTACTTTAAGCGATTCGATTATTCGAATTTTTTTTTTACCTAGGTCTTGGCATTTGCACGTGACATTTCCGGGTTAGCGCGATTAGTCTATTGCTAAAGCTATAGAATGCAAAGTTCGTTAATATATAAGAAGTTCAATTCGATCTTTGTTTTTGAGACACGCTTCGAAACACAAAAATTTTGCAATTAGATAACTTTCTTAATGTTAACTTAAACTCTATCAAAGATATATTGTTAAAAGCGCAAAGATTATTCTATCAAACGTAAGATTTTGATAGTAATAAATCAAGAAATGCGAAAGTTAATCAAAAGCATCTTGCCAGAAGTTGGGATCAAGAATCTAAAAATAAGGTCAAGGGGCGACCATCGTTGTAAAAGCGCTAAATAATAAAATAAATAGTATTTTTACTCGTCAATAAGGTTTTTATGCGTATTTTATCTCAACTTCTTACCAAAAATCTTTCTCCAGACGACGCTAGAAAAAAAACAGGCATCTCGACGAAGTATTGAAATTTATTTCAGGGTTGCATCTAGAGCTAACCTAAACACCAAGATATCTATAAACTGTCAGTACAAACCGTGGTGTAGACCTCCTACACCAGACTGCACGGTTTGCCAGATGCCTCGCACTAAACTGCACTAAACGGTTTAAACTGATAGTGCACCAATAGTGTGAAACGGTTTGCAAACGCTTGCGAACCTTGTGCAGCAGAATTTGTCGTCAGGAATATCGTCGAGGAACTCCTGGACACCATCCTTGTTGCGACCCATCGTGCAATACAGTGTGGCCTTCAATGTAGAAGGATTTCAGAGGACAATGTCGACTAGCTGTCTGCTGGTACACCGGAACCAAAATTGTGCACAGAGAAGGTCAGCAACATCATAAGCGGAAATAAATAAGTCTCGGGGGCTCTATGGACAGTCATCTAGAGGACATATCAAAGTATTACATGACTCTTAGTCTGCTCAGGCCGTTGTGAAAGACTTGACTCACTGACGAAGGGGGCCGAAAGAGATTTTCTAGTTAATTATCTGCAATTACGCGATCACGATATGTTCGGTCACGATGCAAACTGGGAACCACGGCTCTAGACAGGTTGCGCAGCTCTATTCAATACGATTATTCAATTGAACATTGCCCGATTTAGTTATTAGCGGTTTCATGTTCATCCGCGTCTCTTGGCACACTTAATTCGTGAAATCCTCCCCCGCCCCCGTGTATACATCTAAAACCACCACCAAATGCTCCTATTAGGCCAATTAGCTGATTGAAGCTTCTATATACATCGTTTATTGTATTCCAGGTGTTTTTTGTCGTCGAAATGGCTCTCGGGCGACGCAGTCAAGGCCCTCCACCACCCCCATCATCTACCCCACCTCGTCAATCCAAAAGGCCCAAAGTTTAGATTGCTCGTGCAGTTGCAAATGCAACATCTAGTAATACTAGAGACAAAGACAAAGATGATGTCGCTATCGATTCTTCTTCTTCTTCTTTTTCTTTTGTCTTTGCAAATCTTGTTGTCGACGAAGACGAAATAGAAGACTCTATGTTCGACTTCTACTCACTATTGACTTTACCTACTATGCTTGCTCGTTTTGTAGAAACCACAACATCATTAAAGAGGAAAAAGGATTAGCTTCGCCAAATAGAGGATCGTCGCACTAGAAAGACGAAGTCTTATGTAACTACTTATGATTCACGAGGCGTCGCAGCGAAGAAGGGGCTCTTCGACTCTATTGTTCGCGATTCATTAGATGATGTTGCTCGCAAACGTGAATATAAGACAAATAAGAGAAAGAAAGAAGCTCGCATAAGAGTGAAAATAAGGCTCGAAAAAAAACAACTATTGTGAGCGACAAACATCAAGAAATACGATGAAGAGGAAGCACATCGTCGTCTTCGCGAGAAGCGTGAGACTCAAAAGGAGCTAAATCAATTGCTCACTTCTAAGCTCGATGAGTTGCGATTAAAAGATAAGCACGACGATTTAAAGATTAAGATGAAAGTCGATCTTCGCGTCAACAAACAAATTAAGTGGACACACACTTTCGTTACTTAATCGCTTAGTGAGTTCGATATTTGAGCGTTTAAGCAATTCTTTAATGCGAAATTTGACAAACGCAATATTGGTCTAGGCTAAATGATGCAATCTATCATAACGATAGTTAGATCGAAGCATATTAGAGTCGTGCAAATTCATTAATCGATCGACGACTTTTTAGAGCCTTAGTGAAACAAGATAGTCGAAATAATTAGGGCCCAATCTATAGAGTTTTATTTAGATTTTATGATTAAGATAGAAATCGTTGCGATTGTCAATAAAAATTTAGTTAAGATTTGAAAGAAAGTTCGTCTTGATCTAATCTTTAATTCTTTAGCTAAGAAATTTACGTCGAAAGTTAGACTTATCAAAACAAATCGATTGCTTAAATAGACGAGAAGTTGAATTGCTAATCTAGAGGATGCGAACAATATAGACAAGCAACTCATTAATTATTAGCAATGTCATGATAAACGATGTAACAACAAGGACGACTATTGCTTCATTAATTATACGAACAAGCACTATAGTATAGAAGCTTCAAAGCAGGCGCGATGGGCCAAAGTCATCGTTAATTAGAAATCAAATGTGACGATATATAGACTTCCACGTGCACTATATTTATTGTGGACGAATTAGCATAACAAGATAATCTTTATAGCTCGATATTCTAGGTCGAAGCAAAAGCGTAACGACGGACGTGAGCAACAAGATGATTTTAGTAGTATTATGAAGAAATATATGATCTTTCAAAAGCAAATGACTAACATATAGCTTCAAAAGACTATGGGCGAAAGTATGTCAAGTTTGACGCAAAAGAAATCGACTTTTGCGATCTAGCAATAGCTTATATATCAACAACAATCTATGTATCAACAACAATCTATGTATCAACAACAATCTATATATTAGTAGCAATCTATGTATTAATCGCATTCGACGATGTTCTATTAGTCAAATTCTACATCTTAATTGCTTTATTAACAACAAATGTAAAATAGATATTAGCAAGAATCTTACGATTCTTCTTCTTAACAAATATTATTTTCTTCATCGTCTATACTTCTTGCGATTGATATGTCTCTTCAATTAACGATAAAATCGAAAAAGAAAAAGAAGACTACTATGATTGCTTCTTCTTCTTCTATTGCTCGCAAGTCAAGTTCTATTGATTTAATGATCGACGACAACGTACTTATTGCGAAGTTCTTTAAATGACTTGCCAAAAAGACATCAAAGAAGCGTCACAATCGATTGATCGAAGTATACTTAATTGTTTTGAATCAAGAGTGGACGATAAATAATCTAAAATAAATGGCGAACCTTTTATTAATCTTGTATTGTATAGCTATTTAGAAAGATATACTTAACGAAGTTGCGCGCAAATTCAAGACAAATATAGCTTAGTTTAAACCTTATTATCGAGTTGCGAAGACGTTACTTGCAATGATCGAAGAGGTTAACAATGTCGATGAAACAAATGATGAAAATATTGCAAATAAGAAGAAGAAGAAGAAATGATGTTAATAAGAGATTCTATTTTGCACCAAAAATCGATTGTTTCTTAGGCGTGTAATGCAATTTTAACAAGGTTCAAATGATCGATAATTGAAGCTTCGATAAGAGCTTTAATTAAACATGTAAATAGATAGGAGATGCATAAGAATATACATAGATTTTGGTAAGTCCTAGGCGCAATTGTTAGTATCTCCCACGAGTATTTCTAAGAACTTATTTGATCTCGAAATCGACTTATATTTGCATTAGATTTCACTCTCTCTTTGTCATTGCAATTAAACGTTCATAGATTTAAATTTTCTTCTCTTTCATTTTCTCTATCTCGATTTCGTACTTTGCAAGTCGCCTATTTAATTCTTGTATATTCTTCTCAAATATATATCGTTCGTGAGCATTGTGCCTAAAGTGCTCGTGTGCAAAGCGATCACATCGACTCTTTCTTATCGCGTATCGCAAATAGTCGCCAAATGTGTCTAAAAAAATAAGTCACAAGATATTTTGATGTCGCCTAATTTACGTCTTTAATATACTAAAGCTTAATTCGATGAAATTGAAGTTTGATGAGTACGAAGACAAATATTGAGTCTCACAATCGTAAGCTTTAATAATCTTTTCAATTCGCGAATTGACGTAAATGCTAGCATTGTTCAAAACAATCACACTTTGTCGAACAAAAAAGGCGTTGTAGTGAGGCAATAGTTCGTCTAATATTTATCGTAGCATGGTCTTCGCATTGAATCACTTCTTACAAATCGTTATACACGATAGATAGTTGTCGACGATATAGATAGAAAGCACGTTTTAGAAACAATCTCTTGTTGAATTCGCATAATATCTATTGATCTTATCAATCGAGACATACATCGTATGCCTTCATCTCGTTGTCTCGTTAAACATAGACTTGTTAATAAACATCAATTGCTTAGCGATAACGTTAAGAAGTCATGTTATCTAGATTGAACGAAGCTCTTTGTTTTGACGATGTTCGACTCGCTATTCTTGTTTCTTGCTTAAACGTAGTCTCTTTAGAATTTTGCAAATCGTAGAACAAGACATGTATATATCTTACTTCTCTCATAGAAATTAGATCATCTCTTTATGCATAGCTTACGATTGCTTCTCTATATATGCGATCAAGGACTCTTCGACGACGAGATAAATCTTGCGAGAATTCTCTTGTTTGCGAGTTTGAGACCTAAATGATAACTCATAAATGATCATGTTTTCTTGTATTTCTTGCACGATTCGTACGTCACAATGCAGCTTGTCGACGATGACCTTTTTGTCTCAATGGAGTAAAAGATATCGAACGATTTTGAATCGTGTTACGACGAAAAGAGTCGCAAACATGTCGACGTCAATAAGCGAGGGGCAAATCACTTGAATTAAGATCGACAATGTATATAGAAGCTTTAGTGAGCTACTTGACTTAATAGAAGCAATTGGCGATGATTTTCGATAATTTTAGGTGTATATATGGGGGCGAGAGAGGATTTCGCGAAAAAAAGTGCCAAGAGACGCGAATGAACATAAAATCGCTAATAGCGTGATTCCAAAAGAGCAAGTAGATCTGGCGACTTAACAGTCCTAATTAAATTAGTATTTAATTATTGAATATCGATTCAATTGACCCATTATCTTATTTAATTGCTCCAATTACTTGTCTAGACGTAGCTTGTAAAGATTATCATCTCGTTTTCGTCGTCGTTATTCCTAGAGATGTACTTAAAAGCCATTTTCACGTTCTTGATTTGAGCACTTCTTCGCGACAATTGAAGTCTTTGCAATCATTATTGTCTTTGCGATCTTCGTAGTCATTGTCACCTTTGTAGATCTTGCAATCTTCAAAGAATACACAACAATCGTCTCGTAAGCGAAAGAAGACGACCTAATTCGAATCAAAGTCGTTTTAACGATCGCCAAAGAAAAGAAGAAGACAAATTGATGAAAAACATCAAAGAACAATTACACAAGAATTGAAAAAAAAAGAATGTCGAATTAAATGCAAATGACAATATTGATCTCGACTTTTATACTTAAAGCATCGTTAGTCAACATCGTGCTTTTGGCACTTCTAGTGCTTTTTCGTCGTCCAAAATCTTTATTTCTCTTGTCTTTCACAAGCGAAAAAAAGATCGATAACTAAATCAAAAGCTCAATTACGATCAACGACTTATAGAGAAGAACGATGTTATTTTTGTTAACATGTGTGTAACTAGATTTGCGAAGTACGACATCAAGACTATGTAGCGTTTTTGAAATAAAATTAAAAAGAGATTTAAGATAGCAATAGATCGTAAATATGTCGACGTTAGTAAACGAATAAAGTACTTAATAAATAAAAGAAAAGCAAACATTAGAGTTTTACACAAATCTAGTTATGCAACACGAAACGACAATTAAATCCAAGCTATCGATAAATAAATGTCTACATTCGCAACATATTAGAAAGCGAAAAACTAAAAGAGCTCTTTGCGAAAAAGAAAGATAAAAAAGAATGCAAAATACAAAAAGAGAAGAGACAAACTTAGTTAACAACTAAAGAATAAATCGAATTACGAAGTCTTCTTCTTTTTCTTTTTCTCTTTCTTCGTCGTCTTCGTTAATAGTGAGAAGAGCTTCAAGAATTAAAGCAATTTCGAAGATAGTAGCTCTAGTATATTCTTTGACGCAAAGAAGAATGCAAGGAAATCGAAACTCGTAATAGAAACAAGCTCTCTATCTAATAACGATGCAATAATGATAGAAGATTTAGACTACGAAGAAGACATAAATAATAATTGGCGTACAAGAATGTAAGTCTTATTTGAAGACGACGACAATTATTCGTCTATATTCTTTGAATCTTTATTAAATGAATCTACATCGTTAGAGTTTATAGAACGTTAAAAAAGCAAGATTGCAAAACAATCTCGAAGTGACAAAAAGATCTCGAAGAGATTTAAACAAACGCGTGTCAACGTAATAAACAACAAAGATTTAGGCGTTTTGCAAGACACATTGATCGACTACTTTAAAGATCGATCGTCATCGACGAAAAATTTATTAAGACAAGAATCTTTGCTAAAGAAGATAAAGAATACGTTTGAAAAATATTTGATAAAGTATATTGCGAAAGTCTCGAAACTTAAACGTTATTTTAAGAAATCGTTGCATAAGTATTATAAAAAACATGTTTATCTTTAATGAAATAATTTGTTTGAAGATTTAACTAAACTTAGCGAAAATATAAAGAAACTAAAACAATTATATAAAAGTAGTAAAAAGAGATTCGTGACAAATAATGCAAGAAAGAAGAGATTCGCGACAAATAATGCGAACGACAAGAAGATCGAAGCAAGTATTGCGAACGACGAGGAAATCGTGACAAACGATAAGAGGAACAAAAAGAGAAAAACGACAAATAACTTAAATTTGAGGAAGTGAATCGTGGCATTAGATGCGAAAAGAAGGCGTTTTTGCGAAAATATCTATAATTTGAGACGAGAGACACTATTATCGCATTTTTTGCTTCAAAGCTTCGCAAACTTTATTCGAGAAAAAAAGAGACAACAAGATGTTTAGTTACTAAACTTTCGTGTACAATATTGTCTCTTTTAGAAATGTTAAATATATATTAAAGAAATATGATACGCGAGTTGCAATACAAACGAGTGTAAATTGCACTCATTTTGTCGACGACTCGAAATTTTATCTTCGAACAAAGAAAATAATGATTTAACGTTTAATCGCATTTGCGTTGATAATATCTCTAAAAAATTCTTAAATCAAGCAAATAAAATTTAGGTCGAAAAGTGCTTATATCGACGACATCATTTATAATTACAACTCTTTGTCAAATTAATAGAGAATTTTTTATTTTTAAAGATATATAGATAATCATATTATTGCGACGATTTAATGCGATAATAATAAGAAATGACGAAAGAAAAGAAAGAAAACGAAAATCGTCTTCGAGAGTTTAATTTAAGATTCTTCTCTATGTTTTAACAATTAAACAATGATAACGAGATTTAGAACAACAAGCATTAAAGATTAGCACTAGAAAACTTCATCGAAGCTAAATATATATATAAACACAAGAAAAGAAATTTAGTACTTTTATAATGTAGAGCTTTCGAAATCGCTAAAGACTCTATCGACTTGCAAATATTTCGAAAGACTAGAAGATCGCATTGCAAAGCGAGATTTTATTTAATTGTCTTATAAATACGTATAGCAATTAGTTAAAAGAATTGTTGCTAAATAAAGATTTTTAATCGACTATAATTCGACTTTTATTTGCGTCTTAAAAGCATTAAATATTCACAAAGTTTAAGTTAAATCAAAGAAGTTTTCGACGACAATGCGAGTTTCAAACATTCGTTTGTTAAAAAAAATTTATCTTTCGTTTATATAGTTTAAATAGAGAAACATGATGTACGATTGATAAATATAGACTTTATCGTCGTACAATTGAAGTTTTCTTCGATCTTTAAAAAGAATTTTTAATCGATTTTGTAATTCGAACTTTTGTAGTATCGTAACGTCGTTCATTTTGTCTTTACAAAAATCGTAAATAAATTCTATTAAATCGTTCGAACAAATGATGATTAGTCAAATCATTTCGTGTGATTTTTTGTAGTCAAAGTAATAGAATTTTTGTTTCACATTTGGCTTGCAAAACTTCTAGAAAGTCCCATCAATAAATTCTTATATAGTGCTCTTGCCTCTAATCTTTTCTATTCTTTTCATCGCTTTAACGTATCTTTTGATGCGTATATAGATAAGCGTTGAATGTTATCGAAGCATATCGTCGTATCGAATTTCGAGATGTTTAAGAAGATCGTTGAGAACGCGAGAGAAATAGAAGAGAGAACGATTAAATCGTTTTATCAATTTAAATAACTAACGAGAATAGAATAATTTGTATAGAAGGCAACAAAGAGCGAGTTCGAAGAATGATTTGGCACGATTGCTTTACTCGATGACATCGATAACAAAGTAATCAACAAGCAATCGAATTTTCTTCTTATTAAATCGCATTATACGACGAAGACGTTTAGAGAAAATTCGATTTAAATCGAATTTAGATCTTTTATACTTCACTAATTTAATGTATGAATGTCGAGAATTGTCGACGAGGTGTTGACTCAAAATAACGACAATGGCAAGGGCAAGGGCGATAGCTGTACGTATGCCCTGATCGTCGTCGATCAATTGGGTCAATTGGGTCAATTGAGGCATGCTAGGTAGGGTGAAAGGGGTTGGGGATGCACATTATTGATGGGAGGGGACGAAAATTGATCAAATATGGTAATCACTAGGTTGCGATCCATATTACCCGATCTGGTATAGCGCGGGCGGGCTAGCGGTCCTAGACCCCACTAGCCCCCGCAAACCAATTGAATAATCGTATTGAATAAAGCTGCGCAACCTGTCTTCTTTCTCCTTGATGTCCCGAAGACGTAGAACAGGACTCTGACACATCGAAGGTTTTCGGGGAGATTGTAGCATCGAGATTTCGAGTCAACATCGCCTATGAGTTCAAGCTTCTTTTTCACTGTGTGACATTGACTGACCTCTGTGACACTCTTTTGTTAAAGATCGCAATCATAGAGTGATAGCGTGCCTATTCCGCATGAAGGTCTTGGCAAAATAGAGTGTTTGTGCTTTACAATCTCGTTTGTTCCTTCTTCTGTTATCAAGAAAGCGAACGTGCTTAAAGTATTGAAAGCTGACTTTGTGTGCTCCAAAAGAACCCTGAATCTTTCTCAGAACGACGAGTTCATCGCTCATATGGCTGAAGACGGCCGTCGAAATCCTTTGCAATGGGAAGGGGGCTATTGGAACAGTACGCCTGTCTGGCCTCGAGAGCCTGATCTTGCCGTCATCGGAACCTTAGCACAGCTTCATCTAGCTCTCCATGTTCCGATGGCTCTGAGCGACGCTGCATTAACAGTTGGCTTCTTCGCAGGAGGCGCTTTCAACAAGCTGTACCTCGTTTCTCATGCGCGGTCGAATACGAGCTACATATTCCGCGTGTCCTTACCCGTCTGTCCATTTTTCAAGACAGAGAGCGAGGCTGCTACCTTGACTCATTTGCGTGCCAACACCTCGATTCCAGTGCCGCGTGTCTTCGCATGGGACTCTAGCCCAGACAACGAACTAGGTTTCGAGTGGATCCTTATGGAGAAGATTGCCGGCGTACCGCTTCTGGATATCTGGCGAAAGATTGAGTGGGAGCGTAAGCTCGTCTTGATTGAGAGCCTTGCAGGCCTGGTCAATCAGCTCGGTTCCCATAAATTCGACCGCATCGGAAGCTTGTACTTCAAATCGGCGTTGACAGGCTGTGCCGGCGACCTTGAAGAGGAGAGCGCTGGCGAAGGTACACCCGAAAAGCAGGGCCCCAAATCTGTGGCCGAGGAGCGATTTCGAGCTACTACCGCCAACGCTAGTCCCATGGATTTTGCTATCGGACCAATATTCTCTCCTATCTTCTACCTCGACAACCGGTTATACCTTCCCGGAAACGGAGGGCCCTATCGTTATGCGTCCGAATGGGTCAGATCCGAAATCGAGATGCAATTGCGATGGGTAAAGCGAGGCCGCATCGAAGGTGACCGCTCATACGCCAAGGACTTTGAGAAAGAAGCCCCAGAGATGGAGACCGAATGCCATCGATACCTGCAAATCTTACCATCGGTTTTCCCATACGAAGAATGCTCATCCTACAGACTCCACCACGGAGATCTCAATCTAGCGAATATTCTAGTCAGCCCCGGAAGCTTCGAAATTACTGGTATCGTGGACTGGGAGATGATCAATATCGTTCCATTATGGAAAGCCTCAGACTATCCTGTTTTTCTACAGGATATTGAACCTTTGGATGAGGAGGAACCGCCGATTCCCTCGTATGAGGACGTAAGAGGATCTGGCCGTGTATACGCGGGATCAGTGGGATCACAGGATCCTTCGACACCACTACGATACCGCCACGGAGCGATTGCAAGTTGCGGAGGAAATTTCGAACAAAGCCGCCGCTGCGAAGAAGAAGCGGGAGTTTCAGTCTGAGATACAAAATCTTAGCGACAATATCAGCTGGGCGCAGGACTGGCTGAAGGATTATGTGAGAAGTCTACAGGAAGAGCTGAAAAAAGAGAGAGATATAGATGGAGTAGTCCATTGAAAGCCTCTTGTTGGATTCAAAATCTGAATGAGTCGACTTCCGACCCTCACCAAGCCAGAACAAATTCCGACTTGCTGAGCAGTACATGCGCAATGATCATTCAACACCTTTCCATATAGGATGTGGATCATGTCTTATCCCGAGCTATTACTACGTCTTTTAGCATCAGTCTTCATTGGTTGATGTTAGATGTCCTAAGATGTGAGGGGAAGACTCTTGCTGTGAGTGTTGAATATCTAGAATTACTAGCTGGTATCCGAGGGTCGGCTGACCGGGATGACTACGGTTGACTCGGGAATATCACCGATATTTGCAGTCCCCCCCACCAAAAATTTCGAATATCTCACAGATATCTCGAGACTAGACTGACCGCGTCGGGCCGGGTCATCGAGTTCGAGCCGGGTTCCCGGCCCGCCAAGACCCGGGTCGGGTCAGGATTTTGATACCAAAAAGTCGATTCGGGTCACGATGTTAATATCGAGTATTCGAGTCGAGTCACGATGTTAATATCGAGTATCGACCTAAATTCTTGACTCGACTCGCCAAGACATGAAGCGATTTAGTATTAGAATTTGTAGACATGAATTGTGTGTTGAATCTTATGATTTTTTCCTTAAAATGTTGCATAGTAATGCAATTAAATAATGCAAATGACAAGAAAATAATAAAGAAAAAAATTGTTTCGTTCTTGGCGAATAGGTCTCTCGAAAGTCGTGACGTGATAAATTCAAAAATAGAAATTCTTGGCATTATGATGACATTTTCGATTGCTTAGCAATTCGAGTCGATGACTCGAATCGAATTAGAAATCGAGTCGATATCAAGTTGAGTCACGATGTTAATATCGAGTATTTAGATTAGATTACGATGTTAATATCGAGTATTCGAGTCGAGTTAGAAAGTTGATATCGATTCTCGATTCGACGATCAATCTACTTGAGACGACTAATTTGCACCTAATTTACATAGATATTTTGTAGAGACCTAGTAGTCTACTTAGTAAGCAACATTTAATAGTAGAAATTTAGAGTATAATTTAGGGTTATCATCATTCGTACGAAAATTTTGTCTTTACTTTCGCATCTTCGATTTGCATCTTCTTATATATTTATTGTTTTATCTATATTTACAATTTTATTTAGTCTACAAATTAAGTCAATTCTTTGTTAAGATAATTATCGATTGCATATAGATTAACTTAAACAACAATATAACAAATTTTTAAGCTTAAGAAATTGCTTTTGCTCTTGCACAAATCTATTGTTCTAAAAATATTACAAAGATTTACTTAGACTAGTTGTCAAATTAGATTATAATATTATTTCTCTAATTCGACTCGACGTCAAAATCGAGTCGCGACGATTTTTTGAAATCGAATCGCTCAAAGTAGTTTAGCGTGCTTCGTGCTAAACTACTTTGAACGATTCGATTCTTCGATTTTTTTTTGATTTGAGTCTTGACATTTGTACGTGACATTTTCGGGTTAACGATTAATTAATTGCTTAAAAACAATCTTAAAAAACGTAAGCAAAACAAGAATTTGCTCTTAATAGAGACACAAATAGAGAATCTCTTTTTGTTAAAGAATGTTAATAAAAATATATTATTGCAAATATTAAAGTATTAAAGTATTCGAAGTTACAAAACAAGACTAATAAATTTTTACTACTATTAGATTGTTAAAGTTTTTAATTATTATCTTAATTCTAACAATATAGCACTTTAAAATCTAATAAAAGCTTAACAAATTACTTGATAATAGAAGGCTAAAAATTACTACAAGAATTACGACAAAAAAACTATTGTCAATAACTATAACTTGTAGAAATTAAGACAAATATTTAGCTTTTTTTAACAATATTTCGCAAATATTAAGTACGTTATTTTCGACTACTTTTGGCGAAACAATTTGAACTTTCTTTTAGATTATTTTCTTTTTTTGCGAGAAAAGTTACGTTAATATGCGAAGCTTTCTAATTTGTAGCTATTATATCTCGAAAATAAGAACTTGACGTCAATTTTATATCTTTTTTACATTATAAGCAATAACAAAATTAATTAAAACAATCGAATTAAGTATTAGAGACTATTAAGATATTAAAATATATAATTTTTTATCTTTAGTATAATAATTAATTATTTTGTGTAACAATAAAAGCAATTTGACAAGAAATTTCTTTTGTTTAAAGTTAATAAAAACTCATACAATACTTAAATATTAATTGATAAATAAATGCTATTTATTAATTAATTTAGAGCTTCGAAACAAATGCATTTAAAGTCTTTAAATATTGTTTTTAATTGTTCGAAAAAAAGTTTTTTTATCTTTTTCTATATTATTGCGTTTTATCTCTATATTGTTTTATTTTTTTACTTTTTATAGCTATGATATATCTCTATTACTTTACAAAAGCGCATACTATTATTTCAAAGTTTTGTTATTATAAATTTTGTCGTTAATATAATTGTTTTTCAAGTAATAATTTCTTAAGTTGTAAAAGAATTCTAGAAATAACTCTTTTTAAATTTTTTTATTCGAAAGCGCAATTAGACTAATCGCGTTAACCCGGAAATGTCACGTGCAAATGCCAAGACTTGGGTCAAAAAAAATTCGAAGAATCAAATCGCTTAAAGTAGTTTGGTCAATTACTATAAGTAGTTTAGCGCGAAGCGCGCTAAACTACTTTGAGCGATTCGATTTAAAAAAATCGTCGCGACTCGATCTTAACGCTAGATCGAATTAGAGAAATAATATTATAACTTGACTCGACAATTAGTCTAAGCGCAATTTCGAAATAATTATATTATATTTACAATATTGCTTCAATTGTTATTATAACTTTAGACAACAATTGTAATAAAATTATCTATAAAGATTGCAAATTATATATAATTAAATAACATTATTCTTAATTTATATTTTGTGGATACTTTTGTTCTTAAAGATTTCGCTTATTTCTTTTAAACATTTTTTAGCAAATTATTAAAGAAATTTCGAATTCTATGTAACAAAATAAATTAGAAAGATTTACAATACTTTAAATATTAAGATCTCGAAGAAAATATATGCTAAACAAGATTTCGAAATAAGAGAGACTAAAAAACTAGATATAAATATTGATTAAATCTAGCAACAAAAGCAATAAATTAACAACTTTATATACAAAAGCCATTTTATCTTTTTATCTTGTTAATTTATATACAATATAATAGATTTTTAATTAAAATATACGAACGTTTATTTTATTGCAAAAGCGCAAATACAATCTTTAAAGAAGCTTGTTTAAATAATCTTTTTAAAGCTAGATTACTAATTGTAATAGAAGATCGACAATATTGTTATAAAGCAATTTCTAAAGCTTCTAAACTATCTATGCGTTGTCTTTCTATAAAATTTTGTTATTCTTTGTAATTAATATTCTATTTACTCTCTTTAATATTATAAAGTTTTTAAATATCTTTTATATCTTGTTTTTGTTATCGACGTTGCTATTTATTTAAAGAACAAAAATCGAAACTTTAATATATTAATTAAGCTAGCAATGTTGTTGCTAAAACAACAAGTACTTAGTTTAAATATCTTGTTATTAATTTTAATTTTTAATAATTTTAATTTACAATATAAGTAAACAACAAAAATAAAAAACATACTAAACAATTTCTTGAATAATAAGATTATCTTTAAGTTGACTTCTATAAAGAGACAAAAGCTTCTTAATTTGACAACAAAGAATACATTATATCTATTGATTTTTAATTTCAATCTTAATTGTTCTTATTTACAATCTTTGTCTTTATATCTTTTGTATTATTTACGAAACAAATTGTCTTATTGTCTACAATAGAGTTTTAACAACTCTTCTTTTTCTTACTATTAATTTATCTTCTAAATTGTTAGATATAAACAATTATCAATCTCTTTAAGAAATAGATTATAGATCTCGAAATTGTCTCTTTTGTAGTCTTATTAAACGATTAATACAACTACGCGTAACGTAAGAGTTAAGGCGACAAAGATAAAAAGTTTTACTTTAAACGCTACGTTATTATTAAGGCTATCTACATTAGAGCTTAGGATCAAAAGAACTCTATAAAGGCTGCAATAACAACAATAGAGGCAAAAAGAGTTGCGAAAGAATTGACGTTAAACGTGTTCGCAACGCAATTACGAAAAGCTTCCAAATTGTAGATTGCGAGCAAAAAGAACGATAAGGAGAAAGCTATAAGAAAGGCCTCGTTCTCGATCAAGTCTGGCAGAAACAGGCTCGAAGGCAATGATACCTTTATCATAGCGTGTTGCGAAGGGCATAGTCGACGGCGCTTGGTGAACCAACTACTCTCGGTCAGCTAATACACTTTGCTTTCACATGCGCAAAGGATTATGCCCCAGACCCGATATTCCTGTTGCTTCTGAGCTCGCAGGTGTTACGTTGCGTGCACTGAACCATCTCATACTTTAGCCTGCGATGCGCTTCTTGGCCAATACTTATTACACTCGGGCCTGGTTCGTGTAAGATCATCATATGGAAAGTGATGAATATGCCTCTACAAACTTTCACGGAATTGGGTTGACCTCACTTGTCAACCGCCCATCACTACTAGTGCGCTAAAATATTGGTGATCGTGGAAGTGAGCTACAACCGCTGACCTCCACTTATCATCGCCTCGAATCCTTCCATCAGCAACCCTCGAGCAAGCATTCCACTCCATCCGTACCTGGCGTTATCGATTCAAGGATCTAGAAAGATCAAGCGTGGCGATAGATACAGTACGTCCCACACTCTTCCACCACTATTGCCGGAGCCAAAATGACCGTCTTAAGGTCACCATGTCCACCTTTCCGTCCCTCGACTCCTTTCCTACCGAGATCAAGCTAGCCATTATCCGCTCCGTCTCCGACCTCAAGGCACTCCGATCCCTCGTTCATGCTTCACCGGCTTATCATGCGACCTATCGTATCGCCCGCGACGAACTTCTGACCCAGGTCACTCTCGTTGAGCTTCGGAAGCGAAAGGTTGATGTCCAAACACCTGTGGATTTTGCGGAGGTCTACTTCCATGGTCCTGAAGGACTCAAACATCAAATCAGGGCCACTTTAGAGCAGCTGTACCGTCAATCGGCCTCGGCTTCGGCGATCCAGCTCAGAGCACATCAATGCATTGCACTCCTCGCGCTGGTTGATCTGAAAGGTTATCGCCGCAATGAGCAAATCCCCTACTCAACACGTTCACGTACCTATAGGGACCGACATTTCAAATGTATTACCCAGGACCATCTTACGTACCGATGTGGGCAATGGCGTGACTATCATCGTCTAGATTTCGGCAGCCCGAGTCTCGAAGCGTGCAAGGCGATTCGCAAGCAGCTGGGTCAGGCTCATTCCTTCAATTCTAGCGATCTGCGCTATAAGAAAAGGCAATTAGCTGCCGATGCAACTGCCACTGCGAAGACGGAGGCTGACTACTTGGAATTGCACCCATCCACCAAGGTATCACTGTCCTTGTCAGCCATCTCATCGGTCGAGATCGCACCAACAACACATTTTAGGGCCAGCAGCAGCTCCAAGGGCCCTCTCGACGCTTTCGTCAAAATACTCAGTGGGAGCAGGAAGCTGGCCAACTGAGAGATCGCTCATCGAAGGGCTGTGCTCGAGGAATACATTCTTATACGAGAGCCGATGGGCTTATTACATTTCTCAGACACTTCGTGAGTAAGCATCTATTCTGTCTTCATGCCATTCAGCTCATATGCAGGGACTAGACTTCGAAGACATCGAGGTAGCCAACTGCTCTTTCACGATGAGCGTTCGTGTCTTTAGGCTCAATCCTTCATTCCCTCCAGTCTTCCTGCTTCGGACATACCATCATTTCTGTTGATCTCATTTTGTGATCTCCCGAATGAAGAATCCGGATACATATCTGAAGACCATACTATCCCAACATCTCAGCCATCACCATGTCTGCCGCTCACCTTATCAGGATTCATTGCCTCGAATTCCCCAATTCCCGCAGCTTACAAGCTATACTCCCGACCAGAGACTTGATTTGGCAAAAGAAATGAACAAGCGAACAGTATGCTTCATCGTTCATAAATCCACGATTCTCTTGAATATACCATCTTTCTGACAACGCCCGAAAGATTGCCACTATGCCCACATGCCTCTCAAAAGCCGAAGTAGTGACAGGAGCAAAATCCGCAGAATCAAGAATATGTATTCATTCTCTAATAATCCTATAACTCAACAATTGAACCCAGTCAAGGGGGAAAGAGTCCACTCTCCCACATCCCCCGCCCCCTCTTTTTACCTATATTACTAGCCGCGACCGAGGTCCGAAGCGGGTGATCAATCTAAATCGCTCTCTACGTCTTGGGGAAATTGGTAGCAGCCCTCAACCAGCTGAAAGACCTTCCATTCCAGCGGAAGTCGGGTAGCTCGATCTTATGCTCCAAGAACTCCAGGACCAACTCAACACCTGGCACAACAGCTTAGCAACTCTCTAGAAACCTTTAACTATAACAACCATTATATTTTATGCAAATACCCATTGACACATCAAGCTGCTTGCAATCCAGCTTTCTCACCCGGTGAAACCACCCATTTAAGTCTCTTCTTCCGCCACATACTCACTGCCAATGTACCATGCTCGCTCAGCCCAAGCACGACGTTCGCCAGAAAGTAAAACAATTGCGCTATCCAGTTGACCAGTTCCCAAGCAGCACTCGCGAAAACCCATCCCCAGCACCTCGCATCACTCTCAACTCCAACCGCAAAACTCCCCTCCAATCAAACCCAGAAATCCATCCCACCCTTCATTCACAAACCACACTGCACACACACAACCCCCCCCCAAAATTCGCTCCCTCCTCTCGCTCCCATCTCCTCTCCCCCAAGCCTCATACCCCCGCATCTGTCCATAACCCCTAAACAACAGCACTAACCTCCGAACAAACATCCCCCTCTCCAATATCCCACCGTCCTCGCCCTACTACGCTTGCCCTCTTCCTGCTCATTGCGCACATCTCCTCCGTTTAGCACTATTTCCCGATGCACCTCCCCTAATTCCCGCGACTTTCTATAAAGCTACACTCCTCCCAACTCACCATTTCAGGCAGCGCTCCGACTCCCTTTTTGATGGCTGTATGGTAGTAGATTAGGGCCCATAGCTCCACCATCGGGCTAGTGAATGCAGACATGGCTGTCTCAAAGAGTTTCAAGGGGGGGAGAATGAGGTAATGTAGTCCTGGACGGGGGGGTATCAGAACTACAATACATGGCTCGTTGGGTGGTAGATAGCACCCTGGGAGCTGGGGTTCCTGGATCACTGCCCATTTGAAGTCCGAGGGGATCAGGGGTTCGGCGGCCCTTTAATATCTCAATACTAAATTTCTATTAATAGCATTGCTCATTAGGGTCATCAACATTAGTGACTAATATAGCTTTGTGTCGTCATCTGCGGTTCACAGGCACACTAATCCTTGTGTGAAGGAGTGAATGATTCACATATGCAGTGCTTTGGTTGATCGTGCACTTGGTCCATAACTTCGCGTTCCTTGAGTATCTGGCCACACCTATCAACGTGTTGAAGTCAGTTCATCTTGGAGAATAAAGATACGATCGAAAGCAGAACCAGTTTCGGCTTCAACCATACAGGAAACGACCCAGCAGAATTAGGTTCTGCATCAAAATCGTAATGGAGTATCAAACTCTCAACCCAGTAAGCCCCTCTGTCCTTGCTCTTAGAAACCCCTACTGACTCCCTGCAGAGCACCCAAGCGCCACGCCCCCACCTTCTTAACCTCCCCTCCGAGATCCTAGACGTCGTCTTCCAACAAGTAACCGACATCGACTCACTGCTTGCCTGCCGCCAGACCTGCCACTGCATGTACGGGATCGACTCCCGGGATCACGCTCGGTTCAACACTCGCGCCACACTCGGCGCTCTCGCTGAGCGCGGCATCGAGCTCAGACGCCCGTGCCTCTTTGCGGAAGTGGCGATGAAGGATAACCGCCAGCCGAGCATGTACTTGCAGCCCGCGATTCGCGCTCTCTATCACGGTCAGTTCAGTCTGCCTGTTAATTACTGCCGCGCCTTGCTCGGGCTACAGCACTTCGTAGGGCATGATGAGAATCCTTCGGTGCCTCATTCCCCAGGCTGGAGGTATCAGATTGTGACGGATGAGGGGGGGAAGCTGTGGCTTTTCCTTCCGTTGGAGTACCCCTACGGGAGAGAGAACTACGACCTTGTTTTCTTGGAGCAGATGTCGGATGCGGATGTTGTGACCGTGAGGGCGAAGTTGTGGTTCCAGGGCGGTACGATGTAGGCGGGGTGAACTCCATAAATGACTTAATGGATTGTAGACCGAGCAAGGTTCAAGGGATGAACAACACATAGAAACGGTAGGGGGTAAATCGGGGTAGCTTCGTGCGCATGCTAAGAGAAAGGTCCTAACGATAAACGAGTTCAATCAATTCAACGAATGAACAGCACAGTACCAGATGTCTGTTGGAAGCATCGCTCAAGTACAAATTGTAACCATGCAAGTGAAGGTAGGAACGCGGACGCGAAACTTTGCGCTCGGTGATGTAACACTAGAAACCTTACAGTAACGAAGGACCAGGGCGCCTAGCTATTTGAGGACTTCATACTTCGACAACAGCTATTAAAGATTGCAAGAGATGCATCCGCTCACATTGGGCTTATCATACCTGATTAGATAGGACTCACTCTCCCATCCTGATTTTCCGCTAGCTTTATCTCCTCGACAGGAGAGCCGAAGGCGGGGTGGTGTGCATGGAGATGCTCGTCGCCTTCTAGCTCGTTAGAAATAGTCTGAGTACTATGCTCTTCCACTGCCGGCTGCTGGCCCGACGATTGTGGCGCGTTCGATGGAAACCAAAGCTGTTCCTCATTCAAAGGTGGCCGCGGGGCATGTGGGGGAGGAAGCTCGGCCATCGGAGGCTCGCTCTGGGCATAGTAGCCACCAGGCGCGCTACTGAAAGTGCTCACTCTCCGGTCGTATAGATCAGTCGGGCCAAAGGATCTTGGCCCGCTGAATATAGTAGAGCGGTCATCGAGCTGCTTCCTGCGGATCGCGCGATATCGACGGATGAAGATGAAGAGCATGGCTGCGAAGAGCGTAACGCCGCCCACGATACCTATCGCAATGCCAGCCTTTTCACTTGCAGAGAGTGACTTGTCGTAATGAACTAGCGGATATCGCAGAGTGAAGAGCTGTGTCGTAATGAGACTTGTGGCAGCCGCGCGGGGCCAGATGCGTGCGGCTCTAGCTTTTAGACCGGTAGGCGCTACCAAAGGGACTGCTGGTATCGAGTAGCAAGGTGTCTGAGTGCCATATAGATTGGACGGATAAACGGACCAGCCCCTAACATCGAGGTTAGCAACCGTGCAATGAAGAGAGCAGACAGGGTGCGTATGTACGTTGGACAACATGCACCAGACGTGGTGAAGTAATCTACCGGGCAAGAGTTCAGGGGGCCAGGCTGAGCCACACTGAAGGGACAGCATTCTGGGTTGGCGCTGGCGCAGCCCAACCACGGATATTTTAATATGGTTCCACCAACCAAGGTTGCCGCGGCAAACTGCGCGCTTGTACATGTGCCGGTCAGCAAAGAGCGGCCATCGTAGTTCACCACAGAAGCGGCGCTCGGGATGGTGACCGGAGTGGGAGTGTAAGTTGGTGAAGTTCCCGCGGAATATGAGCTTGCGGGGGTTGAGCCCGCAAAAGTTGAGCCCGCGGATGTTGAGCCTTGCGTTGTTGAAACAGCGGTAACTCCACCGGAGACTGACGTTACTGCGCATCCCAGGAAGTTTGGAATCGTGATATTGACACGAGCGCAGAGGTTAAAATTGAACGATACAGCTTCTGCACCGACATTTAGCGGCGACAACGCCTAGAAGGCTGTCAGACGACTTACTTTGCTGGTCAGATATCGAACAATCCGAGACCAGGCAGCATGCTAGGACATTGATATAGTTGACACTGCTGCATAAGCATTTGATGTCTACACTAGAACAGGCGCCCTGGGAGTTGATGGTCGACGACTTGGAAAGGCAGTTTTGCTATACGCGATCAGCGACACCCCGAGTAGAAGAAGGCCACACCTACAGCGCATGCGGGAAGGCCTGCCAATTCTTGTGTAGAGGGTGTAACCATCGTGCTACTGTCGCTAGAAGATTGACATAACGCTGAAGTGATTAAGCCCGCAAGAATGACAGCGTAGGAAGTCATGTTGTCGAGTACCTCGAAGCCACTCAGGAAAGGAGTATGAGTTTGTAAATTTCAAGGGTGCCATAGAAGAGATGACGAAAGAATGAGAACAAAGAAAGAAGGGAAAAGTATCACGTTGCTCATCAGCCATGGTGGCCGCTCGCGCAAGAGATATACATTACCGCATTCGGCCACACTCAACTATGGAGCATCACAGATTGCATGCGGAGAGCTAAACGCAGATCGAGACGGTTCTACTGTGCCGATACATTTTGACATCATGGTGGTATTAAGCCCGGTCCCTTGGGTAGGAAGGGACTGCCTTTTCGTGTTTAGATAAGATGGATTGTTTGACTGTTGATTGATTAGCTGCTAAAAGATAGCGGCGGAGCATCAATCGCTGTTATAAATGGGTTAGAGGAGCGCGCGAGGGATGCCATAAGAGGTCGGGTAAGTATGAATACCCGGATGGGGTTTAGCGTCTCACCTTGCCGCTTTCGGCAAACCTTCCTTTTGCTAGTCCGAGCCTCGAAAACCGATACAGGAGCTCCAACCTTCTCACAATGAGCAGTAGCCCAGGCTCGTCCGATGGTACCAAGGACTGCCTCTACGTTCTACTGACAGGTTCAAACAGGTATGTGTCGCATGATGGAGACCGCGGGGCGCTGCTGACTCCGTGTCTGGCAGCGGACTCGGCCTCTCCATCTGCCTCAGGCTCATCGACGAATTTGTTGCAACCCAGGCACCTGCCATATCCCTCCACCTCATCATAACCACTCGCGATAAGCTGAAAGGTGACGACACCATCTACAAGCTTGGTCAGCGCCTTCGCCGTAGACCAAGGAATGAACGGATCGATCTCGGCAAATATGTCTTTCTCACCTCCGAGCAACTTGACCTCACATCCCTCCGCTCGGTGCAAGCGCTATCAGAGAAGCTGCTGAGGACACTGCCGAGGATCGACGTCGTCATTCTCAATGCTGGATATGGGGGTTATACATCCATTGACTGGCCCAGGGCGGCCTGGCAGATGCTGACCGACTTTCCGGCCGCGGTCACGTATCCCACGTACCAAATCGCCGGAGTTGGCTATACCACGAAGCGGCAGACAGATAGCCTGGACGACGAGCCACCACTAGGTCAGGTCTTCTGCTCCAATGTATTCGGCCACTACATGCTAGTCAGCTACCTCGCACCTCTCCTCACCCAAGCCACCTCCGGACATCTAGCATCAAGGCGCCCGCGCGTCATCTGGACCTCCAGCCTCGAAGCCTACGCCTCCGCCCTCTCCCGGCCCGACATCCAAGGCCTAGCCTCCTCCAACGCCTACAAGTCCTCCAAGCGCCTGACCGACATCCTAGCGCTCACCTCCTCTCTACCTTCCTCACATCCTGGAGCATCCAGGCTCCTCGACAGCACGGAGGCCAAACCACCGGACATGTACCTCGCCCACCCGGGTATCTGCGCCACATCGTTCGTCCCACTGAATACCATCCTATACTACCTCATGACCCTAGCCTTCTATCTCGCCCGCTGGATCGGCTCCCCATGGCACACCGTCAGTCCCCACAAAGGCGCTTGCGCGCCCGTATGGCTTACACTAGCTCTCCAAGAGGAGCTCGATGCCTTGGAAGCCGACGGGAAGAGCAAATGGGGTTCTTGCGTCGACGTCTTTGGCAACGAACGGGTGACAAGGACGGAAGTCGAAGGATGGGGTTTGAGAGGGAAGATCGAGCGACTTGGCACTGAGCAACGACGAGGGCGGAGGAGAGGTGTGGCAGACTTGACGGAGGAAGAGAGGCAAGGATTCATAGAGCTGGGAAGGCAGTGCTGGGAGCACATAGATGAGTTGCGCGAGCAATGGCGGGGCATATTAGCCGTTCAGGCGCGTACGGCGCTATAAACCGACTCCCTGGCATGCGCTTTGTAATAAGGCAGAACGCACCGAGCTTTCTTGCTGGTACGAATTCGAGCTGTTCATAGAAACCCCATTATCATAACCATTCCATCACCACCTCGCCTTTCCTTCCTCTCTCCGCCTGTTCCCCCACCTACCCCCTCCCTTCACCTCTACCCCCCACCATCGCTCTCACACCCCCTCTACCACCAATTCCACATCCGCACATCCCATCGGCGTCGTGATAAACTTCGGCTTATAAAAAACCTGCACCGCCGGCCCGTAGCGCAGCGTCTTATTGCATGCTATCCCACCGTCAGCCTCTCCTTTCCCAACCCTCCACCTTCACCCCCAGAAAACGGGCTCACGTACCGTAAAAACCCCCCGAAATCGGACTATTCACCTTAATCAGTCCCTGCCCAATGAAGATCCCGTGGGTCCCGGGCCCGGGGTTGATCTCGATGGGGTTGTAGGTTGTGTTGACGCTATCTGCATGCCTGTTAGCCACTGCTCAACACTCCCAGCTAAAGCTATACCCCGCTCTGGTGAGCGTTGCTGAGAGAAAGTGGGGGACATACGGATCACAAACCCAGACTCCCCCCCACGAAAGAGAAGATCCCCCTGCCCATCTGCAAGCTCTTGCGCGGTACCATTCAGGAAACCGACGATGCTCGGGTTCTGAGCCGTTTTGGGGGAGAGGGCGGCGTAGTCAAGGGTTGGAGAGGTGTGGTAGGCTGAGAGGTAGAGATTTTC
>JAABUQ010000768.1_pt1 | contig 74184 bp, 73 predicted proteins | sample 5560001 | NCBI WGS metagenome assembly JAABUQ01 (sample SAMN10711888, study PRJNA513371) | rock metagenome | isolation source: Antarctica rocks | place: Antarctica: Victoria Land, Finger Mt nord | collected 2015-12-18 | reverse complement strand
TCGGGGTGGCCGAGCTGGTCGCTTCGGGGCGAACCCGGCTCGCCGACGGCACCCTTATCTCCTGCGCCAACTACGCCGGCTGCGCCAAGCGAAGCCACTTCGCCGGCCACGCCGGCTACGGCTACTGCCCCTCCAAGAGCCACAGGACGCAACACGCGCACAGAAACCGGTGCCTATGATGACGGTCGCTTGAAGGGCTCTCGGCGTCAACTCGACGGGGCCCGACCGATGCGTCGGCTGCGCCAGGTCATCTCCTCACCGCTGCGTGTCGCGATGCTCGTGCTAGTCCTGCATGGGGCGTGGATCGGCGCCTACTTGGCCGCCGGTCATGAGGCTCGCGACTTCATCAAGATCGGCGTGCGGTTCCTGGAGCGGAGTCACGCGAGCAAGAGGATCCGCTTCGATCCGACCTATCGCTATCCCGCGAACCACGCCGGTCCGCAGGGCACGGGCTACGACGGCCAGTTCGCCTACTACATGGCGCTCGACCTCCCGAAGGCTCGGTACTACATGGACGTCCCGGCGTACCGCTATACGCGCCTGCTCTATCCGCTCATCGCCACTGGCTTGGCGTTGGGTAGCGCCACCGCCATCCCGTACGCGCTAATCCTCGTCAACTGGCTGGCGATCGGAGGGGGAACGCTCGCGCTCGCCGCATGGCTTCGCCGTCGACGGGCACCGCCCGCGGTCGCTCTGCTGTTCGGCCTGAGCCCCGGCATCGTCATCGGTCTTCAGCGCGACCTCAGCGAGCCGCTCGCGTACGCTCTCGTAGCCGCAGCCATCTGGACGTTGGACTTCGCGCCGCGGCGGCGCCTGGTGGGCGCGAGTGTGCTGTTCGCACTCGCGGCGCTCGCGCGTCAGACGACGGTCGTCTTCCCGCTCGTGTACGGCATCGGGATGCTGCTGGGCGCCAATCCCCGCTCGTCGTCCACCATCCGCGCCAACGCACCTCGCGCCGTGGGGTTCATGGCGTGTTCGATCGGACCCATCGTCGCCTACACGGCAGCGGTGTCGGCGTGGCTGGGCCCCGGGGCGTCGAGCAACCTGTTCGAGCCCGTGCCCTTCCGCGGCTTCCTCGGGCTCGCATCCGCAACGCCGGCCCAGCAGTCCCCGGTCATCCTGCTCGCGACCGCGGCGTCGTTCATCGTCCTACCTTCGCTGCTGGCCGCCGCGGTGGCATGGCGGGCCGTTCGGGCGCCCGACGCGGTGCTCCCGCGGTCGTTGCTGTTCTTGAACGTGGCGCTCTTTGTCGTGCTTCTCAACCGGGCCGTGTTCGCACAGTACACGTCCTCGTCCCGGGCAACGGTATCGGTGATGTTGTCCGCCGCACTCTGCATGCCATACCTTCGTCGCCCGGTCACACAAAGGGCAATGCTGGCAATGGGCTCCGCGGGCGCCCTGTGGTTGGTGATGACGCCTGTGCTGTTCGTGTACGGCTTCTCGGCCCTCCGGGTCTGACACTCAGGCCGCCGCGGCGGTGCGCCGCCGCGGTGCGCGGCGACTCACCCGGGGCGCGGGCAGCAGCGGCGCCAGGAACCGGCCGGTCACCGAGTCCTCCATCGCCGCGACGTCCTCGGGCGTGCCGGTGGCCATGAGATAGCCGCCTTCCTCGCCGCCCTCGGGGCCCATGTCGATGAGACGGTCGGCCGTCTTGATCACGTCGAGGTTGTGCTCGATGACCACCACCGAGTTGCCGGCGTCCACCAGGCGCTGGAGCACCTCGAGCAGCCGCTGGATGTCGGCGAAGTGCAGGCCGGTCGTCGGCTCGTCGAGGATGTAGAGCGTCCGCCCCGTCGCCACCTTGCACAGCTCGGCGGCGAGCTTGACGCGCTGGGCCTCCCCGCCTGACAGCGTGGTCGCCGGCTGGCCCACGCGCATGTAGTCGAGACCCACATCGTGCAGCGTCTGCAGGCGACGCCTGATCTTGGGGATGTGGGTGAAGAAGGCGAGCGCCTCCTCCACCGGCATCTCGAGCACGTCGGCGATCGTCTTGCCCTTGAAGCGCACGTCGAGGGTCTCGCGGTTGTAGCGCTTGCCGTGGCACTGCTCGCAGGGCACGTAGACGTCGGGCAGGAAGTGCATCTCGATCTTGATCTGGCCGTCGCCCCGGCACACCTCGCAGCGCCCGCCCTTGACGTTGAACGAGAAGCGCCCCGGCTTGTAGCCGCGCGCGCGGGCCTCCTGCGTCTTCGAGAAGAGCTCGCGGATCTGGTCGAAGAGCCCGATATAGGTGGCCGGGTTCGAGCGCGGGGTTCGCCCGATCGGCGACTGGTCGACCGAGATGATCTTGTCGAGCTGGTCGAGCCCGATGATGCGCCGGTGCGCGCCCGGGCGCTGCTTGGCCCGGTGCAGCCGGTTGGCCACCGCCTTGTAGAGCACGTCGTTGACCAGGGTCGACTTGCCCGAGCCCGATACTCCGGTGACGCACGTGAAGGCGCCGAGCGGGACCGCGACGTCGATGTCCTTCAGGTTGTGCTGGACCGCCCCCTCGATCTTCACGCGACCGCTCGGGCGCCGGCGCTTGGGCGGCACCTCGATCCGCCGCTCACCCGCGAGGAACTGGCCCGTGGCCGATTCGGGCACCCTCGAGACCTCCTCGGCGGTGCCGGCCGCGACCACGTGGCCGCCGTGCTCACCGGCGCCGGGCCCCATGTCGACGAGGTGGTCGGCCGCGCGCATCGTGCCCTCGTCGTGCTCGACCACGAGCACGGTGTTCCCCAGGTCGCGCAGCCGCTTGAGCGTGGCGATGAGCCGCTCGTTGTCGCGCTGGTGCAGCCCGATCGAGGGCTCGTCGAGGATGTAGAGCACCCCGACGAGGGAGGAGCCGATCTGGGTGGCCAGACGGATGCGCTGAGCCTCGCCGCCGGAGAGCGTCGCCGCGGCGCGCTCCATCGAGAGGTACCCGACTCCGACGTTGTCGAGGAAGCGAAGGCGCTCGTCGATCTCGCGCAGGATGAGGCGGGCGATCCGCCGCTCGGTGTCCGAGAGCTCGAGCGACTCGAGCCAGGCGATGGCCCGGCGCGCGGAGAGGGCGGCGAACTCGTGGATCGCCGTCCCGCCGACGCGCACCGCGCGCGACTCCGGGCGCAGCCGCGCGCCCCGGCAGTCCGGACACGGCCGCACCGACATGTACTCCTCGATCTTCTCGCGCGCGTGGTCGGAGTCGGTCTCCCGGTAGCGGCGCTCGAGATTCGAGACGATGCCCTCGAAGCTCGTGGTGTAGGAGCGCCGGCGTCCGAAGCGGTTGCGGTACTGGATGTGGATGCGATCGCCGTTCGTACCGAACAGGAAGAACTCGCGCGCCTCCTCGGGCAGCTCCTGCCACGGCGTCTCGAGGTCCACCTCGTAGCGCTCGGCGATCGACTGCGTGAGCTGCTCGTAGTAGTTCGACGCGCTGGTGGACCAGGGGACGATGGCTCCCTCCCCCACCGACAGCGACGGGTCGGGGACGATGAGATCGGGGTCGATCTCCATCTGCGAGCCGAGGCCGGTGCACCGCGGGCACGCGCCGTGCGGCGAGTTGAAGGAGAAGATCCGGGGCTCGAGCTCGGGCATGGAGATGCCGCAGTGCAGGCATGCGAACCTCTCCGAGTACGTGAGGATCCTCGGCCGGGCATCCCGCCCCGCCCTCTGATCGCGACTCTCGGCCTCCGGCCTCGCGTGACCGGCCGCGCCAGGCGCGGCCTCATCCGAGTCGACCAGCTCCACCTCGATGATGCCATCGGCCAGCGCCACCGCGGTCTCGATCGAGTCGGCCAGCCGCTTGCGCAGCTCGGACTTCATCACCAGGCGGTCGACGACCACCGCGAGGTCGTGCTTGAACTTCTTGTCGAGCTCGATTCGCTCGTCGAGCCGGCGGAGCTCGCCATCGACCTTGACCCGCGTGAACCCTTCCTCGCGCAGCTCCTGGAGCATCTTGCCGTACTCGCCCTTGCGCCCGCGGACGACGGGCGCGAGGACCATGAACCGGGTTCCCTCGGCCAGCTCCATGACCTGGTCGATGATCTGCTCGGTCGACTGGGCCGCGATCGCGCGACCGCAGTTGTGGCAGTGGGGCTGGCCGATCCGAGCCCACAGCAGGCGGAGGTAGTCGTAGATCTCGGTGACCGTGCCCACCGTCGAGCGCGGGTTGCGCGAGGTGGTCTTCTGGTCGATCGAGATCGCCGGGGAGAGACCCTCGATGGAGTCGACGTCGGGCTTGTCCATCTGGCCCAGGAACTGCCGCGCGTAGGCCGAGAGCGACTCGACGTAGCGGCGCTGGCCCTCGGCGTAGATCGTGTCGAAGGCGAGCGACGACTTGCCCGATCCCGACAGGCCCGTGATGACCACAAGGGCGTCACGCGGCAGCGCGACGGTCACGTCCTTGAGGTTGTGCTCCCGGGCCCCGGAGACCACGAGCTCGGCCCGCCGGCCGGGGCGGGCGATCGACGACGGCGGCATGCCGCTCAGTGTACGGTTCCGAACAGACGTTCGAGCGCTCTCCGGCGCCCTCTTCTCCGCAACGTGCGGCGGACCGCGGCCGAGCCGGACGTCGGCTCCGAGGCTCTACCCCTCGACGCTCGCGTAGACCTCGTCGAGGAGCGTCGAGCGGTCGTCGAGCTCGAAGTTCTCGGCGAGGTAGCGGTCGGTCTCCGCGCGCGGAGTCCCGTTGAGGGCCATGTTCAGGGCGATGAGCCGCGCCCCCTCGGCGTCCGCGTTGCCCGCCGGGGCGCGGGTCCCGACCGCGGCGCGGGCCGCCAGGGGCCCGGACTCGAGCTCTTCGTCGGGCTCGGCCTCGACCGCACGGATCGAGTCGTCGAGCTCCCCCTCGTCGGGGTGGACGGCGGGTACCCCCAGACCGTCGGGCGGGGCGGCCGCCGCTTCGCCCGCGTGCGGGGGCTCGGGGTCGCCGGCCTCCGGGTGCACCGGCTCGGGCACGGAGAACTCAGGCACCGCGGCGCCGACGTCGTCGGGGTGCCCAGGCTCCGGGTCGAGCGCCGGCTCGTAAGGCGGCTCGCCGATCGGCGGAGCCGAGACGGCCCCGGTGGGGGCCGTCGAGGTCGACGTGCTGCTCGAGTAAGGCGCGGACTCCGGTGGCTCGGGCTCGAAGCCCCCCCCGGCGCCCGTCGCGTCGCGGACCTCCGTCATGTTCTCCTCGAGCAGGGTCAGGTCGGCGCCGAGCCGGTTCAGCCCCGTCTGCAGGCTCTCCACGAGCGCGTTCAGCTCGCTCTCCATCGTGTCGACGCGGCCGAGCATCATCGAGGTCGTCTCGGACACGTTGCCCACGTAGTCCCGCGCCTGGTCCTCTGCCTGCTCGCGGCAGCGGCGTGCCTCCTCCGTGGCGTCCTCGCGGATCTCGCGCGCCTCGTCCTCGGCCTGGCGCTCGATCTCCGCCGCGCTCGACTCCGCCGCCTCGACGATCGCGCGCACCTGCTCGCTGGCCGCCGAGGCCAGGGTCTCGGTGCGTCGGCGGCTCGAGCGCTTGAGCTGCTCGACCTCCTCCGCAAGCTGGGTGAGATGGGCGTCGACCACCTCGGGCTCGTAGCCGCGGCGGCCGATGGGAAAGTCCTTCTTCTCGATGGTCTGGCGCTCGAGGGCCAAGGGAAAGCGACCTCCGTCGGATTGGACCTGCTCAGCGTACCGAAGGATCCGCTCAGCGCGCGGCCGGAGTGGGCGCGGCCGGCCCGCTCTCCGCCCGCGCGACCTCGAGATCGCGCGCGAGCGCCTTGATCTCGTCGCGCAGCTTGGCCGCGTACTCGAAGCGGAGCTCCTCGGCGGCGACGAGCATCTCCTCCTCGAGCTCGACGAGGGTCCCCTCGAGCTCGGCCACCGACATCCCCGAGCCGTCCCGCACCCGCCTCCGCCGGCCCCTGGGGACCTTGGACTCCATCTGCAGGAACTCTGCGATGTCGGAGATGCCCTTGACGATCGTCTCCGGCGTGATGCCGTGCTCCTCGTTGTGCGCGATCTGGATCGCCCGCCGCCGCTCGGTCTCCCCGATCGCGGCCCGCATGGCGCGGGTCTCCTTGTCCGCGTACATGAGCACGGTGCCGCCCACGTTGCGCGCCGCCCGCCCGATCGTCTGGATGAGCGAGGTCTCCCCGCGCAGGAAGCCCTCCTTGTCGGCGTCGAGGATCCCGACGAGCGTCACCTCGGGCAGGTCGAGCCCCTCGCGCAGGAGGTTGACCCCGACGAGCACGTCGTACTCCCCGAGGCGCAGCTCGCGGATGATCTGGATGCGCTCGAGCGTGTCGATCTCCGAGTGCAGGTAGCGCACCCGGAAGCCCATCTCGAGCAGGTAGTCCGTGAGGTCCTCGGACATCTTCTTGGTCAGGGTGGTGACGAGGACCCTCTCGTCGCGGTCGACCCGCGTGCGGACCTCGTTCATGAGGTCGTCGATCTGGTTCCTCGTCTCGCGCACCTCGATCTGCGGGTCGACGATCCCGGTCGGCCGGACGATCTGCTCGACGATCCGGGGCGAGTGCGTGCGCTCGTAATCGCCCGGGGTCGCCGAGACGAACACGAGCTGCGGGGTGATGGAGAGGAACTCCTCGAACTTCTGCGGGCGGTTGTCCATCGCGCTCGGGAGCCGGAAGCCGTAGTCGACGAGGGTCTGCTTGCGCGAGCGGTCGCCCTCGAACATGCCGCCGATCTGGGGGACGGTCTGGTGGGACTCGTCGATGAAGCAGACGAAGTCGCGCGGGAAGTAGTCGATGAGGCAGTACGGCCGGTCGCCCGGGTTGCGCCCGTCGAGGATCCGCGAGTAGTTCTCGATCCCCGAGCAGAAGCCCATCTCGCGGAGCATCTCCATGTCGTACTGGGTGCGCTGGCGCAGGCGGTGGGACTCGAGCAGCTTGCCCTCGGACTCGAGCTCCGCGCAGCGCGCGTTCAGCTCGCGGCCGATCTCGGCGACGGCGTCCTCGATCTGCCCCTCGCGCACGTTGTAGTGGGTGGCGGGCCAGATGGCCACGTGCTCGAGGTCGTCCTGGATGAGCTCGCCGGTGAGCGGGTCGAAGTGCTGGAGGCGCTCGACCTCGTCGCCGAACAGGGTGGCGCGGAACGCCGTCTCCGCATAGGCGGGGAAGACCTCGAGCGTCTCTCCCCGCACGCGGAAGGTGCCGCGGCCGAGCGCGGTGTCGTTGCGCGTGTACTGGATGGAGACGAGCTTGCGCAGCAGCTCGTCGCGGTCGACGAACTGGCCCCGGTTCAGGGTCTGGAGGTTGGCGTCGTAGACCTCGGGCGAGCCCAGGCCGTAGATGCAGGAGACGGAGGCCACGATGATCACGTCGCGCCGGGCGAAGAGCGCGGCGGTGGCAGCGTGCCGGAGGCGGTCGATCTCCTGGTTGATCGCCGAGTCCTTCTCGATGTAGAGGTCCTTCGAGGGGACGTAGGCCTCGGGCTGGTAGTAGTCGTAGTAGGAGACGAAGTACTCCACCGCGTTCTGCGGGAAGTACGTGCGAAACTCGTTGCAGAGCTGCGCGGCGAGGGTCTTGTTGTGGGCGATGACCAGCGCGGGCTTGCCGACCTTCTCGATCGTCGAGGCCATGGTCATGGTCTTGCCCGTCCCCGTCGCGCCGAGGAGGGTCATCGCGCGCTCGCCGCCCGCGATGCCCTCGGCCAGGGAGGCGATCGCCTTGGGCTGGTCGGCGGCGGGACGGTAGGTGGCGTCGAGCTGGTAGGCGGGCACGGGCAACGAGGGTATCGCCGCCCGCGGCGAGGGCCGCCCGCGGTTTTCTGAAGGATTGTGGCCCCTATGAGGGGTACAAGGCTTCAGCCGATGCTTGCGCCTCAGCCGTGTACCACAGATTGAGAACGCTCCGCTGACGGTGCCCGCAAGCAAGGCCATATCGGTGAGGCTCGACGACCCGTCGAGCGCTGCGCTTCGCGCTCTGGCGGACACCGGGATGAGCCCGTCGGAGGCCATTCGCCACGCCCTCGTCGAGGCCGCCCGTACCCAGCAGCTCCGCAGCTCTCTGGCCGCAGAGGTGGCGCGGCTGGCGGGCGACGAGGAAGACCGGCGCGAGAAGGCGCGGATCACTGAGGACATGGACGAGATCAGTGATCCGTGGTGAGATCTACCGTCTTCCGTCCCCCCCTCGCGCCCGCGGCCACGAGCAGCGCGGCGAGCGCTTCGCTGTAGTCCTGCAGGCCGACGAGCTCGCCCACCTCTCCACGGCCGTCGTCGCGCCAACCTCGACCGGCTCCCGGCCTGCCTCGTTTCGACCGCTCGTCGAGATCGGGGGAGTCGCGACACGCGTCATGGTCGAGCAGCTCAGGGCCGTCGACCCGAGCCGCCTCGAACGCCGCTCAGGCCGGCTCTCGTGGGATGAGATGGCTTCCGTCGATCGAGCGCTGCGCCTGATGCTCGCCCTGTAGGGCGCCACGGGCCGGCGGCACGTGTCCGGCTACGCGGAGGGCGCTGCGGAGGCCTCGGCCGGCGCCCCGCCCTCCCCGGCGGCCGGCCCGGCGGCCAGGCGGCTCTTCCGCGCCCCGTAGAGGAAGTAGACGACGAGTCCGAGGGCCATCCAGACGAAGAACCGCACCCACGTCGCTCCGGGCAGGTTGAGCATGAGGTAGAGCGAGGCGAGCACCGAGAGGATGGGCACGAGGGGGACCAGCGGGGTCCGGAAGGCACGCTGGAGGCCGGGTTGGGTGCGGCGCAGGACGATGACGCCGATCGAGACGAGCACGAAGGCGAAGAGGGTGCCGATGTTCACGAGCTCGGCGAGCGTGCCCAGCGAGACGACCGCGGACAGGAACGCCACCACCACGCCGGTCACCAGCGTCGTCCGGTAGGGCGTCCCGAAGCGCTCGGAGACCTTGGAGAACACGGGCGGGAGCAGGCGGTCGCGGCTCATGGCGAAGAACACGCGACTCTGCCCGAGCATGAGGATCAGCATCACGGTGGTCAGGCCGGCCAGCGCCCCGAAGGACACGACCTGGGCGATCCCCGACTCGCCCACCGACCGGAAGGCGTTGGCCAGCGGCGCCGCGGTCTTGATCTGCGTGTACTTGACCATGCCCGTGACGACGAGCGAGACGGCGACGTAGAGCACGGTGCAGATCCCCAGCGAGGCGAAGATCCCGATCGGCAGGTCGCGCTGGGGCTTCTTGCTCTCCTCCGCGGTGGTGGCGACGACGTCGAACCCGATGAAGGCGAAGAAGACGAGCGCGGCCCCCGTGAAGATCCCCCCCACTCCGAAGGTTCCCGTGCCCAGGCCGATGTCCTGGAGCAGGCTGGTGTCCGACGATCCTCCGGCGGCCGGCGCCGAGCCCGACGGCGGGATGAACGGATGCAGGTTGGAGCTCTTGAAGTAGAAGAGACCGGCCACGATTACCAGCAGGACGATGGCGACCTTGATCACCACGATCACCGCGTTGAAGCGGGTCGAGAGGCGGATGCCGAAGCAGAGCAGGGCGGTGAGGAGCAGCACGATCGCCGCGGCGACGAGGTTGTGGTGCGTGCCGATCAGCCAGCTGGGCAGGCTCACGCCGAACGTGTCGCTCATGACCGTCTCGAAGTACGTCGACCACCCGGAGGCGACGGTCGCCGCGCCGAGCGCGAGCTCCAGGATGAGGTCCCAGCCGATGATCCAGGCCACCAGCTCGCCGAGGCTCGCGTAGGAGAACGTGTACGCGGAGCCGGCGACCGGCACCGTCGAGGCGAACTCGGCGTAGCAGAGCGCCGCGAGCGCGCAGGCGATGCCCGCGAAGACGAAGGACAGGGCGATCGCCGGCCCGGCGAGCGTACCGGCGGCCTTTCCGGTGAGGACGAAGATGCCCGTGCCGATGATGACCCCGACCCCGACGACCGTCAGGTCCACGGGCCCGAGCGCGCGACGCAGCCGCCGGTCGGGGTCGTCCGTGTCGGCGATGGACTGCTCGACCGTCTTCGTACGCAGCAGGTTCATCGGCGAAGCTCCCATCCACTCGACGACAACGCATCTCCTCCCGGCTGGGCGCGTCCTACCCTCTGCTCTCGCGCCAGAAACGGGACCGTCCCGGAGCTCGGCGACCCTCAGCGCAGGCCGAGCTCCCGCCGGTAGGAGCGGCGGTACTCGCGCTGGGCGCTCATCACCTTCTGCACATAGGCCCGCGTCTCGCTGAACGGGATGTCCGAGGCGCTCAGGTCCCGGACCGAGCCTCCGGCGGCGGCGATCCAGCGGTCGACGTTCGTCTCCCCCCCGTTGTAGGCGGCGACGGCGGGGACCTCGCTCTGCCCGTAGCGGTCGAGCAGGTAGCGCAGGTAGTAGGAGCCGTAGGCGATGTTGACCTGCGGGGTGGCCAGGTCGCGGATCTGGAACGCGGTGCCGTGCGTGCGCCGGGCGAGGAAGCGGGCGGTGGAGGGCAGGAGCTGCATGAGGCCCTTGGCCCCCGCGCCGGAGGTGCGGGGCACGAACTTCGTCTCGACGTAGATGACGCCGGCCACGAGCGCCGGGTCCAGGCGCTTGGCGCGCGCCTGCTGGCGGATGATGTCCTCGTGGCGCAGGGGAAGGGCAATCTCCTTGACCGCGTGGTCGAACCAGGAGCTTGCGAGGCTCACCGCTCCCACTGCCGCCACGGCGAGCGCGAGGCCCACGAGGAGGCGCCGGCGGCGCGCCGGGACGGGACGCCTCACGCGCATGCGGCGCGGGAGGGCCTGGTGGGGGCGCGAGGAGTCGACGGTCGCGGAGCGGGGGCTCACCGGCCTAGCTTGGCAAGGATCTCTGACAGCTTGCGCTCGAGCTCCTCGGGCGTGCCGTCGTTCCTCACCGCGAAGGTGGCTCGTCCGGCCTTCTCCTCCTGGGTGAGCTGGCGCGCGCCGCGCTCGCCTACCGCCGCGTGGCCCCGGGCGCCGGCCCGCTCCGCGCGCACCTCCTCCTCGGCCGTCACGGCCACCGTGGCGTCGAACGCGCCCTCCATCCCCGCCTCGAAGAGCAGGGGCACCTCGACGACCGCCGCGCGCGGCGGCGGGTCGCGTGCGGTCAGCTCCTCGCGCCACGCGGCGATGCGCGCGCCCACCCGCGGCCAGAGAAGCTCCTCGAGCCAGCGGCGGTCCTCCTCGCCGGCGAACGCGCGTCCCGCCACGGCCGAGCGATCCACGTCGCCGTCCGGCGCCACCTCCTCGCCCCAGCGCGCGACCACCGCGTCGCGCAGCTCGTCGGACTCGTAGAGCTCGTGCACCACCGCGTCGGTGGAGAGCGTCGCCGCGCCCAGGCGATCAAGCGCCGCGAGCGCCGTCGACTTGCCCGCCCCGAGGCCCCCGGTCAGGCCGAGGAACGGAACCCGGCCGGCGCCGCTCAGGACTCGGAGGGCTGCGGCTCGGGACTCGCCGCGCCGTCGGCCAACGCCTCGGCGGCCCCGTGGTCGTCGGCCGTGCCCTGGTCGGTCAGGTTCTCCGAGTCCTCGCCGGCAACCTCGACCTGAGCCGCGTCTTCCCCGGAGAAGACCTCCTCGGAGAGCCCGAGCTCGGGCACCTCGTCGAGGTCACCCGCACCGGTTGGCTCCGCGGAGGCGTCGGGCGGCGCCCCGCCCTCCCGCAGCAGCGGCAGCACCTGGTCTTCCACCCGCTTGACCGACAGCGACAGCCGCCGGCGCTCGGAGTCGATCTCGAGGATCCGGACCCGTACCTCGTTGCCGGGCTCGATGATCTCGCGCGGGTTCTCGACGTGGTGCTGGGCGAGCTCGGAGATGTGGACGAGTCCCTCGACGCCGTCGAGGATCTCCACGAACGCCCCGAAGGTGACGACCTTGGTGACCTTCCCCTCCAGCTCGTCGCCGACGCGGTAGGTGGAGACCACCCGCTGCCAGGGGTCCTCCTGCGTCTGCTTGAGCCCGAGGGAGATCCGCTGGCGGTCGCGGTCGATGTCGAGCACCTTGACGTTGACCGTCTGGCCGATGGAGAGGATCTCGCTCGGGTGGTTGACGTGCGACCACGAGAGCTCGGAGATGTGGATGAGGCCGTCGATCCCGTCGAGGTCGACGAAGGCGCCGAAGTCCACGATGTTGGAGATCGTGCCGTCCACCACCTGGCCGGGCTGCAGGCGGTCGAGGATCCGCTCGCGATCCTCCTTGCGCTGCTCCTCGAGCACCGCGCGCCGCGAGAGCACGACGTTGTTGCGCGAGCGGTTGAGCTCGATGACCTTGCACTCGATCTGCTGGCTCGTGTACTCGTCGAGGTTCGCCACGCGGCGGATGTCGACGAGGGAGGCGGGCAGGAAGCCGCGCACCCCGAGGTCGATGATGAGCCCGCCCTTGACCACCTCGATCACCGTGCCGATGACCGGCTCGCCCGACTCGGCGGCGGCCTCGATGCGGCGCCAGGCCTTCTCGAAGCGGGCGCGCTTCTTGGAGAGCATGAGACGCCCGTCCTGATCCTCCTTGGTGAGGACCAGGGCGTCGACCTCCTCGCCCATCTCGACCTCGTCCTTGGGATCGACCGACTTGCGAATGGAGAGCTCGTGGGCGGGGATGACCCCCTCGGACTTGTAGCCGATGTCGACGAGGACCTCGTCCTTGTCGATGCGCACCACGTTGCCGGTGACCACGTCGCCCTCCTCGAAGGGCACGAAGGTGGCGTCGTAGTTCGGGACCTGCTGGCCGTCGACCTCGAGGAGGAGGCCGCCGGAGCCCTCGACGACCGTGGCGTTCTGCAGGTCGGAGGGAGCGTCGATGAGCGTGGAGGACATTGGTCGCAGAGGTTAGCTCAAAGCCCGAGGCGCACCAGTCCCGTCCTATGATCCGCGCGATGCCCGTCAGAGCCACAAAACGCGGGGCGGAGCGCACCCCGCTGAGCGGCTCGTGGGACGTCGTCATCGCCGGCGCGAGCTTCGGCGGCCTGGCCGTGGCCCGCGAGCTCGCCGGATCCGGCGCGCGGGTGCTGCTCCTCGACCGCTACGAGGTCGGCGAGCGCCAGACCTCCGCGTGCGGGATCCCGACCGACTGGCTCCGCAACCTCGGCCTCGAGGAGTCCGTGCTGCAGACCTTCGACGAGCTCGTCCTGCACATGCCGCACCGCACGATCCGCTATGCGCTCCCCTGGTCGTTCTCCACCTTCGACTACCGCGCGTGCTGCGAGCTCCTGCGCGCGCAGGGCGACGCCGAGTTCGAGACCGCCAAGGTCGAGCGGCGCACGGGCTCCGCCGTTCACACCGACCGGGGCGACGTGCGCGCGCCGCTCATCGTCGACGCGCTCGGCTGGCGCCGGGTGCTCGGCGCGGGCGAGAACGTGCAGCCGCCCGAAGCGCTCCTCTCGCGCGGGCTCGAGGTGCATCCCGGCCAGGGCGGCGAGGAGCTCGAGATCTGGATCGATCGCGCCTACGTGGCGGCGGGCTACGGCTGGAGCTTCCCGGCCGGCGCCGAGAAGCGGATCGGCGTGGGCTCCTTCGACCCGCGCCACCACGTCCGCGAGCCGACCGTGCGCCTGGCGCGCGACCAGGGCGCGGCGAGCGTCGGCTATCAGGGCAACTGGATCCCCCACGCCATCCGCCCCGCGACCGAGGACGGCGTCTTCTTCGTGGGCGACTCGGCCGGGCACTGCCTCCCGCTCACCGCCGAGGGCATCCGCACCGCGCTCTACTTCGGGCTCGCCTGCGGTCGCGAGCTGCGCGCCGTGCTCGAGGGTCGACTCGAACGCGAGGAGGCGCTGCGCCGCTACGCCCGCTTCGCGGACGAGCACGCGTGGAAGTTTCGCGCACTGCTGCGCGTGCAGCGCAGCGTCCCGCGCCTGCCCCCGCGCGTGCTCGGCCTCATGCTCGGGACGATGGCGCGCCGGCCCGTCACCGACTGGTCCTTCGAGCACTACCTGAGGATCGCCCACCCCCGCTACGCGCTCTCGGGGCACGATGCTCGCGCGGACGGCGCCGAGCGAGCACGGCTCGCGGCGTAGGTCCCGGGTGGCGCCGCGTCACTCCCTCACGACGAGGTAGGTCCCGAGCGCGAGCAGCGCAACGCCCACGATCCGCAGCACGGTCACCGGATGGCGGGGGACACCCACCAGGCCGAGCTGGTCGATCAGCACCGAGGCGGTGAGCTGGCCGGCGATGATCCCGGCGATGACGCCGGTGGCACCGAGCGTGCGCACGGTCACCAGCGAGGCGGTCACGAACGCGGCGCCGAACAGGCCGCCGAGGTAGATCCACCAGGGAAGTGAGCGCGTCGCGCCGATCCGGCCAAACCCGCCGCCGAAGAGCAAGGTGATCACGACCAGCACGAGCGTTCCCACCCCGAAGGAGATCGCCGCCGCGGGGAAGGTCCCGACGGCCTTGCCCAGGCGCGAGTTGATCGGCGCCTGGAAGGCGACCATGATCCCGACCGCGGCGGTGATCGCGGCGGCTACGCCGCGCCCGAGCATCTACTTCGCCTCCAGCCAGTTCGGGCCCACGCCGGAGTCGACCGCGAGCGGCGGGTCGAGCGCGAGCGCGGAGACCATCCGCGCCTCCACGATCTCCCGCGCTCGCGCCGCCTCCTCCTCCGGTCCCTCGAACAGGAGCTCGTCGTGGATCTGCAGGATCAGCTGCGTCGCGAGCCCGGCGTCGGCCAGCGCGGCGTGGCAGGAGACCATGGCCACCTTGATGACGTCGGCGGCGGTGCCCTGGATGACCGTGTTGACCGCCAGGCGCTCGCCGAGCTTGCGCAGCTCCCACCGGCGCGCGCGCAGCTCGGGTACCTGGCGGCGGCGGCCGAAGAGCGTCGTCACGTAGCCGTCCTCGGTGGCGCGCTCGATCGTCGTCTCGATGAACCGGCGCACGGCGGGGAAGCCGTCGAGGTAGCGCTGGATGAACTCCTCCGCCTCGGCCTGGGGGATCTGCAGCCGATCGGCCAGCCCAAAGCCCGAGAGGCCGTAGACGATGCCGTAGTTGACCATCTTGGCCTTGGACCGGGCGCCGGCGTCCACGCCGTCGGGCGCCAGGCCGAGGATGGAGCCCGCGGTGGCGGTGTGCACGTCCTCGCCGCGACGGAAGATGTCCTTGAGCACCTCCTCCTCGGCGATGTGGGCGAGGACGCGCAGCTCCACCTGCGAGTAGTCGGCGGAGATCAGCACGTGAGAGGGCTCGGCCACGAAGCACGCGCGGATCTCGCGGCCGAGCGGGGTGCGGATCGGGATGTTCTGCAGGTTCGGGTTCGTGGAGGAGAGCCGCCCGGTGGCCGCCATCGCCTGGTTGAAGGTCGTGTGGAGCCGGCCGTCGCCCGCGATGAGCAGCGGGAAGGCCTCGAGGTAGGTCTGGGCGAGCTTCGTGAGCTCGCGGAAGCGCTCGATCCTCGGGATGATCTCGTGCTCGTCGCGGATGGCCTGCAGCACGCGCGCGTCGGTCGAGAAGCCGGTCTTGCCGCGGCGCTTGCGCGAGAGCCCGAGCTTGACGAAGAGCACATCGCCGAGCTGCTGGGGCGAGCCGATCGTGAACTCCTCGCCGGCGAGGGCGAAGATCTCGCGCTCGAGCTCCGCCGCCTCCTCGCGGACACGCTCGGTGATCGCCGCCAGACGGTCGAGGTCGAGCCGCAGGCCCACCTCCTCCATGTGGCGCAGCACGCGCACGAGCGGGAGCTCCACGTCGCCCAGCAGGTCCTCGAGGCCGCGCTCGGCGAGCTGCTCGCGCTGGGCCGCGGCCAGCGCGCCGGTGAGAAGGGCGTCGGCGGCAGCGGGATCCTCGATGCTCGTGCCCAGGCCGCGCTCCTCGCAGAGCTCAGCGAACGGGTAGCCGCGGCGGGCGGGCTCGAGCAGGTAGGCGGCGACCATCGTGTCGTGGGCGAGCACCGCGGGCACCACCCCGAGCGCCTTGGCGTCGTGGGCGATGACCGGGCGCTCGGCGCACGCGCCGACGAGGTCCTCGGGCCGAGCACAGGAGCCGGCCAGCACGGTCCCCTCCCCTCCGTCCACTCCGAAGCGCCACGGCTCTCCCTCGACGAAGAGCGCGTCCTCGGGCACCTCGGGGGCGCGGACCGCGATCGCGAGCTCGGCGCCGCGAAGCCCCGGGACGTCGCGCAGCGCGCCGGAGCGCACCCGCGCGCCCAGCCGCTCCTCGCTCGCGGGCCGGGGTGCGGCCTCCTCGGGGGAGCCGAGCGCCTCCTCGAGCCGGCGCAGCGGATCGCGCAGCTCCCAGCGGCGGAACGCCTCGCGCAGCTTGGAGCGGTCGGGGTCCTCGGCGACGAAGGCGGCGATGTCGAGGCCCGCGTCGAGGTCGCGCACCATCGTGGCGAGCCGCTTGGAGATGCGGGCGTCCCCGGCGTGGGTGCGCAGGTTCTCCTGGCGCTTGGCGCCCGAGATCTCGTCCACGTGCTCGAGCACCGCCTCGAGCGTCCCGAAGCGCTGCAGGAGCTGGGCGGCGGTCTTGTCGCCGATGCCCGGAACGCCGGGGATGTTGTCCGAGGTGTCGCCCTTCAGGCCGATGAAGTCGGGCACGAGCTCGGGCGGGATGCCGTAGCGCTCGATCACTCCCTCGCGGTCATAAACGCGCGTGTCGGTTATCCCGCGCGAGGTGGTCATGATCCTCACCCCGCCGTCGACGAGCTGGTAGGCGTCGCGGTCACCGGTGACGACCATGACCGGCACCCCGCGGCCCTTGGCCTGCTCGGCCAGCGAGGCGATGACGTCGTCGGCCTCGTAGCCCTCCACGCGCAGGTTGCGGTAGCCGAAGGCCTCCACCAGGGGCTCGAGGTGCGGCCACTGCTCCCGGAGCAGGTCGGGACGGGAGGAGCGCTGGGCCTTGTACTCCGCGTAGACCTCCTTGCGTCCGGAGGAGCCGGCGTCCCACACCACCACGGTGGCCTTCGGACCGTACTCGGTGAGGATCTTCACGAGCATGGAGGCGAAGCCGAAGATCGCGTTGGTCGGCTCACCCGAGGAGGTGGCGATCGACTCGGGCAGCGCGAAGAACGCGCGGTAGGCGAGTGAGTTGCCGTCGATGAGGAAGACCTCGTCGTCGCGGTCGGACATGGCGCGCGAGTCTAGGGACGGGGGCGGGGACGTAAGATCCGCCCCACGCCCATGCCGCACACCCCGAGCGCCCAGTACTCCCTGACCATCCGCGTGGAGATCGACCACCGCCCGGGGATGCTCGGGCGGGTGGCCAGCGCCATCGGCGAGGTGGACGCGACCATCGGCGCGGTCGACCTGGTCTCGGTCGACGACACCCACACGATCCGCGACATCACGGTCGACGCGTCGGACCAGTCCGAGTGGGAGGGCATCACCGCGGCGATCGACGGCGTCGACGGCGCACGGGTGATCGACACCACCGATCGCACCTTCGTCCTGCACATGGGGGGGAAGATCGAGCAGCGCAACAAGCAGCCGCTGCGGACCCGCGACGACCTCTCGATGGCCTACACCCCGGGCGTCGCGCGCGTGTGCAGCGCGATCCACGAGGATCCCGACAAGGCCTTCCAGTACACGATCAAGCGCAACACGGTCGCGGTGGTCTCCGACGGGACCGCCGTGCTCGGGCTCGGCGACATCGGCCCGCGCGCGGCCATGCCGGTGATGGAGGGCAAGGCGATGCTCTTCAAGGAGTTCGCCGGCGTCGACGCGTTCCCCATCTGCCTCGACACCAAGGATCCGGACGAGATCGTCGCCGCCGTCAAGGCCATCGCGCCCGGCTTCGGCGGGATCAACCTCGAGGACATCTCCGCTCCCCGCTGCTTCGAGATCGAGGATCGCCTCAAGGCCGAGCTCGACATCCCCGTCTTCCACGACGACCAGCACGGGACCGCGGTGGTGGTCCTCGCCGCGCTGCTCAACGCGGCCAAGCTCACCGGCCGCCGGCTCGAGGACGTGCGCGCGCTGGTGGTCGGCCTCGGCGCCGCCGGGGTCGCGGTCACCCGGATCCTCCTCGAGGCCGGCGTGCGCGAGATCGTCGGCTGCGACTCGCGCGGGGCGCTCAACGTCGAGCGCGCCGACTACCGCGACGGGTCCATGAACCCGGTCAAGCGGTGGTTCTCCGAGTCCACCAATCCGGAGAACCGCACCGGCGGCCCGGCCGAGATGGTCGCGGGCATCGACCTGTTCATCGGGCTCTCGGGCGCTCGGGTGATGCCTCCCGAGGCGCTCGCCGGGATGAACCGCGACGCGATGGTCTTCGCGATGGCCAACCCGAACCCGGAGGTTTCTCCCGAGGAGGCCGCGCCCTACGCGCGGATCGTGGCCACCGGACGCTCGGACTATCCCAACCAGATCAACAACGTCCTCTGCTTCCCGGGGGTGTTCCGCGGCGCCCTGGACGCACGCGCGCCGGACATCACGGAGGAGATGAAGATGGCCGCCGCCCAGGCGATCGCCGGGATCGTGGGCGACGAGGAGCTCCGCGAGGACTACATCATCCCCTCGGTCTTCAACCGCGACGTCGCCGACGCGGTGGCTGAGTCGGTCGAGCGCGAGGCGCGCGAGAGCGGGGCGGCCGAGGCGCACAACGAGCTGGGCTTCGCGGCGGCCGACACGGAGCGTATGCGGGCGCTCTGAGCGGAGGACCGTGGGATGAAGGTGACGATGACGGGCGCGACGGGGCTGATCGGCTCACGGCTCGTCGCTGCGCTCAGGGACCGGGGAGACGAGGTGAGCGTCCTCTCGCGAGATCCGGACGGGGCGCGGGAGCGCCTCGGCGTGGAGGCGCTGCGCTGGCGCCCCGAGCGCGAGCCCGCCCCGGTCGCGGCGCTCGCCGGTCGCGACGCGGTGATTCACCTGGCCGGCGAGGGCGTGGCGCAGCGCTGGACCGTCGAGGCCAAGCGGGCGATCCGTCGCAGCCGCGAGGGCGGTACGGCGAACCTGGTGGCCGGCCTGCGGGAGGCGGAGCCGCGGCCGTCGGTGCTCGTGAGCTCGTCCGCCGCCGGCTTCTACGGAGCGCGTGGCGAGGAGCGGCTCGAGGAGTCCGCGCCGCCCGGGAGCGACTTCCTGGCCGGCGTGTGCGTGGCCTGGGAGAAGAGCGCCGACGCCGCGGCCGAGCTCGGCGTGCGGGTGGTCAAGGTGCGAACGGGCGTCGTCCTCGACTCCTCCGGGGGCGCGCTGAAGACCATGCTCGGCCCGTTCCGCCTCGGGATGGGCGGCCCGGTGGCGGGCGGGCGCCAGTACCTGCCGTGGATTCACGCCGACGACGTGGTCGGCATCTACCTCGCCGCGCTCGACAGCACGGAGTGGAGCGGCGCCGTCAACGCCTCGGCTCCCGAGCCGGCGACCAACCGCGACTTCTCCCGGGCGCTCGGGCGCACGCTGCGCCGGCCGGCGATCCTCCCCGTCCCGGCGCTCGCGCTCCGCGCCCTCTACGGCGACATGGCCGAGATGGTCACCGAGGGCCAGCGCGCGGTGCCGGCCCGGGCGCTCGAGCTCGGCTACTCCTTCCGTCATGCCAACCTCGACGAGGCGCTCCGCTCGGCGCTGGCGCCGTAGCGGCTCAGCCTCCGGAGGGGCCGTCGAGAAGGAGCCGGAAGCGCGCCCGGCCGGCGCGCACCCGGTAGCCGGCGTAGGCGGCGAGCGTGCTCGCGCCCGAGCGCCGCAGCGAGTAGCTCCCGAAAGCAGAGTCCGCTCGCTCGGTCCGCAAGAGCTCCTTGACCACGGCGGGATGGTCTCGGGCGTGCTTGCCGGCGCGTCGCAGCGCGTCGAGGGTCGCGCGCATCGCCTCGTAGCCGTACGGCGCCCAGGCACCGGGGGGACGGCGATAGAGAGCGGTGAACCTCTGGGTCAGGCGGGCCGCGGAGGGCGCGAGGCTCGCCGGCGGCAGCGAGATGGAGGTCAGATAGGTGGCGCGCTCGGCGGAGCCCAGGTGCGCGAGGAAGGCGGGGAGCGCGAGCGCCCCGGGGGCGAAGAGCCGCGCGTGGGGCACCGTGGCGTGGAGCGTGCGCCACAGTCGCGCGGCGTAAGCCACGCCGGTGCCGGCGAAGAGGACGGCGTCCGGTCGCGCCGCGCCGACCTGGGCGGCCAGGCCGCTGAGGTCGGTGGCGGCGACGTCCACGGTGATCTTCCCGGCCAGCGCGAGCTCGGAGCGCGGGGCGCCCTCCCCCACCTCGTCGCCGAGCGAGCCACCCGCGAGGGAGTTGTCGCGCAGGATGAGCAGGCGCTCGACGCCGAGCCGCGACATCCACCTCAGCAGGGCACGAGCCTGCACGTTGTCGTCCGGGGCGATGCGCGCGAAGGTCCGATCGCCGCGCGGGTAGTACTTCTGCGGCTCGCCCGGCACGAAGCCCTCCGGCTCGGTGAGGCCGGCGAAGGTGTCGGTGGGCGAGACCTGCGGGATGCCGGCCTCGTTGAGCAGCGCGAGCGAGATCGCCGAGCCGGCGGTATCGGACTCCCCCAGGTACGCCGCGGTCGTCTCGTCCTGGACGGCGAGCCGGGCGTTGGCGGCGACGCTCGCCGGGACCCAGCGCTCGCGGCCGGCCGCGTCGTCGAGCACGCGCAGGCGCACCGAGAAGCGCCCGACGCGACCACCGGCCTCGGCCAGCGCGAGCCGCTCGCCGCGCACGAGGTCGAGCGCCTGGGCGCGCCCGGGTCCGGTCATCGGCGCGCTCGCGTAGATCGTGAGGCGGTTGCCCGAGGGCACGCTCGTCTGCGCTCCCCCCTGCCCGCCGCACCCTGCGGCGAGGACCGCCGCGAGCGCGGCGGCCAGCGCCGAGCGGCGGGAGGCCGTCCGCCGCGACCAGGCGCCGGAGGTGGAGCCTCGTCGCGGCCGCATGGCTCGCGGAGTCTAGTTTCGCCTCCCGCCGGCCGATGTGCGCGGCGTTAGGGATGCCCTGCATCTTGATTGCAAGTAAGCTGCTGCTAAGGTGCGGTGGTGCGCACCACCGTGACGTTGGACCCGGATGTCGCCGCACGCCTGCGCGCCGCCGCGCGCGAGCGGGACGTATCCTTCAAGGAGGCACTGAACAGCTCCGTCCGCCTCGGGCTGGCTCGGGCGAAGGGAAGCGTCCGTCCCTACCGGGTACCGGCGCGCGCGATGGGTCTGCGTGAGGGAATCGACCTCGACAAGGCGCTGCGACTCGCGGATGAGCTGGAGGACGCGGAGCTCGTGCGCAAGCTCGAGCTGCGCAAGTGAAGCTCCCGGACGCGAACCTTCTGCTCTACGCCGTCGATGAGGGCTCGCCGCGCCACGACCCCGCGCGGACCTGGCTCGAGAGCGCCCTCTCGGGGGGCGAGACCGTCGCCTTCGCGTGGACGGTGCTGCTGGCCGTCGTGCGGATCTCCACCCGGTCCGCCGTCTTTGAGCGGCCGCTCACTCCGAGTGAGGCGCTGGACCTCGTAGAGGGCTGGCTCGCGCAACCCGTGGTGACCGTCGTGCATCCCACCGATCGTCACCCCGCTGTGCTCCGGGAGCTGCTGGGCCCGCTCGGTGTCGCAGGCAATCTGGTCTCCGACGCCCACCTGGCCGCACTGTGCATCGAGCACGGAGCGGAGCTGTGCTCCAGCGACGCCGACTTCTCCCGGTTCTCCGGCCTACGGTGGACCGATCCGCTGCGCAGCTGAGAGCACGCGCGAGAACCGCGGCTAGAGCCGGCGCGGCCGTTCGCGCTAGTCGCGGTTGCCGGGCAGGAACGGCGCGACGATACGCGCCGTGGCCGCCACGAGCGCGAGGGCGATCACGACGAAGAAGGCGTCGAAGGACTTGATCCCCTGCGCCCACAGGACGATCCAGATGATGAGCCCGGCGGTGATGGTGAGGACGAGTCCCATCGCGAACGGGATCCTAGAGGACGAGCGCGTCGGCCATCGCGGCGACCACGCCGCCCACGGCGGCGGGGGGGTCGGCGGCCTCCCCGGCCTCGCGCACCAGCCGCGAGCCGACGATGACGCCGTCGGCTCCCGCCCGTGCCGCCGCCGCGGCGTGCTCGGGGGTGGAGATGCCGAAGCCGACCGCCACCGGCACCTCGGAATGGGCGGCGGCCCGGGCCAGCACCTCGGCCAGGCCGTCCGCGGGCCCGGCGCGCTCCCCGGTGGTCCCGGCCACGGACACGGTGTACAGGAAGCCGCGGGCGCGCGACCCGATCTGCGCGAGGCGCTCCTCCGGCGTGGTCGGCGCCACGAGCGGCACGAGCGCGAGCCCGCGCGCGTCGCAGGCCTCGAGCACGGCCGGCGCCTCCTCGAGCGGCAGGTCGGGGACGATGAGGCCGCTCAGTCCCGCGAGCGAGAGCGCGTCGGCGAAGGCCTCCACCCCGCGCGCGTAGAGGAGGTTGGCGTAGCACATGAGCACCACCGGAACGCGCGGTGCAAGCGCGCGCGCCACCTCGAGCACCCCGAGGAACGTCGCCCCGGCGCTCAGCGCCCGCGTGCCGGCGTCGTGGATGACCGGCCCGTCGGCGAGCGGATCGGAGAACGGCACGCCGAGCTCGACCAGGTCGGCGCCGGCGTCCGCATAGGCCTCGCCGATCGCGCGTGAGGTGGCCAGGTCGGGAAAGCCCCCCATCAGGTAGGGCATGAGCGCCGCGCTGCGTCCGCTCGCGCGCGCGCCCGAGAACGCCCGCGCGATCCGCGCCGAGCCGTTCACGAGCGCGAGCGCAGGCGGGGGCGCGTGACCGCACCCGTCGGAGCGGCTACCCGGGGGTAGCTCCTGAGGTACCCGGGGGTAGCCGACCCCCGAAGCGCCCCTCCCGGCTCCTCCTCAACCACGCGACTCACGCGCCCTCACGCCTCGGCGACGTCGTGTCCGTGATCTCGGCGAGGTCCTTGTCACCGCGACCCGAGAGGCAGATGAGATCGAGGTCGCTGTCGCCGGCATCGGCCTCCTCCGAGAGCGCCCAGGCCAGCGCGTGGGAGGACTCGAGCGCCGGGATGAGGCCCTCGAGCCGCGCGACGCGGCGCAGGGCGGCGAGCGCGTCCGCGTCGGTCACGGCCACGTAACGCGCGCGTCCCGAGTCGCGCAGCCACGCGTGCTCGGGTCCGGCGCCCGGGTAGTCGAGCCCGGCGGAGATCGAATGGGCCTCGAGGATCTGGCCCTCCTCGTCCTGCATGATCGCCGAGAAGGAGCCGTGCAGCACGCCCGCGGGTCCGCCCACGGTGAGCGGCGCGCCGTGGCGCGGCGTGGCGATGCCGTCCCCCGCGGCCTCCACGCCGACGAGCCCGACCTCGGCGTCCTCCACGAAGGGGAAGAAGCTGCCGATCGCGTTGGACCCGCCGCCCACGCACGCGATCACCCGTTGCGGCAGGCGCCCTTCGCGCTCGAGCACCTGGGCGCGGGCCTCGTCGCCGATCACGCGCTGCAGGTCGCGCACGAGCACGGGGAAGGGAGCCGGGCCGACGCACGAGCCGATGATGTAGTGCGTGGCGTCGAAGTTGGCGACCCAGTCGCGGATCGCCGCCGAGACCGCCTCCTTGAGCGTGCGCGCGCCGATCTCGACGGGCGTGACCGTGGCGCCCAGGAGCTCCATGCGCTCCACGTTGGGCTTCTGGCGGCGCATGTCCTCCGTGCCCATGTAGACGACGCACTCGAAGCCGAGCAGCGCGCAGGCCACGGCGGTGGCCACACCGTGCTGGCCGGCGCCGGTCTCGGCGATGACGCGCTCCTTGCCCATCCGGCGGGCGAGGAGCGCCTGGCCGAGCGCGTTGTTGATCTTGTGCGCCCCGGTGTGGAGCAGGTCCTCGCGCTTGAGGTAGGTCTTGCGCCCGGTCGCCTCGCTCAGACGCTGGGCCAGGTAGAGCGGGGTCGGGCGCCCGGCGAAGTCGCGCAGGAGCCCGTCGAGCTCGGAGCGGAACGAGCGATCCTCGCGGGCGTCGATCCAGGCGGCCTCGAGCTCGCCGAGCGCGGGCATGAGCGTCTCGGGCACGTACTGGCCGCCGTAGGGGCCGAAGCGGTGCGGCAGCGCGGTGGCGGCGCGCGGCTCGGTCGCGCTCACCGGGCGACCTCGGCTTCGGCCGCCGGGACGGTGGCCGCCACCGCGGCGGCGAACGCCGCCAGCTTCTCGGGGTCCTTGACGCCCGGCGAGGACTCGGTGCCGCTGGCCACGTCGACCCCCCACGGGCGCACCGCGGCGATCGCCTCGCCGACGTTGTCCGAGCTCAGGCCGCCCCCGAGGACGAGCGGGATCCTCCGCTCGCGCCGGTGACGCACGAGCTCCCAGTCGAAGGTCTCACCCGTTCCCCCGGGCCGGTCGGAGCGAGCGGTGTCGAGGAGGTGGAAGTCGGTGCGAAAGGCGCGCAGGGCCTGGATCTCCGCCCGGGTGCGGCGCACGCGCGCGACCTTCATGACCTTGCATCCCGTGCGCCGCGCGACCTCCGCGCAGTAGGCCGGCCCCTCCTCGCCGTGGAGCTGGAGCATGGTCAGCCCGACCGCGTCGGCCGTCTGCGCCACCTCGGGCAGCGGGGCGTTGACGAAGACACCGCACACCTCGAGCCGGCGGCGGAGCGTCGCGGCGATCGCGGTCGCCTCCTCGAGCGGGCAGCGCCGGGACGAGGAGGGGTGAAAGATCACGCCGACGGCCCACGCGCCGAGATCGGCGGCGCGGCGGGCGTCCTCGAGCCGCGTCATGCCGCAGAACTTGATGCGGGGCGCGCGCTCGTCCACGCCTCCCATGGTAGAGGCGCTCAGGGCCGCGGCCCGTGCGTGCCGCTCAGCGCCCGGCACGCCGCCTCGACGTCCTCGGCGCGCATGAGCCGCTCGCCGACGAGCACCGCGTCGACCCCCGCGCGCTCGAGCTCGTCGAGCTCACCGCGCGCGCCGATGCCCGACTCGGAGACCACCGTCGTGCCCGCGGGCACGTGGGCGAGCAGCTCGTAGGTGCGCCGCACGTCGACCGAGAAGTCGCCCAGGTTGCGGTTGTTGATCCCGAGCAGCTCGAGATCGAGGGCGAGCGCGGCGTCGAGCTCGCGGGCGTCGTGCACCTCGACGAGCACCTCGAGATCGAGCTCACCGGCCTGGACGTGCAGCTCGGAGAGCGCCGCCGGCTCGAGCGCCGCGACGATGAGGAGGATCGCGTCGGCCCCGGCCGCCGCGGACTCCACCACCTGGTAGGGATCGAGCACGAAGTCCTTGCGCAGGACCGGCAGTCGCGTCACCTCGCGAGCGCTTCGGAGGTCGTCGAGCGAGCCGCCGAAGTGGCGCTCCTCGGTCAGCACGGAGAGAGCCGCGGCGCCACCCCGCTCGTAGGCGCCGACCACCTCGGCGACCGTGGAGCCGTCGCGGATCCTCCCCGCCGAGGGGGAGCGGCGCTTGTGCTCGGCGATGAGCGCCACGCCGGGACCCCGGAGCGCCCCGGAGAACGGCCGGCCGCGACCGCCGCGGCCGGCCAGCCTCTCCTCCAGCGCGGAGAGCGGGAGCTCGCGGCGGCGGCGCTCGACGTCCTCCCGGGTCGTCGCGACGATCCGCTCGAGCACGCTCATCCGGCCAGCTCCTGCGTGCGGAGCGCGAGCGCGTCGAGCAGGCGTGCCCCCTGGCCGGCGTCGAGCGCTCGCTCCGCCGCACGCACGCCGGCCTCGAGCGAGACGGCGCCATCCGCGGCGTAGATCGCCGCGCCGGCATTGAGCGCGGCGAGGTCGCGCGGAGCACCACGCTCGCCGGCGAGGATGCGTCGCGTCGTGGCGGCGTTCTCCACCGGCGTGCCCCCCGCCACCTCCGCCGGGTCGGCTCCGTCGAGCCCGAGCTCCCCCGCGTGGACGACGTGGCGCGACAGCCTCCCCTCGCTCAGCTCGACGACGTGGGTGGGGCCGGAGGTGCTGAGCTCGTCGAGCCCGTCCTCGCTGCAGACCACGAGCGCCCGCCGCGCGCCGAGCCGCGCGAGCGCGGCGGCCATGCGCTCGAGGAAGGCGGCGTCCGAGACGCCGATGAGCTGGCGCGTCGCCCCGGCGGGATTGGTCAGCGGACCGAGGAAGTTGAAGATGGTGCGCACCCCGAGCGCCCGGCGCACCGGCACGACGAAGCGCGTCGCGGCGTGGTGCATCGGGGCGAACATGAACCCGAAGCCGACCTCCTCGACGCAGGTCGCGACCGCGGCGGGCGAGAGGTCGATGCGCACGTCCAGCGCCTCGAGGAGGTCGGCCGAGCCCGAGAGCCCGGTGGCCGAGCGGTTGCCGTGCTTGGCCACCGTGCAGCCCGCCGCGGCGGCGATCAGCGCGGCGGTGGTCGAGACGTTGAAGGTAGTGCGCCCGCCTCCAGTTCCCGCCGTGTCGAGGAGCTTCTCGCGCGCGACGCGCACCGGCGTGGCCAGCGCCCGCATCGTCCGGGCCAGGCCCGCGAGCTCCTCCTCGGTCTCGCCCTTGACGCGCAGGGCGATGAGAAAGCCGGCGATCTGGGTCTCCGACGCCCGGTCGGCCATGACCTCGGCGAGCACCTCGGAGGTCTCGTCGGCGCTGAGGTCGCGCCCGGAGGCGAGCGCGTCGATCGCCCGGGTGAGGATCGGGTTGGGCACTTCTCAGCTCACCGGCCTGAGGAAGTTCTCGAGCAAGTCGCGACCGCGGTCGGTGAGCACCGACTCGGGGTGGAACTGCACGCCCTCGACCGGCAGCTCGCGGTGGCGCACGCCCATCACCACCCCTCCCCCGAAGGCGGTGCGCTCGAGGCAGTCGGGCAGCTCGGGATCGACGACCAGCGAGTGGTAGCGGCCCACCACGAGCGGGCTCTCGAGCCCCGTGAACACCGTGCGCCCGTCGTGCTCGATCGTCGTGGTCTTGCCGTGGACCGGCAGATGCCGCACGACCCGTCCGCCGAAGGCCTGGGCGATCGACTGGTGTCCGAGGCACACTCCGAGCGTCGGGATTCCCGCCTCGGGGAAGCGGCGCACGACCTCCACGGAGATACCGGCCTCGTGCGGAGTGCACGGCCCGGGCGAGACGACGACGCGGTCGTAGCCGCGGAGGATGAGATCCTCGACGTCGGCGCGGTCGTTGCGGACGACCTCGAGCTCCGAGCCCAGCTCGCCCAGGTACTGGACGAGGTTGTAGGTGAAGGAGTCGTAGTTGTCGACGACGAGCACGCGCACGAGCCCAACGGTAACGGCGCCCGGGCGCCGCGCAGGTCAGCCCCGGTCAGAGGCGAGCTCCGCCCAGTAGCGGACCCACTCGCGCTCGTGCGCGATACCGGCGGCCAGTGCGAGCCACGGTCCGCGCGGACCGGTGCCGGGATCCCGTGCCGCCTGGAGCTCGTAGCCCGCAAGCTTCTCGGCGTGTGCGTCGCGCTGTGGGCCCGCGAAGGTGGCGGCGTCGGCCCCGAAGAAGAGCTTGAGCAGGGCGGGATCGCGCAGCTCGGGGAGGGCGTCCACGGGGCCGGGGGCCGCGCGCCAGCGGTCGAGCGCCTCGCGGCCGCGTGCCGTGAGCGCGTAGCGCTTGCGCCGCCGGCCCGCCGGCTCCTGCTCGCGCTCGAGGTGTCCCGCTCCCGCGAGGCGCTCGGGCTCCGTGTAGAGCTGGGAGTGCGGGACCGTCCAGAAGTTCCCGACTGAGGCCGCGACCATCCGCTTGAGCTCGTACGGAGTCGCTCCTCCCGAGTGCTCGACGAGCCCGAGCACGATGTAGGAGGTCGGGGTCAACTCGATCGCCACTTGCATCAGTCCAGTCTAGACGGTATGCTTCGGACTATGCGCGGCCACCACCATCGGGCTCATCGCCCCCACCGTTCCCTGCCCACCGCTGTGACCTCCGCCCGAGACGAGCTCCGCGCCTCGGACGCCGAGCGGGAGGAGGCCGTGGCGCTCCTCCGGGAGCACGCCGGCTCGGGACGCCTCGAGGTGGCCGAGCTCTCCGATCGCGTAGATGCCGTCTACGCCGCCCGGACGCGCGCGGAGGTCGGCGGGAGTCTCCGCGACCTGCCGGCCATCGCTCCTCCCGGCCGCCGCGAGGCCGTGCGCGCGCGGGATCGCCACGAGTTCTTCGGCCACCTGAGGAGCTATGTCCTCGTGAACCTCCTGCTCGTCGCGCTCTGGGCGGCGACGGGCGCCGACTATTTCTGGCCGCTCTGGCCCCTGCTCGGTTGGGGCGTCGGCATCGCGTCGCACGGGCGCCAGGCGCTTGGTGCCTCCGCAGGACGGGGCGGTCACCACCGCCTGGCGTCCCCGGGCACCTGAGGCGCCCAGGACCGAGGGATCGCTCTCATCTACGATTGACGGGTGGAGCGCGTCGGGATCCTCACGGGCGGCGGGGACTGCCCGGGACTCAACGCCGTCATCCGCGCGGTTGTCCGCAAGGGCATCAACGGCCACGGATACTCGGTATGCGGCTTTCGCAACGGCTGGGCCGGTCTCGTCGAGAACGACACGATCGAGCTCACGCACGAGAACACCGCCGGGATCCTGCACCGGGGCGGCACGATCCTCGGGACCTCGAGGACCAACCCATATTCGGCAGGCGACGCGGCGGAGCAGGTCAAGCGAACGCTGGAGCGTGAGCGCATCGATGCGCTGATCCCCATCGGGGGCGAGGACACGCTGGGGGTGGCGCGCCGCTTGAGTCACGAGGGCATCGACGTGGTCGGCGTGCCCAAGACGATCGACAACGACCTGGCCGGCACCGACTTCACCTTCGGCTTCAACACCGCGGTGCAGGTCGCCACCGACGCGATCGATCGCCTCCACACGACCGCCGAGTCACACCACCGCGTGATGGTGGTCGAGGTGATGGGACGAGACGCAGGATGGATCGCCACCTACAGCGGAATGGCCGGCGGCGCCGACGCCATCCTCGTGCCCGAGCGGGCCTTCGACATCGCCGAAGTGTGCTCCCGCATTCAACGCCGCCACGACAGCGGCCGGACCTTTTCCATCATCGTCGTGGCCGAGGGCGCCAAGCCCAAGGGCGGCGCGCTGGTCGCTCACGAGGAAAGCGACGCCTTCGGGCACGTGCGCCTGGGCGGCATCGCGGTCGAGCTCGAGAAGGAGATCGAGCAGCGTACGGGCTTCGAGAGCCGCATGACCATCCTTGGTCACGTCCAGCGCGGCGGCTCCCCCACCGCCTATGACCGGGTACTCGCTACGCGCTTCGGCGTCGCGGCTGTCGATGCTGTCTCGGAGGGCGCCTTCGGTCAGATGGTCGCCCTCCGCGGCCCCGACATCGCCCGGGTGGCGCTCGACGACGCGCTGCGCGAGCCCAAGCTGCTCGACCCAACGCTCTACGAGACGGCCGAAGCGTTCTTCGGGTAGCGCATCAGCGCGTCGGAGAGCCGTGGCGCCAGGAGTGACCACGCGCTACGGTTCCCCACGTATCCGCATATCCCGGGGGGTCCCTGCGTGAGGGGCTGAGATGGCGCTACCTAGCGCCACCACCCGCCGAACCTGATCTGGTTCACACCAGCGAAGGGAGGACTCATGTCGCAGCGCACCGCGTTCCCGTCCCAGACCGGCTCTCGGACCCAGATGCATCTCGCCCGCCAGGGCGTCGTGACGCCCGAGATGGCGCGCGTCGCCGAGCGCGAGCGCCTCGCGCCCGAACTGGTCCGCGACGAGGTCGCGCGCGGGCGGATGATCATCCCCGCCAACGTCCACCACGCGGCGCTGGATCCGATGGCGATCGGGCTGCGGGCTCGGGTGAAGATCAACGCGAACATCGGCAACTCGCCGACGACCTCGTCGCTGGACGAGGAGGTCCAGAAGCTGACGCTTGCCGAGCGCTGGGGCGCCGACACGGTCATGGACCTCTCGACGGGTAAGCGCATCGACGAGACCCGCGCGGCGATCCTCGCGGCTGCGAGCGTCCCGATCGGGACAGTGCCGATCTATGAGGCGGTGGAGCGCGTCAGGCAACCGGAGGAGCTCACCGGCGATCTCCTGCTGGAGGTCATCGAGCACCAGGCGAATCAAGGGGTCGACTACATGACGATCCACGCCGGCGTTCGGCTCGAGCACCTGCCGCTCTGCCGACACCGCGTGACCGGGATCGTCTCGCGCGGCGGCGGGCTGCTGGCGCGCTGGATGGTCCACCACCAGCAGGAGAACCCGCTGCACGAGCGCTTCGACGAGATCCTCGAGATCTGCCGCGAGCACGACGTCTCCATCTCGCTGGGGGACGGCCTGCGTCCCGGCTCGATCGCCGACGCCTCGGACGCGGCACAGTTCGCCGAGCTCGACACGCTGGGCGAGCTCACCGGGCAGGCCTGGGCGCGCGACGTGCAGGTCATGATCGAGGGTCCGGGGCACGTCCCGATGGACCAGCTCGAGGCCAACGTGCGCCGCCAGCAGGAGGTGTGCCGCGAGGCGCCGTTCTACACGCTCGGCCCGCTCGTCACCGACGTGGCTCCCGGCTACGACCACATCACGAGCGCGATCGGCGCGGCGATCGTGGGCTGGCATGGCACCTCGATGCTCTGCTACGTCACCCCCAAGGAGCACCTTGGGCTGCCGGACGCGGAGGACGTCAAGCAGGGCTTGATCGCCTACCGGATCGCCGCCCATGCCGCCGACCTCGCCCGCGGCGACAAGCGCGCGGCCGAGTGGGACCGTGAGCTGTCGAAGGCCCGCTTCTCGTTTGACTGGCGCCGCCAGTTCGAGCTCTCGCTGGACCCCGACACCGCACGGAGCATGCACGACGAGACCCTGGCCGACGACTACTTCAAGACCGCGGAGTTCTGCTCGATGTGCGGCCCGAAGTTCTGTCCCATGCACAACTTCAAGGACGTTGACTGGGACGCGCTGCAAGCGGTCGTCGCCCGGCGCAAACACGAGCGCGCGACGGTGTGAGCGAGCCCGCGCCCTACGGCCAGTCGACCTGTGCGACCGCCAGCTCGATCGCCCGCAGGACTCCGCGGGCCTTCGCCTCGGACTCCGCCCGCTCGTAGGCGGGTTGGGCGTCGGCCACCGTGCCGCCGCCGGCCTGGACGTGGGCGACCCCGTCCTTTATCACCACGGTGCGGATGTGGATGCAGGTGTCGAGGTCACCCGAGTAGGAGAGCCAGCCGATCGCGCCGCCGTAGCCGCCGCGCTTGACGGGCTCGAGCTCGTCGATGATCTGCATCGCGCGGACCTTGGGCGCCCCGGAGAGGGTGCCCGCGGGCAGCACGGAGCGCAGGGCCTCGACCGCCTTGACGTCCTCGCGCAGCGTCCCCGCCACCGAGGAGACGATGTGCATGACGTGGGAGTAGGTCTCCACCGCCATGAGCTCCTCCACCTCGACGGTGCCGAACTTGCACACGCGCCCGAGGTCGTTGCGCCCGAGGTCGACGAGCATGACGTGCTCGGAGCGCTCCTTCTCGTCGGCGAGGAGCTCCTCCCCCAGGCGCTGGTCCTCGGCCGCCGTGGCGCCCCGCGGGCGCGTTCCGGCGATCGGCCGGGTGGAGACCCGCCGGCCGCTCACCGTGAGCAGCGGCTCGGGGCTCGCGCCCGCCACCTCGAAGTCCCCGAAGTCGAGGAAGTACATGTAGGGGCTCGGGTTGACCGCCCGGAGCCCGCGGTAGATGGAGAACGCCTCGACGGGCACGGGCGCCGACCAGCGCTGGGAGGGGACGACCTGGAAGGCGTCGCCCGCGTGCACGTACTCCACGATCCGGGCGACCATCGCCTCGAAGCGCTCGGGCGCCATGTTCGAGCGGAACTCGGGCGGCGTGCGCCCGGGCACCGGCGCGGCGCGCGGGACGGGGCCGGCCAGGCGCCGGCGCACGTCGGCGATCCCCTCCACCGCGGCGCCGTAGGCGGCTTCCAGGTCGTCTCCGGGCTCGGCGTAGACGTTGGCCAGGACGGTGAGCGTGTGCTGGAGGTGGTCGAAGGCGACCAGCACGTCGGAGAGCATGAGCGCGAGGTCGGGCAGCCCGAGCGGGTCGGGGTTGGGAGGCCCCAGCGGCTCGACGGTGCGCACGAGGTCGTAGGCGAAGAACCCGACCGCGCCGCCCGCGAACGGCGGGAGGCCCTCGAGCGGAGCCTGGTGGTAGTGGCCGACCTCGCGGGCGGCGAGCGCGTAGGGGTCCTCCTCCCCGGAGCCGTCCTCCGGCGACCAGCGCACGACCGCCCGGGGCCGGCACCCCAGGAACGACCACCGCCCCACGCGGCCCTGCTCGGCGGACTCGAGCAAGAAGGAGGGCTCCTCGCCCCGGAGCTTGAGGAACGCGGAGATCGGCGTCTCGCAGTCGTCGATGAAGGTGTGGCGCAGCGGGATGAGGTTGAACTCCCCCGCGAGGGCCCGCACCTCCTCCAACGAGGGCGAGACCTCGGGTCGCGGCTCAGCGGCGACGGCCATCGAGCACCCGCTCGGGGTCGGCGAGGGCGAGGTCGCGGATGCGCAGGAGCACGCAGAGGTGGTAGAGCAGATCGGCGGCCTCCTCGGCGACGCGCCCGTCGCTCTCCTCGCGAGCCGCCCGCGCCACCTCCTCGGCCTCCTCCTCCACCTTGTCGCCGGCCTGAGGCGGATCGGCGAGCAGCGTGGCGGTGTAGGAGCTCGAAGGAGCGGCGGCGGCGCGACCGGCGATCGTCCGCTCGAGGTCGGGGAGCGCCTCGTGCGGCGCGCGGCGCTCGGCGTCACCGTGGTGGAAGCACGTGCGCTCGCCGGTGTGGCAGGCGGGACCGGCGGGTTCGACGAGGGCGAGCACCGCGTCGCCGTCGCAGTCGAGGCGCAGCGCACGTACCCGCTGGACGTTCCCGCTCGTGGCGCCCTTGTGCCAGAGCTCGTCGCGCGAGCGGCTCCACAGGTGCACCTCGCCGCTCTGCTGCGTGCGGTCGAGCGCCTCGGAGTTCATGTAGGCGAGGGTGAGGACCTCCCCGGTGCGCCAGTCCTGCACCACACAGGGCACCAGTCCGGCCTCGTCCCAGCTGATCTCGGCCGCGTCCATCCCCGGAGTCTAGGTCGCTTCCGGAGCGTGTTTCGCCGCGCGGGGCAGGGGTAGGGCGATCGGTATGACCGAGTCACCCATGACACCGCAAACGCCCGAGCCCGCCGAGGGCGGCGGCGACACCTTCGAGGAGCAGCCGGGCAGCGGGGCGCCCGAGCGCCATCCGACCGACAAGGAGCCGCGCGGCAACCCGCCGGTCGACGAGGAGGCCCTGCAGCGCGGCATGGACGCTCTGGACCGCGTCAGTCCGCACTGAGCGCCGCGACCGCGCGCTCCGGCGCAGCGGGAGCGGCGCGCCGTGCCGGTGCCGCCTGCGCCAGGTACCACGTGAACGCGCGCCGCACGAGCGGGGGCGCGCTCATCGCGCGGAGAAACAGCGTCAGGACGCGCGGAGGCAGAGCGGGTAGCAGCCGTTGGCCGCGCAGCAGCAGTCCGTAGATGCGTGCGTGCGAGGCGCTGAACGCGGCGTAGCGCCGCAGCGCCTGCTCCCGCGTCTGAGCGCCGGCGAGCACCGCTCGCAGCTCGCGCCCGCAGGCGGCGCCGAAGTAGAACGCGGTGCGGATGCCCTCGCCGGAGAGCGGCAGGCAGTGCCCGGCCGAGTCGCCCGCGAAGAAGACGCCGTCCTCGGCCGCCGCTCGCAGCCGGTGCGGGAACCAGTTGCCCTGGTAGCGCACCGCGTCGCGCTCGAGGCGCCGGGCGAGCTCGCGCGTGGGCTCCCGGACGTGGTCGCGCGGAGCGTAGGAGCCGATCCCGACGCGCTCCTCTCCCGCCGCCGGGACGCTCCACCCGTAGCCGCGGCGCACGAGCGAGCGGTCGATCCAGATCGCCAGGTCCTCCCCGCCGCCCGCGGGATGCACCTCGAGCCCGCGCGAGAGCGGCGCCTCGGGCGGCTGGAAGCCCTCGTCCTCGACGGCGAGCACCCGCCGCCACCCGAGAGCGTCGACGACGAGCGGCGCGTGGAGCTCGCCGCGATCGGTGTGGACCGTCGTCCCACGGCGGCCGTGGACCTTGGCCGTCTCGAAGCTCGCCTCGCCGCACTGGGCCCACAGCTCCTCGCACAGCTCGCGGTAGTCGAAGGAGGACCAGGTCCAGGGCAGCCGGTAGCGATAGGCGCCGTGCGGGGTGGCGAAGCGCATGCACGGGAGCTCCTGCCGGATGGCGCGCTCGACTCCCATGGCGCGCAGCCACGGCGTGGGGACGGCGCACGCCGACGTCGCGCGCTCCCCGATCTCATAGCGATCGATCACCAGAACGTCGGCACCCGCCCCCGCCAGCTCGCGCGCCACGGCCAGGCCGGCGAAGCTCGCCCCGCACACGAGCACGTCGGCGCGGGTGCCCGCGAGCGAGGTCCGCTCGCTGCCCCGGGCGGTTGCCCGCCGGGTCACGCGGCGCCTCGCAGCCCGGCCACCGCCGCCCGCCCGAGCCGCCACGGCGGCGGGGTGACCCGGCGGCCGAGCACGTCGAAGTCGACGGCCTCGATCCGGTCGAGCAGCGCCCCGTAGACCGAGCGGGCCAGGCGCATGCCCGGCCGCACCGGAGGGGCCACCGCCTCCACCGCGGCCTGCCCGTCGACGAAGAGAGCTCGCGCGCGCACCACCTCGGCGGCCAGCAGGCCGCGCAGCGCCGGGCTCGCCTCGGTCCGGGCGATCTCCTCCTCCTCGACCCCGAAGCGCTCGCGATCATCGCGCGGCAGGTAGACCCGATCCAGGCCGTAGTCCTCGCGCACGTCGCGGATGAAGTTGGTGAGCTGGAAGGCGACGGCGAGCCGGGCGAACGCCTCGCGCGCCTCGGGCGGAGCACCGAGGAGCGGCGCGAGGATCCGCCCCACCGAGGCGGCGCTGCCGTTCATGTAGTCCTCGAGCTCTGGGCGCGTGCGGATGCGGACCCGGTCGCAGTCCACCGCCATGGAGCGCATGTAGACGCTGAGCTCGTCGAGCGGAAGCGCGTGACGCCGGCCGGCGTCGACGAGCGCCGCGATCACCGGGTGCTCGCAGCGGCCCTCGGCGCGCCCGCGCTCGAGCGTCGCGTGCCAGTCGGTGAGCGCGGCACGCCGCGCGGCCGGGGCGAGCGCCCGGCGCGGACCGTCCACGAGCTCGTCGGCGCCCCGGACGAAGCCGTAGAGCGCGTGCACCGCGGGACGAACCTCCTCGGGCAGCCGGCGCGTGGCCCAGTAGTAGGTCGGGTCGTGGCGGCGCTGCAGCCGCCGACAGCGCTCGTACGAAGCGCGTAGCTCGGGTGTGCTCACCTCGCGATCACCTTAGGGACCCTACGGGCGGGCCGCGCCGGCGGTTGCCCGCGCGCTCGGTCGGTCATGCTTCGCGGTGGCGTGCCCTCCCTCCTCGACCGCAACGTCCTCTACGTCACCGGCAAGGGCGGCGTGGGCAAGAGCACCGTGGCCGCGGCCCTCGGCCTGGCGGCCGCCGCGCGCGGGCGGCGAACGATCGTCTGCGAGGTCGGCGCCCAGGAGCGCATGTCTCGATTCTTCCGCCGCGAGGGCGTCGGCGGTCAGGAGCTCGAGCTCCGGGAGAACCTGTGGGGCGTCTCCATCGATCCCCAGGCCGCGCTGCGCGAGTGGCTCGGCACGCAGCTCGGCTCCCAGCGGCTCACCCGGGCGCTCGCCGACGCCCGCGCGTTTCAGTACTTCGTGGCCGCCGCCCCGGGCGCCCGAGAGCTCGTGACGATCACCAAGGTGTGGGAGCTCGCCCAGCAGCGCCGCTGGGACAAGAAGGCGGCGGGCTACGAGGTGGTAGTCGTCGACGCCCCCGCCTCCGGCCACGGGATCGGGATGCTGCGCACGCCGCGCACCTTCGGCGACATCGCCCGTGTGGGCCCCATCCGCACCCAGTCCGATCACGTCTGGGAGCTCCTCACCGACCCTCGTCGCACGGGCTACGTCGCGGTCGCCACCGCCGCGGAGATGCCGGTGTCGGAGACGATCGAGCTCCAGGGGCGCCTGCACCGGGCGATCGGGCGCCCGCTCGAGGCCGTCGTGGTCAACGGCGTCTACCCCCAGCGCTTCTCGGGCGGCGAGCTCGAGCGCCTCGAGTCCGTGGCCGGCCGTGACGGGACGCTCGGCCGTGCCGCCCTGGCCTCCGCCCGCTCGCAGTCCACCCGCCATCGTGTCCAGCAGTCCCAGCTCCGCCGGCTGCGCCGCGACGCCGAGGGAACCGTGACCACGCTGCCCTACCTCTTCCAGCCGGAGCTCGACCTCGCGGCGGTGGAGGAGCTGGGCCGGGAGCTGGCCAGGAAGCTCTGAGCGACGGACGCGCGGGAGTACTTCGAGTCCTACGGCGCTCCGCCGCACTCGACCGCAGCCGCGAGGGCGCCGCAGACCTCGAGCATGCGCTCCGCGCCCAGGCGAGCGATGCGCTCGACGAGCAGCGATCGGTCCAGGGGCTGAACGTTGTCGAGCGAGACGACGCAGGGACGAGGCGCGCCGTCCTCCTGCTCGAGCGTCACCTCGGTGGGGATGCCCCGGATCCGGGTGGTGAGCGGGGCGACGAGCGGGCGGCGCAGCGTCCCGAGCACCGCGTCGCGTGAGAGGACGAGGACCGGTCGGCGCCCGAGCGCCGGCTCCTCGGCCCACCACAGCTCTCCCCGCCCTACCAGCGCGTCTGCTCCTCGCGACTCAGCGCGGCGAGATTGCGCCGGGCGTTGATCTCGCTCCACGCGTCGAGGTCGCCCCAGACGTCTCGTGCGGACTCCTGCGGCACGCGACCGTAGCCCTCGGCGATCTGCCGCGAGACCTCGGCCTCACGGTCTTCGTGCAACGCCTCCTCGAGGACCTCCCGGATCAACGCCGAGCGTGAGACTCCGCGCACGGCCGCGCGTCTGTCGAGGAGCTCGACGAGCTCGTCGGTGAGCTGGACGAGCGTCTGGGTCCGCACCGCCATCCTGTCAGCCTACCATATGCTCACCAGATGCCCGGCGTGTCGCTGCCGCGAATCGATCCGCCGAGGGCCTACTCGATCCCCAGCCGGTCGAGCAGGCGGTCGTCCGCGCGCCAGTGACGCCGCACCCGCACCGAGAGCTCGAGGTGCACCGAGCGCCCGAGGCGGCTGGCGAGCGAGCGGCGGGCGCTCGTTCCGATCGCCTTGATCATGGCGCCCCCGGCGCCGATGAGGATCCCCTTCTGGGACTCCGTCTCCACCCATAGGTAGGCGCGCACCCACGCCCGATCGGGCCGGCTCAGGTCGATCTCGTCCACCTGCACCTCGACGGCGTGCGGCACCTCCTGGCGCGTGCGCACCAGCACCTGCTCCCGTACGAGCTCGGCGAGCGCGACCTCCTCGGACTGGTCGGAGAAGTCCTCGCGCGCGAAGTAGAACGGTCCCTCGGGAAGGCGGCCCACCAGGTGGTCGACGAGCGGGCGCACCCCCGCGCCGGTGCGAGCGGAGATCGGGAAGATCTCCTCGCCCACTCCGAGCTCTTCGGCGGCGAGCAGCACCTCGGGCGTGCGCGAGCGCGGGCAGCGGTCGATCTTGTTCACGCCCACGATCACCGGCACGGGCGAGCGACCGAGAAGCTCGGCGAGGAAGCGGTCGCCCGGTCCCACGCCCTGCTCGGCGTTCAGCACGAGGAGCGCGGCGTCGGCGTCGCGAAGCTCCGACTCGACCCGGCGCTGCATCCGCGAGGTGAGCTCGTCGCGCGGGCGCTGAACGCCGGGCAGGTCGACGAGCACGAGCTGCCAGTCCGGTCCGGTGGCCACGCCCCGGATCGCGCGGCGGGTCGTCTGGGGCTTGTCGGAGACGATCGCGACCTTGTCGCCCACGACCGAGTTCACGAGCGTGGACTTGCCGACGTTGGGGCGGCCGGCGACGGCGACGAACCCCGAGCGCGTCGGCGAGGCAGAGCTCATCGCCCGTCGCTCACCCAGCGCATGAGCTCGGCCTGCAGGGCGAGCATCTCCCCCTCGTCGGACTCGTGGTCCATGCCCGTGAGGTGCAGCACGCCGTGGAGCACCGCCGCGCGGAGGTCCTCGGTGACCGGTGGGCAGATCACCACGTCGCCGAGCTCCCGCGGGCCGGCGGGCGCTGCGTCGGCCCCGTCGACCGGGAAGGACAGCACGTCGGTCGGCTCGTCGCGCCCGCGGTGCTCGCGGTTGATCTCCTGCATCTCCTCCTCCTCGACGAACGACACGGCGACGTGTCCGTCCTGCACGCCGGCCGAGCCCAGCGCGAGCGCGGTGAGCTCCTGCACCTCGGAGAAGGAGGGGCCGCTCTCCGACACCGCGCCCGCGCCGATCACCTCGACCTCGAGCACCCGCGAGAGCGCCGCTCAGGCGCGCTTGCGCTCGGCCGGGCGCAAGCCGGGAGCCGACCGCTGGGCGTGATCGGAGTAGGCGGCGACGATCCGCTGGACGAGCTTGTGGCGCACGACGTCCTCCTCGCCGAAGCGGACGAACTCGATCCCCTCGACCGACTCGAGGATCTCCGACACCACGACGAGCCCGGAGTCCTGCGCGGGCGGCAGGTCGATCTGGGTGACGTCCCCGGTCACCACCACCTTCGAGTTGAACCCGAGCCGGGTGAGGAACATCTTCATCTGCTCGGGACTCGTGTTCTGCGCCTCGTCGAGGATGATGAACGAGTCGTTGAGCGTCCGGCCGCGCATGAACGCGAGCGGCGCGACCTCGATCACGCCGCGCTGGAAGTGCTGGGAGACACGCTCCGGATCGATCATGTCGTGGAGCGCGTCGAAGAGCGGGCGCAGGTAGGGATCGACCTTGGCCATGAGGTCCCCGGGCAGGAAGCCCAGGCGCTCGCCGGCCTCGACGGCGGGACGCGTGAGGATGATCCGGTTGACCTCTCGACGCGAGAGCGCCGCGGCGGCCAGGGCCACGGCCAGGAAGGTCTTCCCCGTGCCCGCGGGGCCCACGCCGAAGGTGATCGTGTTGCGCCGGATGGAGTCGACGTAGCGCTTCTGGTTCACCGTCTTCGGCGCGACCTTGGTGGAGCGGTGGCGCCAGACGACGTCCTCGAGCACGTTGGCCGGCGACTCGTGCTGGTCGAGCGCGTTGGTGACCGCGTCGATGGTTCCCGGGGCGATCTCGTGCCCCTGGGCGATGAGGTCCGAGAGCTCGCGGACCACGGTGGCGCCGGCCTCCACGGCGTCGTCCTCGCCCTCGAGCGTGAGGACGTTTCCCCGCAGGAAGACCGCGCAGGAGAGGTGCCCGTCGAGCGCGCGCAGCACCGAGTCGTGCGTGCCCGCCAGCTCGGTGGCGACCGGGTCCTCGAGCTCGATCTGCCTACGCACCGAGTGCCTCGCGGACCCGGGCGGAGATGCGGCGCCCGTCGGCGCGGCCGCCGCTCGCGGCCATCACGTCCTTCATCACCGCACCCATGTCCCTCGGGGAGGAAGCGCCGGTGCGGGCGATCGCCTCGGACACCAGGCGCTCGAGCTCCTCGTCGCCGAGCTCGGCGGGCAGGTAGCCCTCGATGAGCACGGCCTCGTCGCGCTCGGAGGCGGCGAGCTCGGGGCGCGCGGCGGCCTCGTACTGCTCGGCGGCGTCGAGGCGGCGCTTGCGCTCGCGGCGCAGCACCGCCTGCTCGTCGGCGCCCCCGTCCTTGGCCGCCTTCTGCACCTCGGAGAGGACGAGGCGGAGTGCCGAGGCACGTCCCCGCTCGCCGGCCTTCATGGCCTGGGCGACATCGGCTCTGAGCTGCTCGGCGAGGGCCACTGGTCCTCGACAGGATAGAGGCGGGCGCGAGGGGCCGCTCCGGCCGTCCAGGCCGGTTCAAGCGCCGCTCAGGCGCCGCCGATGCATGCGGCGTGCCCGGCATGGACGCCGGGCGCCTCTTCTTCCGTCCCATGACGCCGCTGCGCTCCGCGACCCTCCGCCCGGCGGGTGCTGTAGGCCCTCAGGCGTGCCCGGCGTCCGGGCGCACGGGCTCGGGCTCGGGCTCGCGTGAGCCCTCCCGAGGCTCTCCCGTACCTCCCGCGGAGCGGGCCACGAGCGCCTCGCCGTCCAGCGTGGGCGGGTGACCGAGCTGGCCGAGCTCGGAGGTGTCGCGGGAGAAGAGCAGGTCGACCGTCCAGTCGGTGACCAGCCGCAGCTTGCGCTTGAGCCCCGGCATGAGCGCGAGGTGGTAGGTCCGAGCTAGGAACCAGGCGGGGAAGCCGCGCCACTTGACCCCCATGGTCGAGGCCACCGCCTCATGGCGGCCCATGTCGACGAAGACCCCGCGCGTCTTGTAGGTGAAGGGCTTGACGCGACCGCCGGCGCCGACGGTGGCCGCCACGTTGCGGGCGACGAGCCGACCCTGGCGGATCGCGTGCTGGGCGGTGGGCGGGCAGGACTGGTCCTTGCGCGCCGGGTCCGGGACCGCGGCGGCGTCGCCGATCGCCCACACGTCCTCGTGGCCGGCGACGCGCAGCTTCGCGTCGGTGCGGATGCGCCCGTCGTCGTCGAGGGGGAGCCCGAGCCGACTCACGACGGGGTGAGGCTTCACGCCGGCCGTCCAGGCCACGGTGCGGCAGGGGATCTGCTCTCCGGAAGAGAGCGTCACTCGGCGATCGGTGACCTCGCTCACCGTCGTTCCCGTCCGGATCTCGATTCCGCGCCCGCGCAGCTCGCGCATGGAGAAGTCCGACAGGCTCTCTCCCACCTCGGGCATGACCCGGTCGCGCGCCTCCACGAGCAGCCAGCGCATGCCCTGGGCGCGGCAGCGTGGGTAGAGGTCCATCACGTCGGCCATGAAGTCCTGCAGCTCGGCCAGCCCCTCGACCCCCGCGTAGCCCGCCCCCACGAACACGGTGGTCAGGTACTCCGCGCGGGCGGCGGGATCCGCGAGCGTCTCGGCCCGCTCGAGGTTGGAGAGCACGCGGTTGCGCAGCGCGATCGCCTCCGAGAGCGTCTTGAAGCCGATCGCGTGCTCGGTCAGACCGGGAATCGGGAACGTCCGCGAGACCGATCCGAGCGCCACCACGAGCTGGTCGTAGGCGAGCTCCTCGGCGTGGCCGGCGACGCTCTGGACCTGGATCCGCTTGCGCTCGGGCGTCGCCCCGGTGACCGTCCCCAGCCGCAGGTCGGTGGTGGAGAGCTCCTCCCGCAGCGGGACCACGACGTGACGCGGCTCGAGCGTCCCCGCGGCCGCCCCCGGCAGCAGCGGCGTGTAGAGGAAGAAGTTGACGTCGTTGACCAGCGAGATCCGCGCGGAGTGCGGGGGCAGCACGCGCTCGAGCGTCCGCGCGGCGTAGTAGCCGCCGAACCCCCCGCCGGCGATGACGACGTTCCAGGCCATGCCCGCGGCAGCCTACCCGCGGGCGCCTTCTCCCCCATCCGTCCATGCCGTTCACGCGGCGACCAACCCTCGGTCGATCTACATGTTCACAGGGGAGTCCACATCCGCGCCCAGGAGGAGCACCCATGAAGACCTATTCCCACCGCGCCGCCGCCCTCACGGGCGTCCTGGCGCTTGCGCTGCCGGGCGTCGCCCTGGCCAAGGGCGACCACGGCCAGGGTCATGGCAATGGCCACGGCCACGGCCACGGCCAGGCGAAGGGCCACGCGAAGGGCCAGCACGGCAAGAAGGCCAAGCGCAACCTGAACTTCCACTGCGCCGTGGTCAGCGTCGACTCGACGGCGATGACGGCCGTCGTGCACGTCACGAGCGGCAACCGGGGCGCCCGCGATCTCGTCGGGCAGGACGTGACCGTCGACGCCTCGAAGGCCCGCACCGACGTGGCCGACACGAACAAGGACGGCGCGACCGACCTCAGGGACGTCGCGGTCGGAGACGTCGTCGTGGTGCAGGTCAAGCTGGCCAAGGGCGCGGCCGCCTCGCAGCCGCTTCCCGCGCGGCACATCGAGGACGAGACCTCCCCGGAGCAGCCCGACGCGGCCGAGGCGCCGGAGAGCTCGGACTCCACTCGCTCCGCGGACTGAACCCTGGGCGGCGGCCCGCCGCCGCGCTCCTTCATCTCCGTCAAGCGCCGGGCTCTCGAGCCCGGCGCTTCGACGTCTCTCACCCGAACGAGATCACGCTGCGGATGCCGTCCTGGGCCTCCATCAGCTCAAAGCCCCGGTTGACCTCGTCGAGGGAGATCCGGTGCGAGAGGAAGGCGTCGACGTCGATGTCGCCGGCCAGGTAGCGCTCGACGAGCTGTGGCACCTGGTCGCGCCCCTTGACCCCGCCGAAGGAGGAGCCGGCGATGCGCCGGCCGGTGATGAGAAAGCGCGGGACGACGTCGAGCGTCTCGCCCTTGTCGGCCACGCCGCACACGGTGCACAGGCCCCAGCCCATGCGCGCCGCCTCGACCGCCTGGCGCATGACGGCGACGCCGCCAGTGGCCTCGAAGGTGTAGTCCGCGCCGAAGCCGCCGGTCATCGCGAGAAGCTCGGCCACCGCGTCGGGACCGCCGATCAGCGTGTGGGTCGCTCCCTGACCGCGGCCCAGCGCCAGGCGCTCCTCTGAGAGATCGACGCACACGATCCGCTCGGCCCCCTGCAGCCGGCAGCCGGCCACCGCCCCCAGGCCGACCATCCCCGCGCCGAAGACCACGCAGGTGGAGCCGGCCTCCACCCCCGCGGTGTACATCGCGGCGCCGAGTCCGGTGGACAGGCCGCACGCGAAGAGGCACGCCCGGTCGAGCGGCGCGTCGGGTGAGACCTTGGCCAGCGCGATCTCCGGCATCACCGTGTACTCGGCGAAGGTGGAGGTGCCCATGAAGTGCCGGATCGGCTCGCCCAGACCACGACCCTTCGGGCCGCCGTGCCCTCGGCTCAGGCGCGTCGTTCCGTCGGGAAGGAACCCCTGGTTCTGCTGCTCGCGAATGGCCAGGCAGAGGTTGGTCCGCGGGCTCCGGCAGTGGATGCACTCGCCGCACTGCGGGGAGAAGAGCGTGACCACGTGGTCGCCGGCCTTCAGCGAACCGACGCCATCGCCGATGCGCTCGACGACGCCCGCGCCTTCGTGGCCGAGCACGGTGGGCGCGTAGCCCGCGGGATCCGCGCCCGACGCGGTGTAGAGATCGGTGTGGCAGACCCCGCACGCCTCGAGGCGCACGAGCACCTCGCCGGCGCGCGGCTCGGCCAGCTCGAGCTCCTGCACCGCGAGCGGCGCGCCGAACTCCTCCAGCACGGCGGCGCGGATCCTCACTCCTCGCCGTCCCAGTAGTCGACGGCGCTCGAGCGCCGCACGAGCAGGCGCTCGCCGTCGCCGGTGTAGACCCCGACCTTGTCGCTGTCGGGATAGACGGCTACCGACGGCATGGTCCGCGTCGAGACGATCAGCACCCGGGCGGTCGCCGCGCCGGCGTTCGAGATCTTGTGCGCGCCGCCCGGACCGGTGTGAAAGCACACGACGTCGCCGGCCTCCACCTCGTCCTCACCTGACGAGTGCCTGACCGTCGGCCGCCCGTCGAGCACGATCAGCCACTCCTCGTCGCCTTCCTCGTAGTGGTAGGGGCAGACGCTCTCGCCGCGCGGCAGCTCGTAGAGCCGTCCAGCAAGCAGCTCCGCTCCGATCGCGTCGTCGACGCGGGCGTGACCGCGCCGGTATCCCTCGGGACGGCTCGAGTCCGGCTCGAGCTGCGTTGCGAGGAGGTTGAAGCGCCGCATCGGCGGATTATCCCCGCCGTTCGAGCGCGACGGCCGCCCACTCCGCCGACTCCCGCGTCGCGGCCTCGATCAGGCCGTGGCGCGCGAACGCTCCGACCACCTCGTCGGCCTGCTCGCGCAGCAGCCCGCTGACGATCAGGTGCTCAGGGGGCGGGGCGGCCACGTGCTGCGCGTAGTCGAGCAGCAGCGGCCGCAGCAGGTTGGCAGCGATCGTCGGGGCGGCCGGCATCGCCTCGTGGCGCAGGTCGCCGCGATGCGTGTCGATCTCGACGCCGTTGACCACCGCGTTGGCGCGTGTCGCCTCGACGCTCAACGGGTCGAAGTCGACCGCCACCACCGGCGAGAATCCGAGCCTGGCGGCGGCGATCGCGAGCACGCCGGAGCCGCAGCCCACGTCGACGAACGCACCCGCCGGCTCGAGCTCGAGCATGAGCTCGAGGCACAACCGGGTCGTCGCGTGCGCCCCCGTGCCGAACGCCTGCCCGGGATCGATGACCACGTCGAGGACATCCGATTTCGCGTCGGGCGCGGGCGACCACGGCGGGCGCACGCGCACCCGGCCACCGACCTCGATCGGCCGGTGGAAGTCCTTCCAGCGCTCGCCCCAGTCGTCGGCCACCTCGCGCGTGGAGACCGCGACGAGGGCGTCGCCGGCCGCGGCCTCGAGGTCCGGCAGCGCGGGCAGCTCGCCCGGCGCGCCATAGACCGCGTACTCCACGCTCTGGCCGAGGTCGGTCTCCTCCACCCCGCCGGGGGCGAGCGGCAGGAGCTCGGCGAGGGCGAGCTCCGCGTCCTCGCGGCGGACGCGCACCGCGAGGCGGAGCACCGCCCGCTCAGCCTCCGAGGGCGCGCTTGAGCTTGGAGAAGACGCCGGCGTCCTCGCGGACGTTCTCCTCGGTGATCGAGTCGGCCAGGCGCTCGAGCAGCTCGCGTTGCGCGCGGCTCAGACGCCGGGGGATCTGCACGTTGACCATCACGCGCAGGTCACCCCGCCGGCCGCCGCGGAGCGAGGGCATCCCCGCTCCGCGCAAGACGATCGTCTCGTGCGGCTGAGTGCCGGCGGGCACCTCGACGCGTGCCGGCTCGCCGTCGAGGGTTGGCACCTCGAAGGATCCGCCGAGCGCGGCCAGTGGCGCCGGCACGTCGAGGACCGTGACGAGGTCGGTGCCGTCGCGGACGAAGCGAGGATCGGCGCGCACCCGGACGAGGACGTAGAGATCGCCGGGCGGACCGCCCTGCTCCCCCGCGTGACCGTGACCGGAGAGGCGTATGCGCTGGCCCTCGGCGATGCCCGCCGGGACGTCCACCTCGACCCTGCGCCGGGCGGCCGTGCGACCGCGCCCGCGGCACTCCGAGCAGGGCTGGCGCGGGATGCGTCCCTCGCCGCCGCAGGAGTCGCACGCGGCCGCCCGGACCACCTGCCCGAACGGCGTCCGGCTCACCGCGCGGAGCTGTCCGGAGCCGCCGCAGCGCTCGCACGTCTCGATCGGCGTGCCCGGCTCGGCCCCGTTGCCGTGGCAGCGCTCGCACCGTGCCACGGCGTCGTAGGCGACCTCGGTCCGCACCCCGCGCGCCGCCTCGGCGAGGTCGATCTCCACGGTCACGGCCAGGTCCCCGCCCTGCGTCGGCCCCGTGCGGCCTCCGCTTCCGAAGATCCCGCCGAATCCCCCGCCCCCTCCGCCTCCGCCCCCGCCGCCGAAGAACGCGTCGAAGATGTCGCCGAAGGACCCGAAGGTGTCGAAGCTCGGCGCGTAGCCGCCGGAGCGCAGCCCGTCGTGGCCGTAGCGGTCGTAGATCGAGCGCCGGTCGGAGTCCGAGAGCACCTCGTAGGCCTCGGCGGCCTCCTTGAAGCGCTGCTCGGCGTGCGGATCGGGGTTGACGTCGGGATGCAGCTCACGGGCCACGCGCCGGAAGGCCTTCTTGATCTGCGCCTCGTCGGCGTCGCGTCCGACGCCGAGCAGCTCGTAGGGGTCGGGAGGCGTGGCGGCGGCCACGGGCTAGGACTCCGCGTAGACGTCTTGAACGAAGCGCGAGAGCTCCCACGCCGCCTCGCGCACGGAGCGGATCGCGCCCTCGTAGTCCATGCGCACCGGTCCGATGAGCGAGACCGTCCCCAGCCGCTGGCGCGGCAGCCCGTAGCTCGCGGCCACGAACGCGAAGGGGTGCAGGGCCGGGCTCTCGTTCTCGTGGCCGATCCGCACGTAGACGTCGGAGTGGGCGAGCGCCGCGCGCAGCACCTCGAGCAGGGAGCGGCGCCGCTCGAGCATGAGCATGATCTCCCCGAGCTGGGAGACGTCCTGCACCCGGTGCTCGGAGAGCAGCCGCGCCGCGCCGTCGACGTAGAGCGAGTCCTCGGCGGTCTCCGCCAGCGCGGTGAACGCCGGCGCGAGCTCCGCGAGGAACGCACGCTCCGTCGCCGGGAGAGCGGGATCGGCCAGGCGCCTCTGCAGCATCCGGGCCCCCAGGCCCATGCCCACGAGCTGCTCGTTCAGATAGCTCGCCGCCCAGTCGGCCAGGCCCGCGTCGACCGGGCCCTCGAAGGTGAAGACCCGCTTGGTCACCCCGCCCGTCGAGGTGATGATCACGACCATGAGGACCTGGGGCTGGAGGACGAGCACCTCGACGCGGCGGATCGTCGCGGTGTCGATGGGCGGCGCGGAGACGACGGCCAGGAGATCGGTCACCTGGGAGAGGGCCTCGGTGGTGATCCGCATGGCCTCGTCCACCTCGAGGCGCGCGAGCGAGAGCGAGAGGCGCGGAGCGCTCTCGACCCCGCGGGAGGAGGCATCGGGCAGCAGCCGGTCGACGAACCAGCGGTAGCCCGCGTCGGTGGGCACGCGGCCGGCGGAGGTGTGGGGATGGGCGAGCAGGCCGTGCTCCTCGAGCATCGCCAGCTCGTTGCGGATCGTCGACGGCCCCCACTCGAAGCCGGCCGAGAGCGCCTTGGAGCCCACCGGCAGGCCCTCGGAGAGGTGCTCCTGGACGACCTTGTGGAGGATGGTCTCCTGGCGCGAGCTCAGCATGGCCCGAGGCATTCTAGGAGGAGCTCGGGCGTGCTCCTCGCCGTCGAGGAGCTTCGCAGGGGCGAGCTCAGCCCTCGAGCTCGGCGCGGGCGTTGCGGATGATGCGGTTGCCGCCCTGCTCGGCCTCGGACTCGACCACGGTGCGCCCTCCCTCCGCCGAGATCACCGTCCCGCGGACGTGGATCGGCTGCTCGGGAAGCCCCATGCCGCGGAACTGGACGGAGAGCCGCTTGAGGCTCTCCGGACCGCCCGCCGCCTCGGTATGGGCGCGAGCCACCTGCGCCATCGTCCACAGCCCGTGGAGGATGCGCCCCGGGAGGCCGACCTGCCGGGCGAACTCCTCGTCGATGTGGATCGGGTTGAAGTCGCCCGAGGCCCCCGCGTAGCGGTAGGTGACGTAGCGGTCGGGGACGACGAGGAGCTCGATCTCGTCGCCCTCGTTCATCCCTCGACTCCTCGCACGATGTTGGTCCACGTGCCCGTGCACACCGCCTCCCGCCGCGCGTTGTGCGACACCGACTCGAAGACGTAGAAGCCCATGGTCCCCCGGCTGGAGATGTCCTTCACGCTCACCGTGGTGAGGATCTCGTCGCCGGCGACGACCGGCGTGCTCCACGCGAACTCCTGCGAGCCGTGGAGCATCATCGCGAAGTTGATGCCCACCTCGGGGTCGAAGATCGCGGGCGCGACCGCCGGACCCGAGTAGACCACCGCGAACATCGGCGGGGCGACCACGTCGGCGTACCCCGCGGCACGGGCGGCTTCGAGGTCGAGGTGGAGCGGATCGGTCTCCCCCACCGCGTTGGCGTACTCCCGGACCTTCTCGCGCCCCACGGCGTAGAGGTAGCTCGGGTAGGTCTTACCCACGGCGGCGGCGTTCAGCGGCATGGCGCGCGGCAGGTTAGATGAACGACGGGACGGCGAATCGACGAGCGAGCGGCGGTTAGGTTAGGCGGGCTCGCGCCCGGGGAAGCGCCTCCCTGGACCGACAAGGGAGAACGCATGAGCGAGCAGACCCAACCCCTCGAGCAGACGCTGAGCCACGACCTCGAGTCCCTCGGCGAGCGACTCGCCGACGACGGCTTCGGCTTCGAGCTCTACCGCGCCCTGACCAACACCGCCTGGCGCAAGCGGCACGGCGCCGAGGGACACGTCTCGCTGAGCTGGAACCGCGCCGAGCGCCTCGTCAACGGACTGCGCGAGCGCGCCGGGCACCCGGCGCTCACGCTGGCCCAGACCGGCGGCGAGGGCGAGGTCTCGACCGACGCGGGGCAGGAGCTCGGGCGCCTGGGGTGGACCTCGAAGCCGCTCGACACCTCCCGCGAGGACCCCGAGCACGTGAGCGAGCCCTCCTCGGCTCCGCCGGCCAAGCAGGGAGGCGAGCGGGCGCCCGACGAGGACCCCGGCGGCTGGGAGCGCCGCGCGCACGAGGAGGCCGACGCCCAGTCCGAGCGCACGATCCCGCGGCAGGCGATGGGCGAGACCGGAGCGGGCGGCGGCTCGGGGTGAGTGCGGATGTCGGTCAGGCGCCGGGCCGGTACTCGCGCTCTACGAGCTCCCGCTGCGTCGCTGTGAGCTCGTAGAGATCGTAGGTGGCGGCCTCCGCCGCCACCTCGTCGCGGTCGAGGGCACGGCCGAGCTCACCGAGCCGCGAGACGCTGTCCCCGTGCTCGCGCCGCAGCGCCTCGGTGAAGCTCCGTGCCTCCGGATCGCGGCCCAGTCGGTTGCGGTTGCGTCGGAGGATCGCGAGCAGCTCGGCGACGCTCGCGGTGTCGTAGCCGACCAGACGCGTGCCACCGACCAGCTCGCGCGGCGCGGCTGCGAGCGTGTCGCCCAGCCAGCGCAGGAAGCCCTCGCGCTCGTCGATCAGCGCTCGCGCGCCCGAGTGGAGGCGGCGACCGAGCTCCTCGAACGTCGAGGCCTCCGTCGCGCCGGGCGGCCGGATGGGCAGCGGGGCGATGAACTGCTTGTTGGCGGAGAGGAACGAGCCGCGAAAAGGCACGGAGGCTCGACGAAAGATGAAGTCGAGCAAGCGAGAGTTGAGCACAACTAAGAGCGTCCATACCGAGGGGCCGCCGGACGAGACGAGGATGCCGTTCACGTCGACGTTGTCGAGGTACCGCTGTCCCTCGGGATCGGCGCTCGCACGAAGACGGACGCACAGTCGAGGCACGCCGAGCTTGGGAAGCTCGTGAGCCCCGAGGCTCTTCGGATAGACGTACCCGTACCAGCCCGCGCGGTCCATCTTGCCTCGCTCGCGCCCCCGAAGCTCACCCTCGTGCTCGCGCAGGTAGCTCTCGGTGAGCGGACGCTCGCCGAGCTCGGCGGGAGAGAGCAGCCGCATCTCGCCGTCTCGGCGCGCGTACGGGAAGAGCAGGAGGTGGCGCAGCGGACGAAAGGCGTAGCGCTCGACGTCCGTGCCGCTCGCCAGCGGATGCAGGAGCTCGACCTCCCGTCCCGACGCCTTGGAGTAGACGACCCTGCGGCCTCCGCGCTCGCCTCGGTCCTCGACGATGTACACGGGGTCAGCGCTCGTGATCAGTCCCTGGAAGATCTGCTGCGTCACGTCCCCCAGCCGCTCGGATCGCTCCGTCACCGCCCGCACGAGCTCCGCCTCCTCGCCGGTGGCGAGGATCCAGGGATCGGCTCCGAAGCTCGCCGCCGCGAAGCGACCGGACGGGGCGGCCTCGAGGTCGACCAGCGCCCGGCGCACATCCGGCGCCTGTCCGCGGACCCGGCGATAGGCGAACTCCTCCCGTCCGATCCGGTCGAGCACGAGGATGCACGTGTAGTTCGTGGCGCCCGGGAAGAGTTGCGCGTCGCCGAAGTCGACGATCTCCTCGACGAGTCCCGCCTCCGCCAGGCGGGCCCGCAATCCCTGGCCGTAGTCGAGCTTGAGCAGCTTGCTGGGAACGATGAAGCCGAGGCGGCCACTGCGCGCGAGCAGCTCGAGGCTACGCTCGAGGAACGGCACGTAGACGTCGAAGCTCCCGCGCGCGAAGGCGTAGCGCCGGCGGCAGTAGGCGGCGAGCTCTCGGCCCAGCTCCTGGATCCGGACGTACGGCGGGTTGCCGATCACCGCATCGAAGCCCGCGTCGTCCCGTGGCCGGCCGTCCAGGCTCAGGAAGACCTCGGGAAACTCGAGCTGCCAGTGCAGGAAGCGCCCGGGTGAGACGGTGAAGCCCCGGCCGACCGTCTCGTCGGCGTAGGCCTCCAGCGGCTCGCGCAGCTCACGGGCCAGCTGGGCGAGTCGTTCCTTCTCGTGGACGTCGCGTCCGGCGCGGCTCTCGCGCTGTCGCATCTCGTCGATCCGCGCGAGCAGGTCGCGCGCATCCCGCCCGAAGCGCTCGGCGAACAGGCTTCCCTCTCCGGCCAGCAGATCCGACAGCTCGGCGCCGACGAGCGAGTTCCCGTCGCGGAGATTGTGCAGGAAGGTCAACGGCTCGTCGCCGCGCACCGTCGTGAGCCACAGCGAGAGACGGGCCAGCTCGACCGCCATCGGGTTGAGGTCGACCCCATAGAGGCAGCGCTCGGCGACCATCCGCTGGATCTCGACGAGGGGAAGATCTCCGTCGTAGGAGGGGTCGGTGGCGATGTACTGCGCGACGTACCCGGCCGCCGCGACGAGGAAGTGGCCACTACCCATCGCCGGATCGAGGATCCGCAGCCCAAGAAACGCGTCGAGCGCCTCGTGCCCGCGGAGGCCGACGCGCGCGTTGGCCTCCGAGCGAGCGGCGAGCAGCGGCGCGAGCGTCGCCTCGACGATCGCGTCGACCACGTAGTCCGGGGTGTAATAGGAGCCCGACTCGTGCCGACCCGCGGCCGGCGCGAGGAACAGCCTGCCCTCCCTCTCCTCGAGACGGTAGTCGAGGAGCCGCTCGTAGATGGTTCCCAGGTGCCTGGGGGAAAGATCGGCGTAGTCGACAAACGCGCCGTTCAGGCGGTACAGACCATCCAGCGCCGGCGCGAGCAGCGAGTCGGGGACCGAGCGCCCGGCGAGCCAGGGGTGGGCCGCGTCCGAGAACAGGCCTCCGTCGTACTCGTTGACCCCCAGATCCTCGTCGCCCTCATCGACGATGGCGAACAGCGCACGAAGATCCCCGTAGAGGTCGTCCGAGCGCGAGCTGAACAGCCGTGCGCGGTCGCGATCACTGGCCAACTCCTCGGCCTGCTGGCGGAGGCTGTAGTCGCGATAGTGCGGATTGTCGACCGGCAGTAGCCGCCGACCCTCGGCGTACAGGCAGAAGAGCAAGCGGTAGAGGAAGACGAGCGAGTGCTCCAGTGCCGCGGCCAGCGCGTCGACCGAGCGGGGCTCGTTCCCAAGAAGTCCCTCGGTGATCCGGGGCACCGCGGCGAAGATCTGGCGCTCGAGCCCGGTCCCGACGGCGATCGCGCTCGCTCTCCTCGAGTGCCCGGTCGAGGAACGACCTTCCGGATCCGTCGGGCGAGAAGGCGGCGGCGCCGAAGAAGGCCGCGAAGTAGGCGAACGCCTCGAGGTCGTCCAGCTCGAGCAGGGCGACGAGGTCGACCTGCCAGTAGGCGCCCTCGATGAGGTTGCGCTCGGCACCGTAGAGACGCCAGATCCTCCCGTCGGTGAGGACGCCCCACCGCCGCTTGGTGATGAGGATGTAGTTGATGATCTGGGCAACCGGATCGTCGGTTGAACCGCCGGTGCGCTCGCGTCGGTCGAGAGGTCGACCGAACCGCTTGGCATCGGCGACCGCCACCGCGTCCGTGTACCGGACGGCCCCCTCCTGCCGGTCCGCCGCCGCGCGAGCGTCCTCGCTCAGAAAGAGCGCGTAGTCCGGTTGCCGTCGCCCGCCGGCGACGCGGAGCCCCGGCTGGACGGTGAAGGCGAAACCCAACTCCCGAAGCACCGGCTTGACGAAGCGCTCCTCGGTCTGCGCCTCGTTGGCGGCGGGGAGCGCGTCGCCTTCTCGCTTCCACAGTGCGCGCAGGCTCGTGTGTAGATCGGCGAAGCGACCCGCCGCGAGCTCCGGCCACGCGGGAAGTCGGCTCTGCAGAAAGTGGTCCGAGAACAGGCCGCGGTTCTCGACCGCCGGGTGCGCCAGCTCGAGCTGCGAGCGGGGACCGCTCATCAGGGGCGCGCGCTCAGGCGACGTCCTCGAACAGGCGGAGCTCGTCGAGTCCCGGCGGCTGAGCCTCTCCGCCCGGCGGCTCGACCACCTCGCCGTAGCGCGCCACGATGAGATTCGCCCGGTGCACGAAGCTCGCCACCCCGTCGGCAAAGGACTTGTTCCTCGCCCCGGGATGAACCTCCTCCACCACGTCGATCAGCTGCAGCCGCTGTCGCTGCTGATCGGGCGGAACGCATCGCTCGAAGACCTGCACGCTGGTCGTCCGCCGGTCGAGATCGCGCGTCCTGACGATGACCTGTCTCCAGACGGGCGGACGCGTGGAGACTCGACGAGAGCGACCCATGGCTGCGACCGAGTCTACGAGTCCGGCGGACACCTCCGTCCCGCTCCGGGCGATCCGCGCGCAAGCTGCGCACGTTCCTTGACGATCCGTTTACCCTCGGCCGTGACGATCACGGGTCACACGGGCGAGGGCCGGACGCCTACCGCCCCTCCCCCAGCTCCAGCACCGCCAGGAACGCCTCCTGCGGGACCTCGATGCGGCCCACCTGCTTCATCCGGCGCTTGCCCGCCTTCTGCTTCTCGAGCAGCTTGCGCTTGCGGGAGATGTCGCCGCCGTAGCACTTGGCGATCACGTCCTTGCGGTAGGCCTTGATCGTCTCGCGGGCGACGATCCGCGCGCCGATCGCCGCCTGGATCGGCACGTCGTACTGCTGACGAGGGATCTTGGCGCGCAGCTTCTCGGTGAGGGAGCGCCCCGACTCGTAGGCCTTGTCGCGGTGCACGATCATCGAGAGCGCGTCCACCGGGTCGCCGGCGAGGAGGATGTCGAGCTTGACCATGTCGGACTCCCGCAGGCCCGCGAGCTCGTAGTCGAGCGACGCGTACCCCCGCGTGCGCGACTTGAGCTGGTCGAAGAAGTCGAGCACGATCTCGGCGAGCGGGAGGTCGTAGGTGAGCTGCACCCGGTCGGCGGAGAGGAAGTGCATGCCCTTGTGGGCGCCGCGCCGGTCCTGGCAGAGCTCCATGATCACGCCGATGTACTCCTTGGGAGCGAGGATCGATGCGGTGATGTAGGGCTCGCGCACCGTGGCGATCGTGTTCGGGTCGGGCATGTCGGTCGGGTTGTGCACGGAGACCACGTCGCCGCTCTGGAGCGTGACCTCGAACTCGACCGACGGCATCGTGGTCAGGAGCTCGAGGTCGTACTCCCGCTCGAGGCGCTCACGCACGATGTCCATGTGCAGCAGCCCCAGGAACCCGCACCGGAAGCCGAACCCGAGCGCGTCGGAGGTCTCGGGCTCCCACGCGAGCGCGGCGTCGTTGAGCGTGAGCTTCTCGAGCGCGTCACGCAGGTCGGCGTAGTCGTCGGAGTCGATCGGGAACAGGCCGCAGAACACCATGGGCTTCACGTCGCGGTAGCCAGGCAGCGGCTCGCTCGCCGGCCGCGCGCGCGTCGTGAGGGTGTCGCCCACCCGCAGCCGGGTGACGTCCTTTACGCCGGTGATGACGAAGCCGACCTCCCCGACATGGAGCGCTTCGGTCGAGGTCATCTTGGGCCCCAGGAAGCCGATGTCGTCGATCTCGGCCTCCGTGCCGGCCTGCATCGCCCGGATCGCCTCCCCCTTGGTGAAGGTGCCGTCCACCACGCGGACGTAGGCGATCACGCCGCGGTAGGAGTCGAACTCGGAGTCGAAGATGAGCGCCCGCGGCGGCGCGTCGGGGTCGCCGCCGGGGGGCGGCACCCGGGCGATGAGCTCGTCGAGCACGGCGGCCACCCCTTCGCCGGTCTTCCCGGAGATCCGCAGGATCTGATCCGCCGGCTCCCCTCCCAGGAGCTCGGAGATCTCGCCCGCCACGCGCTCGGGCTCGGCCCCGGGCAGATCGATCTTGTTCAGGCAGGGGATGAGCTCGAGCCCCGACTCCACGGCTAGATAGGTGTTGGCCAGGGTCTGGGCCTCGACGCCCTGCGAGGCGTCGACGACGAGCAGAGCTCCCTCGCACGCGGCGAGGGAGCGCGAGACCTCGTAGGTGAAGTCCACGTGGCCGGGCGTGTCGATGAGCTGGAGCTGGTAGGGCTCCTCGCTGCCCTCGGGCGTGTAGAGCACGCGCACGGCCTGGGCCTTGATGGTGATCCCGCGCTCGCGCTCGAGGTCCATGGAGTCGAGGACCTGGGCGCGCATCGCGCGCGACTCCACCGTGTGCGTGAGCTCGAGGATGCGGTCGGCCAGGGTCGACTTGCCGTGGTCGATGTGCGCGATGATCGAGAAGTTGCGGATCCGGGATGGTTCGGTCATCTGGAGGCGGCACAGGGTAGGGGCGCGCTCCTACCTACCGGCGCAGCCGCCCGACGACGAGGTTGCGGATCTGGGTCGCCTCGGGAATCCGCAGGAGGAGCACCGCACCGCAGTAGACCGCGATGCCGAGCAGGAGCGCCACGCCGACGGAGGCGACCTGGGCCGGGAACGTGCGCCCGAGCGCCGCGTCGAGCGCCCGCCAGGCGCCGTAGCCCACGCCGCCGAGGGCGGCGGAGGCCAGCGTCATCTGGACGAGGGCGAGCAGGGTGCGAGCCCCCTCGAGCGGACCGAGCCGGCGGCGCAGCGCCCAGGCCTGCCCCACCGTCATCCCCAGGCTCGCCGCCGCCGTCCCGATCACGAGCCCGGCGATCCCGAGCGGCCGGTAGAGCGCGAGCGAGAGCGCCGCGTTGACGAGCAGGTTCGCGGCGGCGAGCACCGTCGGCGTCCACGGCCGCTGCAGGGAGAAGAAGGTGCGGGTGAGGAGCAGGTTCGCGCCGGCGAAGGGCAGCGAGAACGAGAACCAGAAGAGCGCGATCGCCACCTCGCGGGTCGAGCTCGGCCCGAAGGCCCCTCGCTGGTAGACCAGGCGCACGATCGGCGTGGCCAGGGCGAGCGTGAACGCCGCGGCGGGCAGCAGCAGCAGAAAGATCTGACGCACCCCCGAGGCCATGGTCGTGCGCAGTCCGGCGAGGTCGCCGCGGGCGGCGAAGCGGCTGAGCGCGGGGAAGAGCACGGTGGCCAGGGCCACGGAGAACATCCCCTGGGGAAGCATGTAGATCCGGAAGGCGGCGTCGATCGCCCGCGGCGCCTGATCGGAGACCAGCGAGCCGAGCGAGGAGTTGATGAGCAGGTCGAAGTTGATGACTCCGAGGCCGATGGTCACCGGCAGCATGAGGCGCAGGACCTGGCGGATGCGCTCGTCGCGCCAGTCGAACGCGGGACTGAGGCGAAACCCGTAGCGCCGCAGCACCGGGAGGGCGATCCCCAGCTGCGCGACGGTCCCGATCAGCACGCCGATCGCGTAGGCGTAGAGCTCGTCGCCGCCGGAGAAGAGCGGCCGGAGCAGAACGAGCGCGACGATGATCAGCGCGTTCCAGAGCAGCGGCGCGAGCGCGGGGATCGAGAAGTGCTCGAAGGAGTTGAGCATGCCGGTGACGAGTCCGTTCAGTCCCAGGAGCACGACGATCGGGAAGAGCACGCGCGAGAGCCCGACGGTGAGCGCGTCGAGGCCCGGAGTGAACTTGTCCCCGGTGAACAGGGGCATGATCACGCCGGCCCCGAGGATGAAGAGGGCGGTCAGGGCGCCGAGCGCCGCGAGGATGAGGAAGAAGAGGGTCGAGGCGAGCCGAAACGCCTCCTTGCGCTTGCCCTGCTCGAGCAGCTCGGTGAACACCGGGACGAAGGCGGCGGAGAGCGCGGCATCGGCGACCAGCGACCGCACGAGGTTGGGGACCTGGAAGGCGAGCGTGAACGCCGAGAACGGACCGCCCGTGCCGAAGTAGCTCGAGGCCACCACCTCCCGGATGAGCCCGGCGATGCGCGAGAGCCCCGTGGCGACGGAGAAGATCGCCGTGTTCAGGGCGAGCCGGCGCGGCCGCGGGGAGGTGCCGGTGGACGGCTCGACGGGGTTCTCGTCGGCGGGCTCGGCGAGGGTTCGGTCGGGCACGCCCGCGCTATAGTACGTCGCCGCCGCGGGACTCCCGCGGCGCTTTCGCGTCATGGCCAACATCCACTCGCAGAAGAAGCGCATCCTTCGCTCCGAGCGCGAGCGACTCGAGAACCGGCGCTACACCTCGAAGGTCAAGACGTGCTTCCGCCGCCTCGAGGTCGCGGCCGCGGCCGGCGAGGCCGAGGCGGTCGCCTCCGAGCACCGCGAGCTCGTCTCCACGATCGACAAGGCCGTCAAGCGCGGCGCCCTGCACCGCAACGCAGGCGCGCGCAAGAAGTCGCGCGCGGCGCGCCTGCGCTCCGCCGCCTGAGGGCGCGAGCCGCGCCGCTCAACGCGGACCGAGCGGCGGAGGAGTAGACGCTCCGGGCTCAGGCCGCGATCCGCCGGATCGCCGTGAGCGCCAGCGTGTCCTCGGCGAGCGCCCCGGCGACGCCTCCGCGGGAGGCGAGCTCCAGGTCGGCGAGCACCTCGATCGCCCGCCGCAGCCCGGCCGAGTCCGAGCGCTGGGCGTCGGCCAGCAGCCGGTCCGCCGCCCGAGGAGGCATGCGCAGGGAGCGCTTGACCTGAGCGGCCGCCTCTCCGGCCTCGAGGCGACCGACCGCCTCGAGCCCGACTCGCAGCCGCCGGGTCATCAGGAAGATCAGGCCGGTGAGTCGCTCACCCTGGGCGCGCAGCTCGAGGTAGCAGCGCATCGCCGATGGGCCGTCGCGGGCGAGCAGCGCGTCGGCCAGCGCCCACGCCCGCCGCTCGGCCGTACCCGGTACGAGCTCCTCCACCTCCTCGGTCTCGACCCGGGGACCGTCGGAGACCCCGAGCGCCAGCTTCTCGAGCTCGCGCAGCAGCCGCTGCTGACGCTCGCCCACGAGTCCCACCAGCGCCTTGGCCGCCGCCGAGGACACGTCGAGCCCGAGCTCTGCGCCGCGGGCCTGTACCCACTTGGGAAGCTCCCACGGCTTGACGCTCGCCTCGACCCGCACGTCGCCGCCCGCGCCCTGAACCGCATCCGCCAACGCCAAGGGCGCCTTGAGCCGACCGTCCTCCCTCGCGAAGAACGCGACGGTGGTGTCGGGGTCGAGCGCTCCGAGCGCGCCCGCCACGGGCTCCATCTCGCCGTCCTTCCACCGTTCGACGCCGTCGACGATGACGAAGCGGCGGCCGAGCGCGAACGTCATCGCGCTCAACGTCGCCGCGACGGCCTCCACCGAGGCCGAGTCGCCCTCGAGGATCTCGACGCCCTGGGCTCCACTCAGGCGCTCGGCCAGAGCGCGGAGGCCCGCGCGCCGCTCGCCGATACGGCCGTGGTCCTCGCCGTGGATGAGGTAGGCAGGCTTGAGCTCGGCCACGCCCGCCTGAGTCTAGTGTCGTGAGTCGATGGTTCGCGAGCGGCATCGCGAGTGGCTCGGCGTGTCCGCCGACGACCGCGGGCGAAGGCCGTGCTGGTGGCACGGGCGAGTCCGTGGGTGGCGGCGGGCGCGTCGAGACGCCGCGAGGCCGCCGCCGAACCTGAGAATCACGACACTCGGGCGGCCATGGAGACGTCGACCGCCCGGATCAGGCATGGGTCGAGACCCGCATCGCTCCCCCTACCACCGTCAACCTCACGGTCCCGTCGCGATCGGTGCGATAGAGGTAGGGCACCGAGCTCAGCGCCGCGAGCGCCTGAGGCGAAGGGTGTCCGTAGGAGTTGTGGCGTCCGACCTCGATGACCGCGACCTTCGGGCTGAGCCGGCGCAGAAGGTCGCCGAGGCCCGGATCGGCGCTGCCGTGATGGGCCACCTTGAGCACGTCGACCGCCGGCAGGTCGAGCGGCGCGGTCACGTCGGACTCCGCGTCGGCGGTGAGGAGGAGCCGGAGCCCTGGCGCCCGCAGCTCGGCGACGATCGCCTGCTGGTTCGGATCCGCGCCGGCGTGATCGACGTCGGGCTCGGCCCGCGGCCAGAGCACGTCGAGCTCGAGCGGACCGGCGTGCAACTCCTGTCCGGCGTCGGGCGCCACCTCCTGCACGTGGCGGCGCCGACCTTCGGCGAGAAGAGTGGCGTGCTCGGGGCTCACCGCCCCACGACCGCCATCGAGCAGCACGCCGACCGGGTAGCGACGGAGCACCGCCGCCGCTCCTCCCTCGTGATCGGCCTGAGCGTGGGTGACGATGAGGGCGTCGAGCTTCTCGACGCCCGCGTGCGCGAGCCGGGCCAGGATGGGACCGGTCGGGGGCCCGGTGTCCACGAGCACCGCGTGAGCGCCGTCCTGGACCAGGGTGGCGTCGCCCTGGCCGACGTCGAGGAAGGACACGGTGACTCCGCCGGGCGGGACCGCCTGCGCACGTGGCCACGCGATCCACCCCACCACGACGACGACGGCCAGGACGCCGAGGGGCGCCCGGGCGCGGCGCACGACGATCGCCGACGCGAGAGCGGCATAGACGCCGAGCAGTGCGAGCGGGCCGGGAAGGGTCAGGGGAATGCTCGCGTTCGGAAGGCCGGCCGAGGCGTGCGCGAGCCATCCCAACGCCGCGAGGGGGTAGGCGTTGACCGCGTTGACCACGGCCGCCGGTGCGAGCGCCACCTGACCGAGGGCGCCGGAGAGCATGCCCAGCCACATGATCGGAGCGACCACCGGCGCCGCCAGCACGTTGGCCGGGAGCGAGACGAGCGAGACCTGCCCGAAGTGCAGGGCGATCAGAGGCGCCGTGCCCACGGTGGCGGCGACCGTGAGCGAGGTCGCCTCGGCGAGCGCGGGCGCCATCCGCCGGCGCTCGAGCGCCTCGCGCACGCGCGGGCTCAGGAGCACGATGGCGACCACGGCGGCGAAGGAGAGCTGCCACCCCGCATCGCCCGTCGCCCTCGGGTTGACCGCGAGCGTCCCCACGGCCGCCAGGCCGACGGCGTACCAGCGCGACGCAGGCCGCCCGGCGAGCGCCGCCGCCACCCCGGCCGCGCCCATGATGCCCGCCCGCTGGATCGGCGGCCCCGCCCCCGCCAGGGGAACGTAGAGCCCGATGAGCGCGAGCAGCGCAACCAGGCGACCGCGCAGTCCGAGGCCGAGGAAGCCGAGGAGCGGGACGGCCAGGGCGGCCAGGAGGACGACGTTCTGGCCGCTCGCGGCGAGGACGTGGCTGAGGCCCGAGGTCCTGAAGTCCTGGCGCGTGGCCTCGGTCAACCGCTCGTCCTGGCCCAGGACCATGCCTCGGGCCAGGGCGGCCTGTGGAGGAGCCAGACCGCGCTCGAGGGCGGCCTCGGCCCGCGTCCGGATCGAGTCGACGGACCCGATGACGCCGCCGCGGCGGGACCCCGACCAGCGAGCTGAGGACACCGCGAGCCGGGCGTGGGCGCCCCGGCGGCGCTGATAGTCATCGTGCGGGCCGAGCGAGGCCAGGCGCCCAGCGATGCTCACCACCGCGCCGGTCGGCGCCCTCGGCCAGTGAACTCGCGAGGGGATGTGCAGCACGATTGGCTCTCCCCGCGCCTTCCCGCCGTCCAGCTGCGCGAGCGCCGTCGCGTCGAAGCGTCCGCGGCGCGGCTGCTCGAGCAGCACGGCGCGATCGGCGAGCGAGGAACCGAGGGAGGAGCCCAGCTCGGTGTGGTCCAGGGCGGCCAGGCGCTCGTGCGCGCAGAGGCCGCCGGCCAGGGCGAGCGCCGTGGCCAGCACGAGCCACGCGACCCTTCCCGTCGTCGCCCCGAGCAGCACGCCGCCGGCAAGCGCCAGCCCCGGGCCGAGCGGACCGAGCGCTAGTCCCGCCACGAGGGCCGCCAGGGCAAGGTGCCGGGGATGAGATCGGCAACGCTCCAGCGCTACGGCCAGCGCCGCACTCACACGGTCACCTTCGAGCGCAGGGCGGCGACCTTCTTGGGACCGATGCCGGGGATGCGGTCGAGGTCGCCCACGGAGGCGAAGCCGCCGTGCTGTTGGCGATAGAGGACGATCTTCTGCGCCGTGCTCGGACCCACCCCGTCGAGCTGGTCGAGCTGCTCTGCGGTCGCCGTGTTGAGGTTGACGGGGGCCGTCGAGCCGCCGCCCGTGCCGGCGCTCGAGCCCGTGGCCGATCCGGCGGGGCCCGCCTGGCCGCGGCGCGGCACCACCACCTGTGCTCCATCGGTGGTCTTCGCAGCGAGGTTGACCCCTCCGAGGTCGGCCTCCGCGGTGGCCCCGCCGGCACGGCGCACCGCGTCCTGGACCCGTGCGCCGGCCGGAAGCCGGACGACCCCCGGACGGCGGACGGCGCCCGTGACGTCGACGAGCGCGGGACCCGCGGCGCCTCCTCGGATGGCGACGCCGCCACCGCCTCCGGCGCCGGCCTGGGCTCCGGTCGGCGTGGGGGCGCCCGCCGGCGCGCCCGTGCCGTGGCGCAGGTAGTGCGCACCGACGAGGCCGATGACGATGGCGGCGACCGCGTAGAGCGCGAGCTGCGTGCGGGGGATCTGCTCCATGCTCGCCACGCTAGGCCCGCCCGCGTCACACGGGACCCCCGCTCTGTGCCGAATCTCAGCTCAGAGCGTGCCGAAGCGCGCGCTCCACGGCGTCCTCCGGGTCGCGAGCCACGACCATGCCCTCTCCCGGCGCTCCCTCCCCGCCGAGCTCCCAGCTCTCCAATCCGATGACCGGCTTTCCGACCCTCAGCGCCAGCCCGATCTCCGACAGCGTCCCCCACCCACCGCCCACGGCGATGAGCGCGTCGGCCGCCCGGACCACGAGGCCGTTGCGAAGCTCCCCGAGTCCGGTGGGAACCGCGATCTCGACCCATGGGTTGGCGGCGGCGCGGTCGGTCCCCGGGAGGATTCCGAGCGTCGTCCCGCCCGCGCCGCGCGCTCCCCGGCACGCCGCTTCCATGACACCCGAGAGCCCCCCGCAGACCAGAACGGCCCCGGCTCGGGCCAGACCGACCCCAACCGCCTCGGCGGCTTCGAGCCCATGGGCGTCAGGAGCTCCGCCGCCGAGGACGGCTACGTACACGGAGTCGGCGGCCGGCGCCACGGCGAGGCGCTCAGCGCACGACGATGTTCACGAGCCTGCCGGGCACGACGACGAGCTTCACGATCTCGTGGCCGTCGACGTGGGCGCGCACGTTCGGGGCCGCGCGCGCCAGCGCCTCGAGCTCCTCGCGTGCGGCGCTCGCCGGCGCCCGCACCCGGTCTCGGACCTTGCCGTTGACCTGGCAGATCAGTTCGAAGGAGTCCGACTCGAGCACCGCCGGGTCGGCCTCCGGCCACGGCTCCTCCCACACCCGGCGTCCGGTGAGCAGCTCGAAGACCTCCGAGCCGCAATGCGGGGCGAAGGGGAAGATGAGCGACGCCGCCGTCGCGGTGGCGAAGCGCAGGGCGCCTCGGGAGGCGGACTCGCGCACGCGGTAGATCTGGTTCACGAGCTCCATGACCGCGGCGATCGCCGTGTTGAACGCAAAGCGGCCCTCCATGTCCCCGCTGACCTTCTCGATCGCCCAGTGCGCCTTGCGCACGACGGCGAGGTCGCTGTCCTGAAGATCGCTCGGCGACTCGGCGGGCTCGGTCGAGCCTCCGAGCTCCACGCCCATACGCCACAGCCGGGCGAGGAAGCGGTGCACGCCCTCCACGCCCTCGTCCGACCAGTCCGCATCCTGGTCGGGCGGGCCGATGAAGAGGACGTAGCAACGCGCCGTGTCGGCGCCGTAGCGCTCGACGTAGGCCGACGGGGAGATGACGTTGTCCCGCGACTTGCTCATCTTCGCGCCCTCGCGCGTGATCATCCCCTGCGTGAAGAGGGCGCCGAAGGGCTCCTGCACGTCGAGCAGAGCCATGTCCGCCAGCGCCTTCGTGAAGAAGCGGGCGTACATCAGGTGCAGGATCGCGTGCTCCACCCCGCCGATGTACTGATCGACGGGCATCCAGTCCCGCAGCGTCTCCCGCCGCCATGGAGCCGCGTCGTTCCCGGCGTCGCAGTAGCGCAGGAAGTACCACGACGAGTCGACGAACGTGTCCATGGTGTCGGTCTCGCGCCGCGCGGACCCGCCACAGGAGGGGCAGCGCACGTTCACCCAGCTCTCGGCGGCCGCCAGCGGAGAGCGCCCGCGCGGCGCGTAGTCCTCGACGTCGGGCAGCTCGACCGGCAGCTCCTCCTCGGGCACGGGCACCGTCCCGCAGCGCTCGCAGTAGACGATCGGGATCGGACACCCCCAGTAGCGCTGGCGCGAGACGAGCCAGTCGCGCAGGCGGTAGTTCACCGAAGCGTGGCCCTTGCCCTCGCGATCGAGCCAGAGGACGATCTTCTCGAGCGCATCGCGGTTGTGCAGCCCGTCGAAGTCGGGGTGCGAGTGCACGATGGGGCCGTCCCCGGAGTAGGGAAGCTCCTCACTGCCGCCGACGACACGGCGGATCGGGAGCCCGTAGGTGCGGGCGAAGGCGTGGTCGCGCTCGTCGTGCCCGGGCACGGCCATGATCGCCCCGGTACCGTACTCCATGAGCACGTAGTCGGCCACCCACATGGGGATCTCCTCGCCGTTGACCGGATTGGTCACCGTGCGTCCGATGGGAACGCCGGTCTTCTCCCGGTCTCCCGCGCCCCGCTCCTCCGAGGACTCGCCGAGCGCGTGGCTGACGTACTCGTGCACCGCCTGCTCGTGCTCCGTACCCGCCGCCAGCCGGAACACGTCGGGATGCTCGGGAGCCATGACGAAGAAGGTCGCCCCGAACAGCGTGTCGGGCCGGGTGGTGAACACCGGATACTCCGTGCCGAGCTCCTCGCAGCGGAACGTGACCTCCGCCCCCTCGGACCGGCCGATCCAGTTGCGCTGCATGGCCTTGACGCTCTCGGGCCAGCGGATCCCGTCGAGGTCGTCGAGAAGCCGGTCGGCGTAGTCGGTGATGCGCAGGAACCACTGCTCGAGCTGGCGCGCCTCGACGGTCGCTCCGCAGCGCTCGCAGCGACCGTCGACCACCTGCTCGTTGGCGAGCACGGTCGCGTCGTTCGGGCACCAGTTCACCGCGGCCTCCTTGCGGTAGGCCAGCCCCCGCTCGTAGAGCCGCAGGAAGATCCACTGCGTCCAGCGGTAGTAGCGCGGCTCGTGCGTCCCGAACTCCCGGGACCAGTCGATCGAGATCCCCCACGAGCGGAACTGGCGCTGGAAGGACTCGATGGAGCGCTCGGTGGACTCCCGCGGGTGCTGGCCGGTCTTGATCGCGTGGTTCTCGGCGGGCAGTCCGAACGCGTCGTAGCCCATCGGATGCAGCACGCGGCGTCCCGTCCGGCGGTGAAAGTGGGCGATCGCGTCGCCGAGGGCGTAGTTCTTGAGATGGCCCATGTGCGGCTCTCCGCTGGGATAGGGGAGCATCTCGAGCACGTAGGACTTGCGCCGCTCGTCGGGCTCGTCGGAGACCTCCCAGGTGCGCTCTCGAGCCCACACCTCCTGCCATTTCGGCTCGATCGTCAGAGGGTCGTATCGAGGCTCGGCCATGGCCGGGCGGAGGTTAGCGGCCCCTCCCCGCGAGCTCGTCGGGCCGTTGCCCGTCTCGGGCGCCGGTCACCTCGCCCGCGCCGACTGCCAGCCGCGGCCAAAGCCCCTGCAATTCCGGGTTCATCTCGTGGCCCCGCACCGGTCACGCCGTACCATGGATCGATGATGGAGGATCGGACGCCTCGGCCGCCGCGCGAGGCGGCGACTTCCTCCGCGCGCGTCGCGGCCATCCTCGAGGCCGCCGAGGTGGCCGCCGACCGTCTGCGCGCCGATACCGAGGCACGGGTCCGGGACCGCATCGCCGAGGGAACGCGAGCGGCCGACAACCGCGTCCAGGCCGCGGAGGACGAGGCACGCGACATTCTCGTCGACGCGCGCGTCGAAGCGGCGAGGCTCCGCGACGAGGCCGAGGGCGAGGCCGAGCGTGTGCGCACGGCGGCGGCCTCTGAGGCGCTCGCCATCGTCGCCCGGGCCCAGGCGGATGCCGCCCATCAGCGAGACGAAGTCGAGTCCTACGCCGCGGCAACCCGCGAAGCCGTCGATGCCGAGGTCCGCGAGCTCCTGCACGACGCGCACGAAGTGGCCGGCGACGTCCGCACGGAGGGCACGGAGCTCGCCGACAACCTCCACGATCTCGGCGGTTCGCTGCGCGTCAACGCCGAGCGTCTGCTCCGCGACGTCCAGCGCGCACACGCGAGCCTCAGCGCAGCGCTCGACCAGGTCGACGGCGGAGCCGCGGGATCGCCCCAGTTCCCCGCCCCGCGGTCGGACGGGCTCGTGTCCGCGCCATCGGGCGATGCGCCTCGGCGTGGGCGACCCCCCGGGCACGGGGCTCCGCCGCCGGACCTCGGCGACGTGCCGGAGTTCATCCCGCCCGGGCGCTAGCGAAGGTGGCGATTCCGTCCGGCATACGAACGAGTGTTCGCGTCATGCTCACTTCGAGAAAGGGGCTGCCGCCGAGGCGGATATTGCCGCCGACGCGATCTCGCTCGGCATCTTCGTGTTGAGGCCCATGTGCGACGGAGGCCGATACGACCTCGCGTTCGATGTGGCGGGACGCCTGCTGCGAGTCCAGTGCAAGTTGCTCGCCGGATGGGCGACGTTCTCCTCGTGAACTGCAAGACGAACCGCTCGACGCCTTCCGGATACGTCTCGACGTCCTACACCGCCGATGAGATCGACGTAGTCGCGGCCCATGATCTCGAGGCCGGCAAGACGTACATCATCCCGGTCTCCCAGGTGGCGGGCCGGCGTACGGTCTACCTACGATTGGGTCCGGCACGAAACAATCAAGCGGCGGGCGTAAGATGGGGCCACGACTACGAGCTCGGGGCTATAGCTCAGCTGGGAGAGCGTTCGGCTGGCAGCCGAAAGGTCGGGGGTTCGAGTCCCCCTAGCTCCATCGTCGACAGCGACGGTCGCGGCGGGTCGCCGCTCACCCCGCCTCCAGCACTCGCGCGGGCACCTCACCCCAGAGCTGCTCGAGGCGGTAGTACTCGCGCGTTTCCGGGGTGAAGACGTGGACGACGACGTCGAGGTAGTCCATGAGGATCCACCGGGCCTCCGGCAGACCCTCGACGCGACGGGGGAGCACGCCGTGGTCCTTCTTCATCCCCGCGTGGATGCCATCGTGGATCGCCTTGGTCTGGCGCTCGGTGTTGCCCGAGCACACGACGAAGTAGTCCGTGTAGCCGACCACCCCGCGAAGGTCCAGTTCGACCAGGTCGACCGCCTTCTTGTCGGCCGCGTAGGCGGCGACGGTGCGGGCGAGCTTCGCGCCCGTCACCGAGCTGGCTCCGCCCGGTACAGGCCTCGGGCCTCGATGTGCGCCTCGACGGCTTCGGGCACGAGATACCGGATCGGACGTCCCGCCGCCACGCGGCGGCGCACGAGCGAGGAGGAGATGTCGAGGCGCGGCATGTCGAAGAACTCGAGCCGTTCCCGCGCGCCTCGCAGGGGCGCCACTCGCTCGCCGATCTCCGCGCGGGTGGCGCCGGCGCGCTCGGCCACCCCGATGCGCGCGAGCTCGAGCACGGCCTCGGGCTCGCGCCAGGATGGCAGTCCCCGGGCGATGTCGCCACCCACGATGAACGTCAACTCGTGGTCCGGGTCGCGCTCGTGCACCGCGCGCAGGGTATCCACCGTGTACGAGCGTCCGGGGCGATCGAGCTCCAGCCGGGAGACCTGCAGCCGCTCGTCGCCGTCCGCCGCCAGGCGGCAGAGCTCGAACCGCGGCTCGGGGCCGGGGTCCTCATCGGACTCCTTGTGCGGCGGCACGCCCGTGGGCATGAGCATCACGACGTCGAGCCCCAGCTCGACGCGGGCCTCCTGGGCGCAGAGCAGGTGGCCGAGGTGCGGAGGGTTGAACGTACCGCCGAGGATCCCGACGCGTCGAGGCGTCCGGCCCGGCGCCTTAGCTCCGGACGTGGCCGTCGCCCTCGACGAGGTACTTGAACGTGCACAGCTCGCGCAGTCCGATGGGTCCGCGGACGTGGAGCTTCTGCGTCGAGTTGCCGATCTCGGCGCCCATGCCGAACTCTCCGCCGTCGGTGAAGCGCGTCGAGGCGTTGACGTAGACGCAGGCGGCGTCCACGCCGAGCTGGAACGCTCGCGCGGCCTCGCGGTCACGCGTGACGATCGCCTCCGAGTGCCCGCTGCCGTAACGGTTCACGTGCTCCACGGCCTCCTCGACTGAGTCCACGACCTTGACGGCCAGCGTGAGCTCCAGGAACTCGGTGGCCCAGTCCTCCTCATCGGCCGGACGGATGGCCACGCCGCCGGCGAACCGCGCCGCCCGCTCGTCCACCCGCAGCTCGACGCCCGCGTCGGCCAGTGCTCGCAGCGCGCCGGGGAGGAACACCGGCGCAAGAAGCTCGTGGACGAGCAGTGTCTCGGCGGCGTTGCAGACGCCCGGCCGCTGGGTCTTGGCGTTCAGGACGATCGCCTCGGCCGCCTCGAGGTCGGCGACCTGGTCGACGTAGACGTGGCAGTTGCCCGAGGCGGCGAAGATGACCGGAACGGTCGCCACGCCCTTGAGCGCGGCCTTGAGCCCCTCCCCTCCCCGGGGGATGACGAGATCGACGACGCCCGCCTGGGTGGCGAGCTCGGCGAGCTCCTCCCGGCCCCCACCGGCGACGAGCGCCAGCGCGCCGTCGGGCAGCCCGGCCGCCACCGCAGCGTCGCGGGCGACCGCGGCGAGCACGGCGTTCGAGTGCGCCGCCGACGAGGAGCCGCGCAGGACGATCGCGTTGCCGGACTTCAGGCACAGAGCCGCCGCGTCGATCGTCACGTTGGGCCGCGCCTCGTAGATGACGGCCACGACTCCGAGCGGGACGCGCACCTTGCGCACTTCGAGCCCGTTCGGGAGTCGCGAGCCCTCGATCACCTCGCCGACGGGGTCGGGGAGCGCGGCGATCTTCCGCACGCCCGCGGCCATGTCTGCCAGCCGGCGTCCGTCGAGGCCTAGGCGGTCGAGGAGGGCGGGCGTGAGGCCGGCGGCGCGGCCGGCCTCGACGTCCCGGGCGCTCGCCTCGAGGATCTCCGGCGCTCGGTCTTCGAGCGCGGCGGCGATCGCCTCCAGGGCGGCGTCCTTGGCGCCCGAGTCGAGCGTGGCCAGCCGGCGCGAGGCGCGCTGAGCCGCGCGGCAGGTCTCGGCGACGGACGGGGCGAGGACGGCCATCGGGGCTCGAAGGGTAACGCCCGCGGTCCGCCGGGCCTGCACCGACCCGGCCGCCATGAGCCCGTCAGTCGAGCACGAAGTAGTCCCGATGCACCGCCTCCGCGCTCGCGCGCGGGAACAGCGCGCGCACGTCGGCGCTCTTCAGCCCCGCCACGCGGCGCAGGTCGGCCGCGGAGTAGGTGCTGATGCCCTTGCCCACCGCGCCGTGGGCGCCGAGGACCTGCACCGCGTCCCCGGCGTCGAAACGACCCCGTACGTCGACGATCCCGACGGGAAGCAGGCTCGTGCCCGCCTCACGGAGCGCTCGCGCCGCACCGTCGTCGACGGTCACCTCCCCGCGCGTGGGCTTGGCGTACTTCAGCCACAGCTTGAAGGACGAGTAGCGGCCGGGCCGCGCGGGAAAGCGCGTGCCCACCGGCTCGCCGGCCGCCGCGTCGCGCAGGGCGCCGGGGCGAAAGCCGCTGCACACCACCGCGGGGATCCCGGCCGCGGTCGCCATCTCGGCCGCGATGACCTTCGAGCGCATGCCGCCCGAGCCGAGCGGGGTCAGGCGGTGCCCGATGTGAAGGCGCTCGAGCACCCCGAAGTCGCTCACCTCGGTGACGAGCTCGGCGGCCGGATCGTCGCGCGGATCGGCCGTGTAGAGCCCTTCGGTCGAGGTCAGCAGGACGAGCCGCTCGGCGCCCAGGAGGATCGCGACCTGCGCGGCGAGAAAGTCGTTGTCGCCGAACGAGATCTCGTCCGTCGCCGTCGTGTCGTTCTCGTTGATGACCGGGACGACGTGCCAGTCCAGGAGCTTTCGCAGCGTCTGGCGGGCGTTCAGGTAGTGCGTGCGCGCGCTCAGGTCGAAGAAGGTGAGCAGCACCTGGGCGCTGACCACGCCCCGCTCGCCGAGCAGGCGGTCGTAGAGCTGGTAGAGCTGGCCCTGGCCGACCGCGCTCGCGGCCTGGAGCTCCTCGACCCCCCGCGGCAGTGCCGGCAGGCCGAGCAGGCGCATGCCGCGCGCGATGGCTCCACTCGTGACGATGACCGGATCGCGGCGCTCGGCATGGAGCGCCACCGCCTCGTCGCAGATGCGCCCGAGCACGTCCGCGCGCGGCTCCCCGCGCTCGTCGGCCACGACGCTCGAGCCGAGCTTGACCACCACCGAACCCATGGCCGCGAGGTTAGGGATCGAGCTCGAAGTCGACGCCGCCGAGCTCGACGTCGTCACCCGGCTGAAAGCCCTGCTCCTCGAGGGCGCGAACCACCCCGATCATCCGCAGCCGGCGCTCGAGGTGCGCCATGGCCTCCTCGTTCTCGACGTCGTAGCGGGCGACGAGCCGGTCGATGCCGGCGCCCAGCACCCGGAAGCGGCTCTCGCTCGTACGCTCCACGCGGAAGGCACGCCGGTCCGTGGGACGGAAGACCCGGTGCTCGGCGAGCTCGGGCTCGGCCCTTTCCGCAGCGCCCTCCTGCCCGGCCGAGCGGGCGGTCACGCGCGCGAAGAGCTCGCGCCCGAGCTCCTCCATGCCCTGCCCCGTCGCGCTCGAGGTGAGGAGCACGGGAACGGCGTCGCCGAGGCGCGCACGCCACTCCTCGACCGCGCCCTCGGCGGCCGCGGGCGCCACCAGGTCGGCCTTGGAGAGCGCGAGCACGCGCGGCAGCGTGGCGAGCCGGGGATCGTGCGCGCCGAGCTCCTGCTCGACGGTCATGTGGTTGACGAGGGGATCCGAGCCGTCGACGGGAGACAGGTCGAGCACGTGGACGAGCAGCCGCGTGCGCTCGACGTGGGCGAGGAAGTCATGGCCGAGCCCGGCGCCGCTGCTCGCCCCCTCGATGAGGCCGGGAATGTCGGCGACCACGAGCTGGCGCTCGGCGCCCTCCAGGGTGCCGAGCACCGGCTCGAGCGTCGTGAACGGGTAGCCGGCCACCTTCGGCCGGGCGCGAGTCAGACGGGCCAGCAGCGAGGACTTGCCCACGTTCGGAAGCCCGACGAGCCCGACGTCGGCGAGCAGGCGGAGCTGCAGGGTGAGCCAGCCCTCCTCCCCCGGGATCCCCCGCTCGACGAAGCGCGGGGCCTGGTGCGTCGGGCCCGCGAAGCGCTTGTTGCCCCTCCCCCCGCTGCCGCCGTGCGCGACCACGGCGCGCTGGCCGGGCTCGAGGAGGTCGAAGCGCGTGCCGTCCTCGAGCACGGCCTCGGTGCCCGGAGGAACGGTGATCTCGAGGGCCAGACCGTCGGCCCCGTGGCGCAGCGCTCCCTGCCCGTGGCCACCGCGCTCGGCCTTGAAGTGCGCTCGCCGGCGGAAGGGCTGAAGGTCGCGCAACCCGTCGTCGCAGACGAGCACCACCTCCCCGCCGCGACCGCCGTCCCCCCCGTCCGGGCCACCCTTGGGCACGTGGGCCTCGCGGCGGAAGGAGAGACAGCCATCACCCCCGCCGCCAGCCTGGACGTGGATCTTCGCGCGATCGTGGAGCATGAGAAGGCCACCATCGTGGCAATCCCACCTCGAAAGGACCCCATGACCGACGATCCCGTCTTCCTCATCACCGGCGCCTCGACCGGCATCGGCGCCGCCACCGCGCGCCGGGCCGCCGAGCAGGGCCACCGGCTCGTGCTCGCCGCGCGCTCGGAGGAGAGGCTGCGGACACTGGCCGACGAGCTGGGGGGCGAGAAGCGGGCGCTCGCCGTCCGCTGCGACGTGACGGACTTCTCCGAGCAGGAGACGATGGTGCGGCGGGCGCTCGAGGCCTTCGGCCGGCTCGACGTGGCGTTCGCCAACGCCGGCTTCGGCGCCGCGCGCGGGTTCCTCGAGGGCGACCCCGAGCAGTGGCGCGAGATGGTGCTCACCAACGTGCTGGGCGCCGCCTACACCATCCGCGCCACGCTTCCCGCGCTCAAGGAGGCGAGGGGTCACCTGCTCATCACGAGCTCGGTGGCCGGCCGCCGGGCGCTGCCCGGCTCGCTGTACTCCGCAACCAAGCACGCCGCGAGCGCCATGGGGGAGGCGCTGCGCCAGGACGTGAACGGCAGCGGCATGCGGGTCACGGTGATCGAGCCGGGCATGGTCGACACGCCGTTCTTCGACAGCCCGGTCTCGGACGCGCTCGAGGCCGACGACATCGCGCGCGCGGTGCTCTACGCCGTCAGCCAGCCGCCGCACGTGGACGTCAACGAGATGCTCGTGCGCCCGACCGCCCAGCAGGGCTGAGGCGGCCGAGCGTCCAGGCGACCGCCGGCCCGATCGCCAGCGCGAAGGCGAGCGTCCCGACGCCCACCGTCCCCCCGAGCGCGAAGCCGAGGGCCAGGGCGGTGAGCTCGATCGCGACCCGGACCGCGCCGATGCGGCGCCCCGTCCGCCGGTGCAGTCCGGTCATCAGCCCGTCGCGCGGGCCCGGGCCGAGCTCGGTGCCGAGATAGAGCCCGCTGCCGAGCGCCACGAGCCCGATCCCGCCGATGAGCTCGCCGACGCGCACCACCCCGCCGGGACGCGAGGGGAGGAGCATCAGCGTCGCGTCGATGGCGAGCCCCACCACCACCGCGTTGAGGACCGTGCCGAGCCCGGGCGCCTGGCGCAGCGGGATCCAGCAGAGCAGCACGAGGAACGAGATCGCGATCGTCGTCTGGCCGACGGTGGCGCCCGCCTGGCGCGCGGCCCCCTGGGCCAGGACGGTCCAGGGCGAGTTGCCGAGCCCCGCCCCCACCACCGATCCCTCACCGGTACCGAAGGCCCAGAGGCCTACGAGGAGCACCGCGAGGCGTTCGGGGCCCGGTCGCCACCGCGAGCGCGAGGCGACCGCGGTGCTCGCCACCGCCGCCGCGCGCCTATTCGACGTCGGCGGCCTCGGGCGCGACCGAGATCACGCGACCGCGCCGCCCCGTGGTGAACACCACCGTGCCCGCCGCCTTCGCGAAGATCGTGTCGTCCTTGCCCATGCCGCAACCTTCGCCCGGCTTGAAGCGGCTGCCGCGCTGACGCACGATGATCTCGCCCCCGCTGACGGCCTGGCCCGCGAAGACCTTGACCCCGAGGCGCTGGGCGTTCGAGTCGCGGCCGTTGCGACTGGAGCCGAGCCCCTTCTTATGAGCCATCGTTCCCTCCTGCCTTGATCTCGGTGATCTCGAGGCGGGTGAGATCCTGCCGGTGGCCCGTGCGCTTCTTGTAGCCGCGCTTGGGCTTGTACTTGAGCACACGGAGCTTCGGCCCCCGCTCGTGGCCCACCACCCGCGCGGCGACGCTGACCCGGCCGAGCTCCTCGCCGCCGAAGGCAAGCTCGTCGTCCCCGTTGCCGCGCATGAGCAGCGGCTCCAGGGCGACGGTGTCGCCCTCCTCCACGCGCAGGCGCTCGACGAGCAGGGTCTGGCCCTCCTCGACGCGGTATTGCTTGCCGCCGGTCTTGACGATCGCGTACACGGGAATCACTCTGGGGCGCCGGACTCGGCCTTGGCGCGGGAGCGGCGCCGTCCGCCTCTGCGGCCGCGGCGCCGAGCGCTCGAGTCTACCGCGTCCTCGTCGCCCGACCCCTCCTGCTCCCTGTCGCCGTCGTTCGGGAGACCGACGAGCGACGCCGTGGCCGCCGTGCGCCCCGCCTCCTCGATCCGGACGAGTCGCTTCTCGCCCACGTGCCGGCCGCCGCCCACCACCGAGACGATGTAGCCGTCGATCTTGGCCACCGCGTCGTCGACCTCGTACATGTGGGGCTCGACGATGTGGACGAGCACCTCCTCGCCCTCGCGGAAGGGCAGGGCGCGGTCCTCGACCTCGGCCCGGGTCCCCTCGAGGGAGACCGCGAAGAAGTCCAGCGGCAGCCCCTCGGAGCCCTCGAAGTGGAAGAGCTTTCCGGTCTCCTCCTCGAGCGCCCGCAGCATGCGCGCGCCGCCCGAGGTGAACTCGGCGGTCACCCGCGGATTGATCTTGAGGAGCATGGCCTCGGCCTCGGGTCGAGTCTTGGCGAGCTCCCGGAGCTTGCGCTCGAACCCGATGGCGATCGTCTCCTCCGAGCGGATGACCCCCTCGCCGTCGCACGTCGGGCAGGGCCTCGTCATGATCTCCCGCACCCCGTCGGTGACGTTCTGGCGGGTCATCTCGACCAGGCCGAGCGGCGATATCTCGACCACGAAGGTCTTCGTGCGGTCCTCGTCGAGCGCTCCGCGCAGCGCCTTCAGCACCGCGTCGCGGTTGCGCGCGCGGGCCATGTCGATGAAGTCGATGACGATGATCCCCCCGATGTCGCGCAGGCGGAGCTGGCGCACCACCTCGTCGGCGGCCTCGAGGTTGGTCTTGGTGATCGTGTCCTCGAGCCTCGCCGCCTTCCCGCGGCCGATGAACGAGCCCGTGTTCACGTCGATCACGGTGAGAGCCTCGCCGTAGTCGATCATCAGGTAGCCGCCGCTCGCCAGGTCGACCCGGCGCGAGAGCGTCGACTGGATCTCGGGCTCGACCCCGTAGCGCTCGAAGAGCGCCTCGGGCTCCTCCCAGAGCTCCACCCGGTCGACCAGCTCGGGGGCGGTGCGGCTGAAGAACGAGACGAGGCGTTGGTACTGCTTGGCGTCGTCGACCACCGCGCGCTCGAAGTCCGCGGAGAAGATGTCGCGCACGACACGCACGGAGAGGTCAGCCTCCTGGAAGACCATCGCGGGGGCGGTGGTCTCCGCGACGCGCTTCTGCAGCGTCTCGTTGAGCTTGAAGAGGTAGAGCAGCTCGCGCTCGAAGTCGGCCCGTTTGGCGCCGTAGGCGGCGGTCCGGATGATGGCCCCCCCGCCGCGCAGGTCGAGCGCCTTGGTCTCCTTGCGCAGGCGCTCGCGCTCCTTGTCGGGCAGCCGGCGCGAGACGCCCACCCCCTCCCCCGAGGGCGCGTAGACCATGTAGCGCCCGGCGACGGTCAGCTCCATCGAGAGTCGGGCGCCCTTGGTCTTCAGCGGATCCTTGACGACCTGGACGACGATCTCCTCGCCGGGCTTGACGAGGTCGGTGATCTTGCCGCCCTCCTTCCCCGCCCCCCGGCCGCGCTTGACCTGCTCGACGCCGGGCAGGACGATCTCGTCGACGTGGAGGAAGCCGTTCTTGTCCAGGCCGATGTCGACGAACGCGGCCTCGAGCCCGGCGAGCGCGTTGTCGACGCGGCCCTTGTAGACGTTGCCGACGATGGAGCGGTTGCCGCGCCGCTCGATGTAGAGCTCGGCGACGCGGTATCCGGCCGCGGGGACGGCGGCCTTGGCTCTACCTTCCGCGCGGGAGGAACGGGGCTTGGCAGCGACCTTGCCGGTCGCCTCGAGGAGCGCGACCCGGGTCTCGCCCCGGTCGACGCTCACGAGCACTTGTTTCTTCAAGAGGAGTCATTCCTTCTGATCAGAGGATGAGCGCCCGGCCCTTGTTGGCGGCAGCGATCCGTCCCTGGACATGGATCGACTGCAGGAGGCCGAGGCAGATGAACGTGACGAGCACCGAGGAGCCGCCGAAGCTCATGAGCGGCAGGGGCACGCCGGTGATCGGCATGATCCCGATGGTCATGCCTACGTTGACGAAGACCTGGAACATGAGCATCGCGAGGATGCCGCCGGCGATGAGCGCGCCGAACAGGTTCTTCGCCAGGGTGAGGATGCGCAGTATGCGCCAGATGAGCAGGGCGTAGAGCGAGAGCACCACCGCCGCGCCGAGGAAGCCGTAGGTCTCGCCCACGACCGCGAAGATGAAGTCCGTGTGGTGCTCGGGCAGGAAGTTCCCGCCGGTCTGGGTCGCGTGGCGCTCGCCCCGGCCGATCTTCTGGCCCGAGCCGATGGCGATCAGCGACTGGTTGATCTGGTAGGTCTGGTTGCGCGGATCGTGCGAGGGCTTGATGAAGCCCGTGAGCCGCTGCACCTGGTAGGGCTTGAGCACGTGCACCCCCGCCGCGGGGGCGACGAGGAGCACGAGCGCGACCGCCACGACGAAGAGCGCGAACAGGGCGCTCAGATGCCTCCACCCGCTGCCCGCCACGAAGAGCAGCATGAGGGCCACGACGACGTAGACCATCCCCGTTCCGAGGTCGGGCTGGGCGATCACCAGCAGGGCGGGCAGCAGCGCGAGCAGCATGATGCGAGCGGTGGTCTGACGCTCGCCCAGCCAGCGCGAGCGGTCGACGACGAAGGCGGCGAGGGCGACGATGAGCAGCACCTTGCCGAGCTCGGAGGGCTGCACGCGGAAGAAGGGAAGGTCGATCCACCGCCGCGAGCCGCGCGTGGCGCCGGCGATCACGAGGACGAGCAGGTTGGAGCCCACGAGCAGCCCGAAGACCCCGAGCTTGAGCTCGCGCAGCCGCGAGTAGTCGATGCGGCTGAGCACCGCCGCGACGAGGAGCCCGACCCCGGCGTAGATCCCCTGGCGCTCGACGAAGTAGTACGGGTTGCCGACCACGTCGTGACGGGTCGCGCCGTAGATCGTCGTCAGCGAGCAGGCGACGAGCCCGAGCGCGGCGAGGACGAGCCACACGTCGATCCGCAGCGGCGTGCGCTCCGGCGGGCCGGCCACCTCGTCGAGGCGGCGTGAAGCGGGCTGGATGGCACTCATCGCGTGTGCGAGGCCCCGGCCACGAACTTCTTGGCTACATGGAACCACTCGGAGAGCATGAGCCGCGCGGCGGGCGCCGCCGCCTGGGCGCCGAAGCCGCCCTTCTCGATGGTCACGGCGATCACGATGGGACGGGACGGATCGGGCACGAAGCACACATACCACGATTGGTCGGCCTGCCCCGTGTGCTGGGCGGTGCCCGTCTTGCCGTAGACCGGCCGGGGAAAGTCCTTGAAGACGTCGGCCGAGGTGCCGCCGGGCTGCGAGGCCGCGGCGCGCAGGCCGTCGAGGATCGCCTGCCGGTAGCCGG